>UMGW01022514.1_pt1 | contig 98422 bp, 94 predicted proteins | sample 1965371 | NCBI WGS metagenome assembly UMGW01 (sample SAMEA4836082, study PRJEB28245) | human gut metagenome | biome: gut microbiome; material: fecal sample | place: Denmark | collected 2008
ATGACAATCAGCAGCCAAGACTACTCATTATGTTGTGAAACATGATAATAGTAAGGTTCATCGACTATCTCGTAAGAGAGTAGATTTTATTTAAAAATCGAAACGGAGAAAGTTGTATATTATCAATTTTATCCATATCTTTATAATGTAATTTTAAATTTTAAAGATATGGTAAGTTTTAAATTTCGTACTAGTAAAACAGTTAATTTTGCTACTGATGTTCCTAGTAAACATGGTTTTCATTTAAATGATTTAAATCGCATTTGTGTTTATCTTCATTATTATGATAATGAAATTAATCCATTTTATGTTGGTCAAGGTTCAATTAATAGAGCTTTTAGTTTTAGTAGAAGAAATAAACTTTGGAAAGAAAAAGTTATAGATATTACTAAAGTTAAAGTAAATATTTTTAAGATAGATATTACTATTGAGGAAAGTATTAAAATTGAAAAAGAACTTATTGATAAATATAAACGAATAGAAAATGGAGGATGTTTAGTTAATGGTAATGATGGAGATACTTGTATAGGTAAATGTAATTCTGAAAATTATTTTTATAATAAACATTTATTTGGAGAAAATAATGGTAATTATGGAAATAAATATGAATTTAATAGTTTATCTATTCCTATATTGCAAATAGATATTTTAGGTAATATTGTTAGAGAATGGTCTTCTGCTACTGAAGCTTCTGAAAAAGGTAATTTTCATGCTGGACCTATTGCTGCATGTTGTAAAGGAAAACGACATATTCATAATGGATATCAATGGATTTATAAGAAAGATTATAATCCTAATAAAAATTATGAATATATTCCCGGTAAAACTAATAATAAAATATATATAGCTATAAGTGTTGCAAATATAGATAGAAAACCTGTTAATATTAAAATTCTTTATGGAGCAGAAGATTTAAGAATAAATGGTTTTACTCCCAAAAATGTTAGTCAAGTTATAACTGGTGCTAAAAAATCTCATGCTGGTTATATTTTTCTTGATTTTTTTAAACTTCCTAAAGAAGAAAAAGAAAAATATATTAATTTAATTGATATTACAACTAAGATATAGTCAGGCTTATAATGAAAGTTATAAGATTATGGATAGTTCTCAGCTTCCACCTGTTAATGAGAAAACTAGTCAAGCTTTTCTTATTGCTAGTAATACTTATTATCTTAAAGAAGTTGTACGACAAGGAGATAATAATCCTATTAGTAAACTTCTTAAACTTCTTCGAGAAGATATAGATAATAAGAATGGATGGAGATTTCTTGATTATATATCTAAAAATAGACAAGATTATAATGAAGAAACTAAAGGATTTTATGTTTGTGGTCAAACTGAATTTTCTGATTTAATTGATACTTGTTTTAATGATGAAGAATATACTAAAAATATTGATTTGTATCGTATTATAGCTTATACTAATAGTCGTGTTGCACAATGGAATAACCATGTAAGACATATGATTATTCAAGATGCTGATAAGAGCCTTATTACTCGTAATGATTTAATAATGAGTTATACTACTGTTGTTAATGTTTTTAATGATATTATTATAAACAATAGTGAAGAATATATTGTTAAAGATATTGTTGATACAATTGATAATGATTATGAGTTTAAAGGATTTCTTATTAAGTTTCAAGCTATTCATGGTGGTGCTATAACTCAACCTTTATTTGTTATTGACCATTATGATAACTATACATTTCAGATGTATTATAAGAAGTTGACTAGTCTTATTGATGATGCTAAAAAAGCTAGTAGTTCTGAACGTGGAAGTAAATGGAAACAGTATTTTGATTTTAAACGTAAATATCTTATCGCTTCTAATATTACGAATAGCAATGGTAAGATTTTATTTAGTAGAGATTTAGATTATGGTTTTGCAATTACTTCTCATAGAGCACAAGGTTCTACTTATAAAAATGTATTTGTAGATATTAACGATATGATTTATGATAAATATGGTCATCCTTATACTAATAGAGATGAAATGCTTCGTAGATTGTATGTTGCTTGTTCTCGCGCTAGTAATCAATTAGTATTATCTTATGGCAAGTAAAACTGTTGACGAATATCCTGATTGTGAAAGATGCCCAAATCGTATATTTAATACAGGTAAATATATACAAGGTGGTAGAGGAAGTATTCATGGAGATATTGTTTTCCTATTTCCTAGAGGTGATAGAAATTATTGTGAAGGTTATCAATTATTTACTGATATTGGTAATCTTTATGATGAATATTCTGGACGAAATAGCACTGAAGATGTGTATATGACTTATAGTATTAAATGTGCTTGTTCTAATAATTATAATACATATCTTACTGCTATTGATAAATGTCGTAATATTCTATGGAAAGAATTAGCTAGAATTAATTATAAGTATCTATTTATATTTGGTGATGCTTATCTTAGTATTAGTAATAATCATATTCCTAGATTTATGGCTACTGGCGGTAAGTATATATTTAATAATTATTCGCCTCTTGTTAAATTTAAAGATGATAATCTTTATCATATGTTTAAACAGCGTTTTGCTGATGATGTTAATTGGGTTACTAAAAATAGAAATAATTATGGTATAGTATAAATGATTAATTGTATAGCTTATGATGTTGAAGTTTTAAGAAATTTCTTTTCTGTTACTTTTGTTAGTATTAATAGTTATCTTAAAGTTTTTAAAGATTGTGTTAATGCTGATAATAAAACTATTCCTTTAGTTCAAAAACTATCTGTTGAAGAAATTAAAGCTCGTCTTAAAACTGTTGAAAAACATAGTTTTTATATAACAGATATAGATGATAGTCAATTACTTTCTATGATAGGTTATATTAATAAGACTAGATGTTATAAAGATTCTAATGGAACTATTATTCGTACTGACTTGTATGGATTTAATAATTTCAATTATGATAATCTTATGATTGCTGCTTTACTTAGTTTTTATATGCATACGAATAGTACGAAAGAACTTATTAATAAGTTATATGAAACTAGTAAAACTATTATTTCTAGTCAAGATGATAAAGATAAATTTAAAACTGATTTTTATCTTAATAGTCTTAGAAAATATAAACTACCATTTACAGGTATTGATGTAATGCGTATATTTGCTCTTAATAAAGCAAGTGTAGTTGTAGATAGTAAAACAGGTGAACGTAAACCTGTTCCTAAAGGTTTAAAACAAACTTCAATTAATCTTCAATGGTATGAACTTCTAGAATATGAACTTCCTGATATTGATGAAGAAGAAGCTGAACTATATAATGAAATTCCTAGTCTTAAAGGAATGAATGCTAAACAGCTTAATAAACTAGTAGATAAATGGGATAGATTTATTCTTGATAAGTATATTGAACCTATGATGTATTATAATCTTAATGATGTTTTTATTGTAGCTGAAATAGTTCGTCTTTATCCAGAAGAAATTAAATCTCGTTATGCTATTAGTAAAGCATACGATGTTGATGTTCTTAATTCTAGTCGTAGTAAAACTGCTGATATTCTTTTTGAGAAATTTTATAGTAAGTTTAGTGGTCTTGCTCCCGAACAATGGAAAGGTAAGAAAACTGAAAGAACTGCTATGAGTTTTAAAAAAGTTATTTTTCCTTTTATTAAGTTTAAAACTAAACCTATGCAAGACTTTCTTGATGAATGTCTTAAAACTACTATTTATAGAGTTAATAAAGATGCGTTTAGTAAAGAAGTTAAAATTGGAAATGTAACTTATACTGTTGCAACTGGAGGTTTACATAGTCAAGATAATCCTGTTGAACTTTGGAGTAGTGGAAGAGAATTATTTCCATCCTCTACGGGGGGTCAACATGATGTTCTTAATGACGATGATTATGTTTATATTCATGCTGATATTAATAGTATGTATCCTAGTATTATTGCCGCTCATAAAGTAGCTCCAGCTCATCTTGATACAAATGCTTTTTGTAATCTTATTGGTTGGCTTAAAAATAAAAGAGTTGAAGTTAAACACAGCGATGAAGATACTGTTGACGGAATTGATAGAGATACTTTAGCTTTAGTTTTAAAGATTGTTATTAATTCTGTTTATGGTAAACTTGGATTTGAAAATGGTAATCTTTATGATAGATTAGCTGTACTTAAAACTACTATTAATGGGCAGTTAATGATGCTAATGTTGGTTGAGGAATTAGAGTTACACAATATTCATGTGTTAAGTGCTAATACAGATGGTATTGTTATTAAACTTTATAAACGAGATATTGATACTTATAATAGTATTAAAGATGTTTGGGAACAAACTACTAAACTTAAGTTTGATACTGATTATTATCATTGTCTTGTTAGTAGAGATATAAATAATTATCTTAGCCAATTTAGAGTTATTAAAAATGGTGTTCATAAACTTAAACTTGAATCTAAAGGTGCTCTTAATCCTATGATGTATTCTCTAGATTTAACTAAAGGTTATTCTATGCCTATTGTTGCTCAAGCTATTGAAAACTATTTTCTTAAGAATAAACCTGTAATGGATACTCTTCAAGAAGCTACTAATATTCTTGACTTTTGTCTTACTCAAAATGTTGGTAGACAATTTCATGTAGAAGAAACTAAAATTGAAAATGGACAAGTTACTCATGTTGTTTGTCAAAGATATGTTAGGTTTTATGTTTCTAATAGAGGTTATATTATTGAGAAAGTTCATAACGATAATGGTTCTCGTAGTAGAATGGCAGCTGGTTCTGTTGTGACAGTTATTAATAGTCTTGATGATAAAGATATTTCTCTTAGAGATATTAATTTTAAATTTTATTATCAAGAAGCTATGAAGATTATTAATCCTATCAAACTTAAAATTTCTCCTAAAGGTAAAGGTAAAAGTAAAATTAAAAAATATAGTGGTATGTATAATCCTATTTTTAATGAAGATGATTTTGGATGAAAAATATAGTTGAAGAATCATATAGTAAACTTATTAATAAATGGGGTTCTAAAGATTATAAAGGTGTTGGAACTATCCATTGTGTTCAACCTCTTGATTATTCTGAAATTATAAGTAGAGTTATTACTCTGATGAGGAATAAAAATCCTAATCTTAAAATACTTATTGTTACAGATAATTGGAAAAGAAGAACTGAAATTGTTGATGGTCTTAAAAATCATAATATAAATATAGATACTATTAATATTCTTACTCATACTTATGTTAATAGTAGATATAATTATAGTTATGATATTTCTATTGTTGTTGGAGTTAATGAATGGAATCTTTCTTGTAATACAGTTTTTAATCATGCTAGATTTAAACTTATGATTATAACTAAAGATACTATTGATACTGCCAAGCTAAAAGAAATTTATACTAATATTCCACCTATTAATGATAATATAAGTTCTAGTGGTATTAATGCTATGCGGGCTTTACTCCCCGTAGAGGAATGCAGAGAGCCAATTTTGTTTGTTAATCAAGATGATATTGCTAATTACGATAAATATACTGAATTTATTACTCAAACTATTCAAGTATTTGGTAATCTTGATAATATTAAATGTGCTCGAAATGGTACTCAAGATGGACGTAGTGCTATTCAATATATTACAGAAATAGCTGAATATAATGGATGGAGTGCTGATATGGATATGACTAATCCTTTTAGTAAACAAATTGATGAATGTTATAATCCTCTTGTTCTTGCTGAACGAGTTAAGACTTTTTATAATATTGTTCGTGAACGTATGCTTATATGTTCTGATAATGTTTGTAAGCTAGAAAGAATAGTTGAAATTATTAAAGATAATCCTGATAAACGATTTCTTATTATTAGTAAGAGAGGTGAATATGCTGCTACTGTAACTAAATATATTAATGATAAATTAGGTGAAATTTGTGGTGATTATCATGATAAAATTGAGGATAAAGTTCTAGTTGATAGTAATGGTATTCCTGTTTTGTACAAGTCTGGAAGCAAGAAAGGGACTGCTCGTATAATCAAATCTAAGGCTATTTCCACGCTGAATTTGAAGTCTTTTAATGATGGCTTATTAAGAGTATTATCTATAAAAAATAATTCAACTGACAGCCTAGAAACAAGCGTAGACGAATGGATTTTAACCTCACCTTTATGTGATACCATAGATGAACTTATCTATCGTTATAATAATGTTAATTGTAGTCAATCAAAACTTAAAGTACATAAACTTTATATAGCTGGTACTATCGAAGAAGCAAGTCTTAAAAAGGAAAAGTTATCAGTTAACCATGAAGTTATACAGAATGTTAATTCTGATATTAGTGCTCAAAATTTTGATGATATTATTTGCTAGTATAAATATAATAGTTACATTTGTTGTGTAATCAAAATCGCTCTTTGATAGAATGGACGAAGATAAAGAAGTTAAAGTTAATGATACTACTGTTGCTGTTAGTAATAGTGGTATTGAAAAACAACATGGTGTTCAACATTCTGTTGCTCCATATCAGCTTAATTATATGAGTGAAGCTGAAATTGCAAGTCTTGAAGTATTTATCAAACGTGTTATGCGTAGTGATAAATGTGGTATTAAGTCTGTTGAAGATGGTCTTGCTATTGCAATGAGAGCTAAAGACCTTAGACTTCCATTTTCTACTTGCATTGAACATATTCATGTAGTTCAAGGTAAAACAGGTGTTGATGTTCACATTATTAAGGCATTACTTGTCAAAGGCAGCGTGAGTTGGGAAAAAGTAGATAATTATCGCGCTCTGTACGAATATACAGATGGCTTTAATGCTTATGATGAAGATAAACTTCCATCTGACTGTATTAAGTGTCTTACTCCCAAAGAGGCACAAACTAAAAATGCAGAAGATAAAGACCATGAACATATATATGTTTATCCTGTTAAATACTATAAAGATTATAATGGTAATGTATATAAGGAATATCAACTTAATGGTAAGTTTGAAATAGCTACTAATACTGCTGAAGCTAAACAAATTGCTTCTACTGGTAAAGTTCCTGTTTATAGAATACCTGCTGTTCCTATTGATTATATTACTAGTTATCGTTTTTATCGTAAAATTGGAGAACGTAATATGGTTGCTACTGGTGAGTTTACTTATAAAGATGCTATTGTTGCTGGATGTTTTGAAAAAGATACTTATAAGAAATATCCTAAAATAATGATAAGTCATAGAGCATTTGTTTATGGTGCTCGTGAAATTGCTAATGATTTAATTATGGGCTGTTTAAGCACAGAAGAATTAAAGACTATGCAAGGTATTGATTTAAGTAATGAAGATATTATTGATATTACTGAAATTCAATAACATAAACAAACTAGAGAAATTATTATTAAACAAAACAGTCGTATGACTGATATTATTCACTTTTAAATTACAAAAATTATGAAAGACTTTAAGAAAGGTTTGAGTTTTGGTATGGGTATTGTTAATGCTGGTCAAAGAGCAGTTAGTGAAGAACCTGAATTGGTAGTTGTTTCTACTCCCGGTAGTTTCCGTATGACTGCCCAAGTTTCTAAAGCTCTCGGCATTGCTCATGGTGAATATGTAATGTTCATTAATAACTGTGCAAATATTGATAATGCTATTATCAATAAAGTACCCGAAGTTGTTGCTTTCTGTGAAGAACAAGGTTTGGATATTGAATCTCCCGAAGCTGCTATGGCTGTTCATGCTGAATTTGATATTTGGGCTTTGGCTAAAGGTATTGCTGAATTAGACAAGAATGGTAATCCTTGTACTACTCGTGTTCGTATGACTAAGAATGATAAGATTAAATATGTTAATACTTATTTCCAAGAAACTCTTGAAGGTGCTTTATCTTCTTCTAATGAAGAACTGAAAGCTGCTCTTGGTCGTGAAGGTATTACCGAAGATGAACAGAAAGAACTTTTGGTTAGCTGTATTCAAGGTGATGAAGTTGTTAAAGTTAAAGGTTCTAAATGTGCTAATACTGCTGCTTTGTCTGGTATTGGTGTAACTCTTAACTTTACTGATTCTAATGTTTGGAAACAGTTGAAAGCTAATATGACTGATGAAGAAGCTACTTCTAAAAATCGTGTTTATACAGTAGATATTGATAACTTGCAAGAAGCTGTTGTTAATAACGGTCATAAAGATATTGTTGTTAAGATTGCAATGCTTACCGAATATAAAGATGAAGAACCTATTCGTATCGGTAAGAAAGCTGAAAAAGAAGAAACTGCTGAATAATCAAATCTTCGTCCTAGAAATATAGTATCTTGAACATAGAGCTGCATTGTTAGTATTGCTAATAGTGCAGCTCTTATTTTATCTAATAATTCTTTTAATTACTTTAATTATGTCGACAGAAAAAGAAATTAAGAATGAAGCTACTGTTGTAGCAAGTGCTGAACAAACTGCTAATGCAGAAGTACAAACTCCTAAAAAACGTAGAGGTAGAGGTATTAATAATGATTTACGTGATGTAACTCGTAAAAAGTTTGATGAACGTACTGATTGTAATAAAGCTAATGGCTTGTTTATTGGTCATCTTGAAGATGTTAAAGTTGATTGGGCTACACTGAAAGATGATGTTCAAGGTATGCCTTCATTTGCTGGTATGAGTATTCCTTATCTTACATTTACTTTTGCTAGTAATCATGAAAATATCAATGAACGTCGTTATGTAACTCAACGCCTTCTTCCTGCTGAAAGTAATGTTGAAACTATTCCCGGTGGTAAAGGTGCTTGGAAAGTTGATAACATTTTCCGCTTTATGAAACATATATATAATATATTTGTTCTTAAAGGTCGTGATTTAACAGAAGAAGAAATTGATGCTCTTACTTTGCCTTTTGAAGATTTTGATGAAAATATGCAGTATGTACCTGTTGAGGCTGAAGAAGTTATAGCTGGTTATAAGACTGTATTTGAAAATTATGTTAAGTTACTTAACAATAATGGTAAACCTGTTTATAATGATGCTAAAGGTAAACCTATTACTATTTGGATGAAGCTTCTTCGTTTCGTTAAGAATGATGGTAAATGGCGTGCTGTTGTTGGAAGTAAATCTTCATTTGGTGATTTAGGATTTCCTACATTTATTAATGATGGAGTTATTGAACTTTATAAAGAACAATCTGCTCCTAGTTTGCATATTGACCCTTATAAAGAAAGTATTGTTTATCAGAAATCTGCCGAACAAGCTAAACAACCAAATGTTGCTATGCCTGGTGTTGGTGTAATGCCTGGTGTTCAAACTGCTACTCCTATAAATCCTGTTAGTGGATTTAATGGCGGTGGAGATTTTAGTCCATTTGGTGGTGGTAATGATGCTGCTGGTGCTTTTGTTAATCCAACAGAAGATTTACCATTTTAAAAAATTAAAGTTAGTTAAATAGTTGTATGTAAGAGGATTGGGTACTATTTTAGTGCCTAGTCCTCTTTTTTTATATGTTCACGATAAAGGTCAAATTAGAAATATTATGAAAAGAAATATTAGTAATACTATTTTAACTAAAGATTATATTTTCTCTAAAGTTAGTCAAATTACTATTTTTAGTGTTTATACTGGAATTAGTGTTGAAGATATACAACATTGTATAGATACAGGAGAATTTATATCTAGTCCTTTTCGTGAAGATACTCATCCTAGTTTTGGTTTTAGATATGATAATAGAAATAAACTTAAAGGAAGAGATTTTGCTGGTTATTGGTGGGGAGATTGTATAGATGCTGCTGCAACTGTACTCTCTGAAATTGTTCATAAGCAAATTGATATTTCTATTAAAAGTCAATTTCTATTTGTTCTTAAACATATTGCTTATACTTTTAGAAATATTATTTATGGACAAGATAAAGATGAAAACAACGATTATAATATTGCTAGGGCTATTAGTAATGTACGTAATCATAAACCTATTATTGAACTTGTTACTCGTCCGTGGAATAATTTAGATGCTAAGTATTGGGGACAATTTGGTGTTAATCTTAATTTTCTTAATACTCATTTTGTTTATCCTGTTGACCAATTTTATATTAATCGTTCAACTAATCCTATTCCTAAATATTTTTATGATAAAAATAAAACAGATTTATGTTATGGTTACGTTCTTGGACAAGATAAAAGAGGAATAGTTAATGTTAAACTGTATTTTCCAAATAGGAATAAGAAAACTGAAGTTAAGTTTATAACTAATAGTAATACTATTGAAGGAATTATTAATCTTGAATTAGATAATTATGACGTTATTATTATAACTAAATCTACTAAAGATAGATTAAGTCTTGAATGTTATCTAAAGAGTATTAATCATTCCATCCTCTACGGGGGGTCTACCCTTGAATCTAAGACTATTGGTGTTGTTAATATTCCACATGAAACTTATAAACTTCGTCAAATTGAATATGATTGGCTTCGTAGTAAACTTAATCGAAATGGTTTTCTTATTAGCCTTATGGATAATGATAGAACTGGTCTTATGGAAGCTGTGATTCTTAAGAATGATTATGATATTATACCTATTATTATTCCTAAAGAACTTGGCGTTAAAGATTTTGCCGAATTGAGAAGTAGTTATTCTACAAATGTTATTAATGAATTAACTCAACAAGTTGTTAAATATATAGAAGATAATTATGGAGAAGAAACTGAATTTACTTGGGATACGGAAGAAAGTAATACTTTGCCATACTAAAAGTTTAGCTGGTGTTACATATACTGTTATGCGTCCAATTACTGAAGAAGATGAACAAAATCTTGATAAATTTGAATATCTTGATATAGATAATAAACGTATTGATAAAAAAGATATTTATTGTTATGGAGAAATTAATCTATCTTCTAATGATGACGTTGAATATATCAAAAAGTTTAGCTTACTTGATACTGATAATGGTGGAACTATTCATAGTAATTTTAATTATCAAGAAGGTTATGCTCTTATTGAAGGAATAGCTAAAACTTATCCTACATTTGATATTGTTGAATGGTTTAAATATAATCATTGTCTTATAGGTAAACCAACTCGTATTATTATTTATAAATGTAAGAAAGAAAATCTATGATAATAAAAGGATATGAAGAAAAGCTAGATGATAGAGATATTAGATATATTAATTATGTTATTGATAAATCTACAATGGCTGATGCAATTGAATCTTATATTAAAGATTTAGATTGTACTACTATTTATCCTGATGGTTCTCGTCCTAGACAAACTATTAATTATGGTTATCGTATTACTCTTTCTAGTATTGAATATATTCTTGATAAACTTTATCTTGTTCTAGAACATCATCCAGAAAAAGCTCAAAGTTATATTGATTATCGTAATAGTATTATTAAAAGAATTATTGATATACATGAAAAAAATCTTGATTTCGAGAGAAGAAACCCAGTACGATATTATAGTAAAGAACCAAGGAAACGCACTAGAAGTGCTAGCAGAGTTAATCAATCAAAAGATGTCTTTACAGGTAAACCCATTGATGTTAGCACCGGTATTGCAAAGGCTATTAAGCCTAAAAAGGAAACGATTGCTCAGCGTAAAGCTAAACTTCTAGGTGGTAAAGCTGTTAGTTTTGCATTTAATGGTTTAAAAATAAGTGAACATAATGAATAAACTTTATCGTAGAAATAACAATGGTGCGCCTACTGTTTGGTGGGCTGAACTTGACAGTGGTACTAATAGTATCACTGTTTTTTATGGTCTTGTTCGAGGTAATATTCGTAAAGAAGTTTATGCTGTTACTCAAAAAGATGGTCAAAAAGAACTTGAAAGTAGATATAATGATAAGATTAAACAAGGATATACATATCTTAATGAACTTTGTGATATGCAGGGTTTACCCCCCGTGGAGGATGGAGATAATGATACTCTATTTAATTTTCTAAATACTTATCTACCTAAAGACCTTAGTAATGGAAACAGTAATCTTCTACTTCCAATGCTTGCTAAAACGTATAATGGTAATGTTTGGAAAAAAGTCAGTTGTATGTATGGTCAGTATAAGATTAATGGTCTTCGTTGTATTGTTACTGCTTATACTCAAAATGATATGTTTAAACCTATTAGACTTCGTTTCCAAAGTCGTGAAGGTCTTATTTGGCATACTCTTGGCTATCTTGAAGATTATTTGCTTGCTACTATCAATACAAATATTATCGACGATATGATTAATGGATTTGCAGCACTTGATGGTGAAGTTTATCTTCCCGGTTATACTGTTAATCAAATTAATCATTTTGTTAAAGATGCTAATTGTGTTGAAAATAAACTTCTTCAATTTTGGTGTTATGATATTATGATGGAAGGTAATCAAACTCATAGAAATACATATCGTTATCATATTAAAACGCCTACTCGATTTAATAATATTAAAGAACATTATAATAATAAAGAACGATTGATTATTCTTCCTAGCGGATATATTACTAATGATAATGAAGCTATTGACGCTAGAAATGAATTTATTAATCTAGGTTTTGAAGGTCTTATACTTCGTAATACCGAAACTGATTATCAATATGGTAGACGTAGAGCTAATTATATGGAGAAGTTTAAAGATGCTGCTGAGGGAGATTTTATAATTCTTGATATTTATAAAGAAAAGAAACGTGATTTACCTATTCTTCTTTGTAAAAATGATATTAATAATGAAAAGTTTGAAACTCGTTTAAGCACTAGTCATATTGTTCAGCAAGAAGTTTTATTTGATTCTCAATCTTATATTGGTAGAACTGTTCATATAGAATATGGTGAACGAAGTGGTGTTTCTAGAGTTCCGTTTCATATTAAAACTGTTGTTATAAATGGAGATACTAGATTATAATGTAATTAAGAATAATAATTTTGATAGAACTAAATCTTATTTTAGTTGTTATTATAATTCTATTATTCTATTTACTGATTATGATGCTAAAAGTTATAATTTTGCTATTAGATATAATGATTATACTAGAAATAATGAACTTTATGTAATATTATATAAAGATAAAGTTATTAATAATAGTGTTCCTATTATTCGAGATGCTAATACTGGATTTAAATTATATATTCCTAATATAGTTATTAGACTTCTTGATACAAGACTACGTAATACTTTTGTTATGTCTAAAGATGATTTTAATATTAATGTTAAGTTTGTAGAAGAACGTAATGATTTTTGTATTATTTATAATATAGATATTGATTAAGGTGAAGCCTAGTACATAATATGGTGTGCTAGGCTTTTCTGTTTTACATGGGTGTAAAATTGTATATGACACGCTCGTAGACATGATTCTTTTTGCCTGTATTCAATTTTATATATCAGAATGATTAATCTATCACGATAAGATTTGCGTGTCATGGCAAGCCTTAAAATGCGTCATTCTCACTATGATATTTAACATTAAATTCAGCATCATTATTACTAGTAAATTCCTATTATATTTTTATATTTGTCTTGATAAACAAAAACAAATTATTATGAGTATTAATAAAGTTACTATTGTTGGTATTAAAGGATTTAAAGGAAGCGGTAAAGATACAGTTGCTTCTATGATTAGTTATATCCTTCATGATGGTATTATGAAAGCTAATTATGATACTTGGCTTCTTTATCATAAAAATGATTTTATCGAAAATGATGAAATAATTATTCATTTTGCTGATAAACTTAAAGATGATATTGCTGCATTTTGTAATATTGACCGTAAACTTCTTGATAGACAAGATATTAAAGAAGAAAATTATTATAATTTTAAAACTGGTATTGTTTCTACTAATATTAAAGAAGCTACTTATGTTGTGGATAAATGGAATGATGCTATATTAAAATATAATGACTTATCTTCATATCTTGTTTTATATAATAATAATGTTAGTATTAAAATTAGAGTTCTTCTTCAATATTATGGTACTAACATTATTAGAAATCATTTTTGGAGAGAAGCTTTTATTCGTTATACTATTAATAAAGCATTTGATATAAGAAATAGTAAAGGACAATGTATTATAGCTGATGCTAGATTTGATAATGATGAATGTAAAGCTATCAGAGATTGTGGAGGGATGATAATTAGAGTAGATAGAAAATCTAATAATGATAATCATGACAGTCACGAAAGTGAACAAATAACAATTAATAAAGATGATTATGTTATTGATAATACTGGTACTCTTATTGGTCTTTTCTATAAAGTTCTTAAATTTGTAACTGATTATATGGTATGAAATTACATCCTATTTTTGGTATAAATGCTCTTGCTAGAGTTTGTATATGTTGTGGTAAGGTTATTGGTTATACTCCACTTGGAAATTCTGTTGAAGAAGATGCTAGTAAGAGTAAACAAATAGCTGAGGCTATTGTATGTAAAGAATGTATAGATAAGCTTGATAGTGAAACTTGCTTTATAGCTTGTGACATGGATAAAGATAATTATATAACTGCTACTTATGATACTTTATGGATTAGAAATAAAGGTCTTAAAGAGTTTTTTAAAGAGCTTGATTCTATACAACCTATTAATATTATACCTAAAGAACATTTTTATAGTATATTTGGAAATGTAATTAAAGATTTTTATAGTAATAAAGAAAATGAAGATAATAGAACCGAAAGTTGAGCTTTGGAAACAAGGAAATGATACTAAAGCTCATGTTGCTAGATGTGCAAGAGTTTGTTATGGTAAAGAAACAGGTAATGATGAAGCTACTGTTAAAAGACTACTTGATAGTAGACATTGGAGTATGTTTCGCCATGAAAGTGTATATGTTATTATTCCTGTTCATGAAAGAGAATTAAAAGATTATCCTCTTCTTGTTCTTTCTAGTCCTTATATTAAAACTCATACATACAATGGTAATGTTTATGTTGCTACTAATGGACAATTTATATTAGATAAACTTTATCCTAAATTTATTGAATTAATAAATATGTATAGAGTTACAGAAGATGAATTTAGTAATACTGAATTTGGATTTAATATGATGAGATATACTTTTTGTATTGATACGCAAATTAGTACTTCTCGTGAATTAAATCGTGTTAGTCCTAATAATATTGCTGAAAAGTCAACTAGATATGTTTATGAAGATGGAAGTATTTGTAGACCTTATTGGCTTAATAAAGAATTAATAAAACAATATGAAGAAGAACCTATTGATGATATGACTTCTACTGTTTATTTAGATTCTTGTAATGATTCTTTTAAAAGATATAAGTTTCTTATAGAAAGCGGTATGCACAGACAAGATGCTCGTGGCGTTCTTCCTCTTGATACTGCTACTAGATGTATTTATACATATTCTATTGATGAATGGCGTCATATTATTGATTTACGTTATTATGGTACTACTGGTACTCCTCATCCAAATGCCCGACTTATAGCTGGTATGATTAGAAATAATTTAATGGAACTTGGATATGACTTCAGAGATTGATAAACTTAAACATTTTCATGTTGAAAATTATAGTGGTACTAATTTCACTGATGATTTAAATGATGGTGAAGAATTTCTTTATACTACAATTAGGTGTAAAGATGATAAAGAAGTAACACTTTTATGTAAATATGTTAAAAATAAACATATTGGAAATTGTCCTAATTGTATATTTAATAAGTATCTTTGTTATGGTCTTTTATGTAATATTGTTGTTCTTAAAGTAATTAAAGATGAAGAAAAGTAAGCGTTATATTAAAAAGCAAAATAATAAACCTCTTATTAATAAGAAAGTTTTAGCTAAAGTTATTAGAGAAAGTAATATTTGTAAACATGCTATTAAAGAACTTAAACTTGCTGGATATGGTAATGGAGAAGGTGGTCCAAATGGTTGGATGTATCAACAAGTAATTGAAGCTATTGCTGTATTTGCTTCTCATGGTAATTCTGGTGGTTCTGCTCCTTGGGAAATTAATCTTGTTCAAAAACTATGTGATTGGGATATTATTAGTCCTCTCCGTTTTACTGATGATGAATGGAGCCAAATAAGTTCTGATGGTACTTGTCAAAACAGACGTAAATCTGATGTATTTAAAGAACCAAATGGTAGTATTCATTATAATAAAGCTTTTATTAAACGTCCTATTAGTAGATATAATTTTGATACTAAAGAATGGACTGATAATAAAAATCCTATTTGTTGGCATGGTGGATTATTTGAATATAAAGATAATATTCTTACTGGTAGATATTTTAGTATTTGTCTTTTACAGCAACATGATATTAACAAAGGATGGATGCCTAAACCTACACAAATCATTGATTGTGTTGAAGTAGAAATATCTCCTGAAAATTGGATTATGGCTGTTGATGCTAATAATACTAATTTACTGTTACTTAATACTTATTATAATATTCAATGGAAAGAATGTTCTTGTTTAAGAGGTATTCGTCTTGAAGATGTTACTGTTGAACTTGAAGAAGAAGCATATGAAGAAATGAGAAATAATAAATAAATTATTAACTATTTAAATATTAAAGTTATGGGAAGAAGATTTTATGGTTTTAATAACCGTTTTAGAACTACTAAAAATACAGAAGCTATTGTATTTGAAAATGGTGGATTTGTTGGTAATCTTGGTTTGAGTAAAAAACTATGGAAGAAATATATTGAAGCTAGTTATAAATATAGAACTAATACAGATAAAATGACTGCTAGTGATTATACTCATTTATTTGGTTATTTAAATCCTTATTATCGTTCTGCTTATAATGTATCTAAACGTAGAAAATAATGGCAAGTATTTATAACATTACTACTGAACTTGAGGATATATTTCTTGAGTTAGAAGAAAATGGAGGTGAATTAACTCCTGAACTTGAAGAACGTCTTGCTATTACACAAGAAAGTCTTAAATCTAAACTTGATAGTTATCGTAAAGCATATACTATGTTTAATCTTGAAGCTGAATCTTGTAAAAAAGAAGAGCAACGATTAGCTGTTCTTCGTAAAACTAAAGAAAATAATGCTGAAAGACTTAAAAGTGTTATGCTTGATGCTGTTATAACTTATGGAGATTTAGGTAAGTCTGGTAATAAAGTTATTAATTTAGTTGATAGTAAACTCTATACTAAGAATAGTAAATGTGTTGAGATTGATGAAAATCTTAATCAAATATTTATTGATTTAGTTCTTGAACATTTACAATCTCTTTGGGATAATGATATGATTGATAGTAATTTCTCATTTAGTAGAGATGTTCTTCTTGAACAAATTAATGATAAATTTACTGAAAGATATCCTGAACAATCTGCTAGACTTAGAGAAGAAACTGGAGGTTATTTTACGCTTGATGATTTAGATTGTATTAAAGTTAAATTTGAGATTGAAAAACCTGTTGGTGATTTAGCTAATAAAATTAATTTTGATTTACTTAATACTTTCTTTAATCATCAACATGAAATGACTAGAAGTAGCAGTGTTAATAAAACTACTATGAAGAATATTCTTAATGATGGTAGAGATATTAGTATAGCTAAACTTGTTGAAAATACTAGTCTTATTATTAAATAATTTGGTTATACTCCCCGTAGAGGACAGAATTAAGTTCATCCTCCACGGGGAGTCAACACTACTAATCTTGTTAATTATGGAACTAGAAGAAAAAGTAAAAGAATTAATAAAATGGTATATGGATACTTATGGTGTTAATGAGAATCAAGCTGTTAGAGATATTGAAAGTGTTATGTTACGTATAAGTCATAAATAATATGTATAAAGTAAAAGGTAAACCTTGGGCTTATTCTGGTGCTATTGATGTATCAGATTGTGCTACTGCTAAAGAAGTTATGCTTAAAGCTGGACTTAATTTTAATGTAGCTAAATGTGAACTAGTTGGTAAAATGCCTATTAAACTTACTGGAACTGATGAAGAACTTGACCGAATTATTAAAGAACAAAAAGAAGGCGCTCATGTTTTTGGTACTGACATTTATCGTAAGTGTGATAACGCCTTTGCTACCTATCGTACTGATTACAATATTCCTTTAGGTGTTGTTAAAAGTAAATATACTATTGTACAAAACAATGATGCTTTTAATTTCTTTGATGACGCTATTGGTAAAAATTCTGCTATTTGGCAAACTGCTGGATTTTGGGGAAATGGTGAAAGAATATTTGTAAGTGCTAAACTTCCTAATAATATTTTTGTTAAAGGTGACCCTGTTGAAAATTATCTAGTATTTACTAATACTCATGATGGTAGTGGTGGAGTTAAGATTTTATTTACTCCTATTAGAGTTATTTGTCAAAATACTCTTAATGCTGCTATTCGTACTAGTAGTAATTATGTTAGTTTTCGACATACAACTAGTGTTCATAATAAGATTTCTGTTGCACAAGAAATACTTGGAATTAGTAAAATTAAATCTGAAGAATTTGGTCAATATTGTAATTTACTTGCTAATATTAAAGTTACTGATGAAGATGTAATTCAATTTATTGGAGAAAATCTTCTTACTAGTGATGAAATTCAACGTCTAAAAGATACAGGTCATACTATTAAAGATATTGCTTATCGTAGTGGTTTAGCTTTAACTGATAGTAAAATAAGTAGTAGAAAAATGAATGTTATTTCTGATACTTATAGTTATTATTTTGATGGTCCAGGTCAAAGAGATATTCTTGGTACAGCTTGGGGAGCTGTTAATGCTGTTAGTGGATATTATTCTAATATAGATAATATTGAAGGTACTAAACGTTTTGATAGTATTTGTTATGGAGATAAATCAAGAAAAATAGAAACTGCTTTTGCACTTGCAGAAGCTCTTTAATTTAATAATTTAATTATATATGGAAGTAAAAGTATTTAAACTGAAAGAGATTAAGCTTCTTAACGGAGATGCTTTAAATGTAAAGCAATGTTGTATGGTTCAACCCATTCTACCTACTTATGGTAAAGAAGGTGATGCTTGTATGGATATTTATCCTATTTGCTATGAATATGATGTAGATAAAGATAGATTTATTTATCATACAGGTTTAGCATTTAATATTGGAGATGATGCTAATGGTGAACCTAATGAAATGTCTTTACGTCCTAGAAGTAATCTTACTAAATCTGATTTTTATATGCCAAATGCTCCTGGTACTCTTGATTGGGGTTATCGTGGCGAACTTCTTATTATTTTTAAGAATCGTACTTCTAGAGATTTAGTTCATGCTGTATCTACTCTTGTTGAAGTAGTTGATAAACTTAGAGAACATATGCATTTACCTGATAGTATGGTAGGTAATTCTAGACTTAAACTTAATAGTGTTAGAACTACAATGACTAATATTCTTGCTAAAGTTTCTATTCCACCATATAATTGTGATGGTGAAGATAGATGTTGTCAATTAATTATTAATAGTGCTGAAAGAATTAGTTGGAAAGAAGTTGAATCTATTGAAGAATTAGGAGAAAGTGAACGTGGAAACAAAGGATTTGGAGAAGGAACAGGAGGAGCAGCTAAAGCTTAAAGTTGGTGCTCGTTATATTCATAATAAAACGTCTAATGAATATATTATTGATAATATTACTAAAATGAAACATCCAGATACAGGTAAATGGATTCCTGCTGTTATATATCATAGATATGGAAATCCTGACCATTTATGGTGTAGAAGTGTTGAAAGTTTTAAAAGTCATTTTAGTGATGCTAAAGTTGAAGGAGATGAAGTTTATCTATGAAAAAGTTAATACTATTTTATTTACCTGATTGTAATGTTAGTAAACTTTTTGAAGAAAGGCTTCACAAAGCTCTTGCTCTACCTGAGTTTGCCGGTAGGTTTAATCTTATTAGGTATAATCTATATACTGATACTGGTAGACAAGAAGCGCGTAGTGCTGGTATTAGTGATGCTCCTACTGCTTATTGTAATGGTGATATTCTACGTGGTGTGCAAAGCGATTACACTATTAGAAAGTATCTTCGCAAGCTGCTAGGAAAGTCATAGATATGATTCTTTTGCCCTACATTGAATTTTAATTGTTATTGTGATTAATCTATCACGATATGAATATCATTCAATGTGGGGCTTTAAAATAGCTAATTTTATAAATTCTCATTATATTATACGAATACTATGGTTAAAATTGAATTTTATTATAAAAGTGCTGATAAAGATAAAACAGAAGCTATGCGAGAAGCTATTGATATAGCTTTATTTGGTACTAATGTTCAATGTAATTTTAAAAATCTTCCTGACCATCTTATTCTTGAAGATATGATACTTGAAAAGGCTGTTGCTGGTAAGAATATTACTGAATATCCTACTTGTATTATATATCGAGATGATACAGAATATAAAAGATATGGTAATTCTGTTACTTGGGAAGAACTTCGTAATGATATTAATTATCTTACTGGAGATGAACCTACAAGACAAACAAATAATATATTTGTTGAAGCGTTTATTGATGAACATGATTGTATAACTCGTGCTAAATGTGCTGATGCTATTGCTTGGATGTGGAAATATCAAAATACTAAAGTAGAATATATTCAAACTAATGTTGATAATCCAAATAAGTTTGCTGTTGTAATTAAAGATAGTTGGAGAACTTATGCTACTTATGTATATTCTGATAGTCTTACTACTGAAATGATTAAGAATACTCTTCTTAGAGTTCCTAATACTATTAAAGAAGCTGTTAAAAATAATGCTATTGTGTTATGATACGTATTGATTGTTTTACTAGAGATGGTTGTGACGCTTGTAAAATAGCAATTAAAAATATAACTGATGCTATTAATGAAGCTAATTGTGATATTACTCTTAATATTCGTAATACAAATCTAGATGATATTCTAAGAAAAGAAATTACTAAATTTCCTACTACTGTTATTACTAAAGTCGATAATGATTATAAAAGAAAAGAATTAGCTCGACTTGAAGGTAGTTTTCCTAGTGATTATATTAAAGATATTATTAATAAACTTGAAAAAGAATAAGCTATGACAGTTAAAGAACTTATAGAAATGCTTAAAACTTGCGATGAAGAATCAATAGTATATATTGATTATAATGGTGATATTAATTCTATTAATGAAGTATGTGATTATAGTAATAATTGTGGAGAAGTTATAATAGTTAGTGATTAATTAAATTTTAAAGCTATGACAGTTAAAGAACTTATAGATAAACTTCAACAATTCAATGGAGATAGAGTTGTTTTAGTTGAAGATACTGAATATGGAGAATTTCAAGCAATTGATATTAAACCTGAAGATGATAGATTTGTAATTATTACTACTACGGTTAAATAGTTAACATTGATGCTAATGGTTTATATGTTATACATAAAGCTGGCTCTATTAGAGCTGGCTTTATTAAATTTGATGATTAGCTTGGACCCGCTACGAGTGCTACGCACTCTTCGCTATACTCCCCGTAGAGGGTGGAATGGTAGTTGCGCTAGTAATATTAGTATAGTTATTAATGATAATGATTATATTGATTGAATGAATACTAGTCTATTCCATCCTCCACGGGGAGTTGAGCGTAGCGAAGCGGAGCGTTCTACTAATCCTTAAACTTATAGTCGTTGGCATGACTGAAACCTCGGTAGCTAAGCTAGTCTTACTACTGGGGTTTATTTTTATCTTATTGTTAAACTTAAACATATTATAATTATGGTTGCATTTATTGTTCTTCTTGGAATTGTATTTGGTGGTGTTAAACTATTAGCAGTTGCTAATAATATTAGTGATAGTGAAGCTATGGATAAGTATAGTGGAAAACTATTTGTTGTTGGTATTATAGTTTTTGTTATTCTTATGTGTGTTATTGGTAATAATGATGATGGTTTTAATTAAGATATTACTAATAGTAAATATTGATTCTATCTGTTCTTCTATCTATATAGATAGAAGAACGCTTGTAATATTTTGATTATCAATTAATTACAAAAATATTTACTTCCGAAAATTGGAAGATAGTTACACTTTTTTAACATTAATCATTCCGTTTTTTCCTACATAATATTTATATTTGTCATACTGATAATCTAAATAATATTGTTTTTATGACTAGAGTTACATTTGATAGTAAAGCTCTTAAAAAGGTTAGAGATATATATTCTAAAAGAGCTAATGAAGTTGCTAAAAATATTGCTCCTACTGTGTATAATATTGAAGTTACAACAGAGGATAGAGAAATTACTGATAGTCTAGCAACACTTAATACTGTTTTTAAACTTACAAAGAAAACTATTACTAATCGTGAATATGTTACATTTGGTAATGAATTAAGTTCTAAACTTATTAAACTTAATAAAGGTAGTATTGCTATTATTAGTTATATTTGTAATAATATTAAATGGTGTAGTAATAAAATTACTTTTACTGAAAGTGATATAACGAATTATGCTCATATTGATTCAAAAACTTTTTATATTGCTTTAAATGAACTTTATAACGAACAAGTAATTATTAATACTACTAAAAAATCTACTTATGTTGTTAATCATAATTATATATTTAGAGGTAGTATGACTGATTTTATTAAGATTTATCATGATAAATATGATGGTATGGTTGGTTTTCTTGATGATAAAAAACGTATTATTCTTGATGATTGAGTTATTAATGTTAAAACAAATAGGGCTTGTCTAGGTAGTGATACCATAGGCAAGCCCTTATTTTTTACTAGGTTCAAGTCCAGCTTATTCAAATATATCTTTAGCTATATCTTTATAAGGTATAATACTAAGTATATTTTCATCAAGTTTATAATAACTATTATTATTTGGTAAATCAAGAACTCGATTAATACTACGAACAACAGGTATATTACGAACAGCCATAACTTCAAACTTATTCATACCTTTATATCTACCAGTAGTATATTCCTCAATAAAGTCCTCTTCAATAAGGAATCTAGCAGCCATAGCAGTAGTACCAAGTAAGTCATTAATAGTTTGTCCAATAGCAACAGGACTAGACCATAGCTTTTTACCTTCAGCATAAGCACCAAACGGAGTAAATGAAGCAGCTTCAGAAGCAAGACGGTCAGCGTGATAAAGCATAAGATTATACATAATACTTTCATCATCATCTCCACCCATACCAGTTATAGCAATTGCTCCAATAATAGCAGCTCCTACATAAAGTAAATCACCTAAATTACGTCTAATATTTGCTTTTTCATGTTCAGGAAGAAGTTCATAATTAAGTTTGAAATTAACAGCAAATGAAAGTAAATTCTTACCATAAACTTGAAATGCTTTAAGAACATCACTTACATTATTAATTTCTCCTACGTTAGTTTCTTTAAATGGAATAGTCAAATAATCATAAAGACTAGTATAACTACCTTTTTCAATAGTACCTAGAGTTTCATTATAATAACCGTTCCAACGATAACGTTTCTTAAAACCAGGATAAAGATGTTTATGATATTGCATAACCATACCACCCCACCAATGTTGTTCAATATTAGCAGAACCAAGTTTATCATAAACACCATGAACTTTTTTATTTACTTCACGAACTTTATCAATAAATTTAGCATATTCTTTAAGAGTAAGTTTACTATCAGATTTTATTTGAGCAATTCCATCTTTAAGTTCAAACTGATTATAAATATCTGGAAGTTTAGCAAACTCTTTATCAATATTCTTAATAAGTTCTTTACGTTTAGCTATATATTCTCTTTGTTGTTCTTCATTAAGATAAGTCTTAACAAAATCGAATATAGGATTAGCTTTAAATAGATTATATTTAGCTCGTTTTTTATTATCAGCTTTAGCATCATCCATGAACTTATTGAATTGTTCAAGTAGAGCTTGGTTCTCTCCTCCACGGGGAGTATTTATTACAGACATAAGAGCATCTTGTTCAGCTTTACGATGATACATTTCTTTACTCATTATATCATAACCACCTCTACCATTATCAACAAGTCTATGAGATTTAAGCATAGCAAATAGCATAACATTTTGCATATAATGTTCACCAACAGATTGAGGACTAAATAGTAATCCACGAACTCTACGAATATTTTCTCTAAGACCTTCAGCAGTACTAACTTCAGTTACTCTATCAAAATCAACTACATGACTAAGTTTAATAATAGCATCTTGAAGTGTACTACTATTTTCACTATACATATTAGCCATATAACTAACAGTTCCTTTAATCCATTCAGATTTACCAGCTTCCCAATCTTTAAGATTAATATATTCACCAGCAGCTCGTTCCATAAATATATTACTAGAACCAGTAAGAACGTTAGCAATACCACCAGTTATATTCATCATCATATATTTACTACCAGCAATATTCTGAGCAAGAGAACCTAGTTTAACTAGATTAGGAGTTTTATTATCTTTATATTGTTCAAATACAAGACGACGAATAAAACTTCTAAGATGTTCACTAGTTCTAGTTTGTTTTTCTTGTTTATATTCAATTTCACCACCAGCACTAGCTTCTCTATTTTCACTTATACTACCTTTATAATTTATATCATAAGCAGTATTACTAGTAATAATTTGGTCAGCAGTATAAAGAAGATTTTTAACTGTTTTAATAGCATTATATCTATTACTTTCAATTAAGAAACTATTAAATACTTCTTCCCAATTACGATTAAGAATATCATTATGAATTTTATTATTCTTTTCAATAATCTCATCTCTAGCTTTAATAGCAGCAGCTTTACGTTTACTAAATTCTTCATCACTTTCATTAAGTTCTTTAAATTTAGGTATAGTAGGCAACTGTTGAGTATCTTTATTAACTAATTGAATTAATCTAGGATTAGGAATATCATAATCTTTATCAAAAGTTAAATCTTCATTATTTCTCCAACTAGTATTATTAGGAACATTGGCTGTCCAACCAAGAAAACTAAGAGCTTGCTCAAAGTAATCTTTAGCAGTCATATCTTTAGATTTAGGTAAAGCTGGAAGATAACCCATATCAACATATCGCTTATTACTATTAGTAAAACAATACTTTTTCATAAGTTCATTTACTTTATTCATAAGTTCAAGTTGATATTCATTAAGATTAGTATAATTAGGATTATCATATCCTGTTCCTACTTTATACTTATTAACAAAACTACTATATTCTGGATTAACAAGTTCTTCTTTAGGAGTAATATGCATTTGATTAATACGTGGTTCATAATTACCAACAACAGCTGAGCCATCATCTTTAATCATTTGCATAGTAGTCCAAATACGAATAGGTTTAATAGTACGAGTATAAGGATCAAAATAATGATTATCTCTATACCATTGTTTATATTCAACACTATCAATACCATATTTGTCAAGAACTTCTCTTTCTTTTATATAGTAATATTGAGTAGTAGTTTCTCTAGTTCTCTTTTGAAGAATATTAATTGCAGCAGTTCTATCAATATCAGTCCATTTATCTAAATCTTTAGGTTTAATAATACCATAAATAGTTCGATTAGGTCTTTCTGCAATAGTTCCATTTTCTTCAACTTGTTCACTAAATACTTCTAGCCATTTATCATAATACTTTTTACCTTTAGCAAAAGCTCTATTTTTATCAAGTTCATATTGCTTCCAATTATAAGTAACATCACATTCACTTTCAATAAATTCAGCAACACGTTTTGCTTTAGCTTTATCAGTACTCTTTTCTCCTCTAGTAATTTCATTAAATACTTCAAAACCAATTTTGAGTTGTTCTAAATCTTCTTGACTAATATCAGCAGTATTAAGAGTTCTAGTAGCATTATCAAAATATTTTTCAAGTATTTTATTAATAGCTTCTCCTACATTAATTTCTTCTTCGCTCTTAGATTTATTACCTGTAAGATAATTATAGAAATCAGCACGATAAATTCTTAATTCATCTTCAGCAGAACGAATAATACCAACATAAGGCATACCATTACCTTTAGTATATTTATATTTTCTAACTGTTTCAGCTTTTATAAGAGCTGCACGTTCTTCAGGTATTTTACGTCCATCAACTACGTTAAATTCATCTTTAGCTTGAAATTCTTTAATAGCAAGATTAAGAACACTATTACCTTTATTAGCGTCTTTAAGTTCTTCAAATGCCCAATTTAAATCTTCTATATCTTTAATATCAAGAATATATCTAGTATTCTTACGAATCCATTCTTTAGCTTCACGATATTCAGGAACTTTCATAAGTTCTTCCATACTAATAAGAAGATTACCATTAGCATCACGTTGACTTTCATATTTACTAATAATAGAAAGTTGTTCTTTAAGTTTAGAATCAAATCCTTCTTTAGCTTGCTTATCATAGAACATTTCTTTAATTTTACGAATATTAGTTTGATAAGCACGAAGTCTTTCAGCTACATTTAAATCATGACCAATTTTTTTATTACCATCTTCATCATAAAGACTAGTAAGGCTATCCATTTGAGCATAGATACGCCCAAGTTCTTCATCTTGATTTTGTGTAGTAACATTATCAGTCGCTTGACTTAAAATATCTCGTATTCTACTATTAAGTCTTTTATATTCAGCAAATTCTTTAGGAATACCATCATCTCCTTTTTTAAGACCAAGAAGATTTCTTTCAAGATTTATAATATAAGTAGAATATTCAATAGTAACATCATTACCATCTTCATCTTGAACTGTAATAGGTTTAAGTTGATGAATAGTAGTCATATCAATAAACTTAGATTTATTAGATAAAGCAATAAGATGTTCAACACTATTTATACCAAATTTTTGTTCAGCTTCAATAGCAGCATCTCTATATTTCTTCATCTTTTCTTCCCAAACGGGATTATTAGGTTGAATTAATCTACCATCATCATCAATAATGCTATCAAGACTAACAGATTTACCATCTTTAGCAGCTTTAGCCTTAAGTTCTTTAAGATAATTTCTAAAGTCATTAGCTTCTTTAATACCATTAAGACGACCTTCTTCAACAGTACCCATTACATCTTTAAGTATATTCTGCAATACAAAGTTACGATTAGCACGAATATCTTGTATCCAATAATCCATAAATCCAGTATCACCATAAGCATCAAATTCTTTCATAAGACCACTTAGATAATTAGGATTAGTAGTACGTAATTGAATCCATCTTTCAAACCAATCTTTTCTAGCAGAATGCACAGTAGTATTAGAATCAACTTGATTAACTAGTTTCTGAATCTTTCTAATATTCTCTTTAGTTTTATCATCAAGATTTGTACTATCAATATCAATTTCGCTAATAAGTTTGTATTTATTCTTAAATGTATTAGCACTAAGAATAACATCTAAGAAACGATTTTGAAGTTGTTCATCTTTAAGAACTTTACCAATAACATCTTTATCGTTAATAGGTTTATCAATACCGTCAATTTTAATAAAACGATTAATATCATTAAGAATATTATTAGCTTCAACATCTATATAATTAGCTATAACTGATAATGAAAATTCAGAATTATCAGAAAGACTACTACTATCAAGATAGTTAATTTCAGCATTATTTAAAGCATTAAGAACATTCTGGGCAGCAGGTTGTCCATGACGAACAGCTCTTGAAATAATTAAACTTGCATTTTTAGCAAATCTACCAATAGGAGTTTGGTCATCAACACTACTATATCTATCAGTATTACTAGTAACTCTATCTATTTCATTTTCATTAATTTCAATAAATAATCCAAGTTTACTATCTTCAATATTAGGATATTTAGCTTTATACTGTTTTAAATCATCGCTTAAATTAATAGCAGTAGTTCCATTAATATTAAGATAAAATTTATCATTAATAGTATATATAGTATTATTCTCAAAAGGAGTATTCATAAAAGGCTGAAAATACTCATCAGAAATATATTTACCATATAGTTCAGGAACTTCTTTATAACCTTTATTTACAGCTTCATTAATATTATCTTTAATACCATCAACAAATTTATCTCTTTTTTCTTGTTGAGTAAGACCATCATAAAGAAGAACAGCTAAAGGTTTATGAATATTATTATTAGCTATAATACTAGGCTCAATACTATTATAAGTTTCAAATGATTCAAGTCTATCAATAGGATAATAAGCTAAAGTTCCATCATAAGTTCCTTTAATATATAAATTTCTATTAATTCTAATAGCATTAATAGCATCTCCATTTCTTATTATTCCTATATTATCAAGATTTTCTTGATTATTAAAAGTAATAATACCACTTTTTTTTAGATTATAATTAATTTTATTATTAGTAAGTCTTTTAAATGTATAACTAGGACAATTAAAACTATTATAATTCTTACGAATAAAACCAATTATATCTTCAACATTATCTTTATCAATAAGACCATAACTATTAATACCTTTCATAGCTATATCTCCAATAGCTATTCCGCCCTCACTCAATCCTCTAAGGGGAGTATTACTTATAAGTCTACTAATATTTCTAGTTCTAAATTTATGACCTTCAACAATAAAAGCATATTTAACTAAATCAAGAGCTGCAAGTTTAATAAGAGGATTAGGATGATTCCAAGCTCTATCAAACAATCTATGAGCTTCATCATTAGTAATATCACCTTGTATGTAATTAATATATTGAATATTTACATTACGGCGATTACTTCTTTCGTCATTAGCAACTATTTCAATATGTTCAAATATACTACCATCTTGACTAAAGTTACGTTTAATCCAATCAACTTTCTGAGCAGGAGTAAGTCTAGCAAATACATCAATTTCAGTTTGTGTAGGCTCAAATATATTTTTAACTACAACATCATCTGTTTTAATATTAACTAATGTACCACTTACTCGTCCAACTTCTAAAGCTCTAGATTGACCAGTACCATATTCTTTAATATATTTAGGATGAACAAAATCTCCATTAACAATAGTAACAGGTAAATTAAGATAAGAACTACCATTATTACCTACTTCTAATTTATTAATAAGATAATTTTTATAGTCATTATATAACTTTTCAGTCATTATTCCACCTTTAGTCCATTCTGCTATTCTATATACATAATCAATAAATACAGGATTAGCAGTTTCAAATACTTGTTGAGTAGCTTTAACACTAAGAGCAGTACTCATTTGTAAAAATGCAGCTAAACTAGGATAACTACTTTTAGATATATCAGATTTAATAAATGCATTTATACCACCACTAATATCAGGAAATACACTCTCTAATAGCAAGGTTTGACCCCCCGTAGAGGATGGAGCATAAATATTACTATTCTCAATAACAGTTCTAGCATCTCTAAATACTTTATCACTAGCATAAAAACTTTGTTTAGCACCATATTTATCAGCACTAAGAATATTAAGATTATTACTTATATCCTGTCCGATTGAGTTTAACCGATTGAATTGTGCTAGAACATAAAGGTCAAATAAAGCCTGCTGAACGCCATTCATTTCCCCTCTAAGACGAGATTTATATGCGTCTGATGAAAATATAAGGTCAGGTGATGAAAATGCGTCAGAAACGCTTAAATTGAATAATTTCTTGAAAGTTTCACCATAACTTTCATTAATAATATCAATTAGCTTTTTACGTCCAGCAAAATTAACTTTTTCACCAAAACCAAGATTATGAGCAACTTCTCTAATAGCTTCAGTAAGCGGATTTTTAGTACCTTCTGCAAGAACACTATTGGTTTCTTTCCATTTACGAACTAGTATATCAATAGCAGGTTGCCACATAAATCCAATAGCAGTATCATAATTACTTCCAAAGTCAACAATAGTTTTGAAAGCATTAAACGTATAAGTATTTTCATTATGTATAGCCCCCTCTTTCATAACATCAAGAATATGAGCAGTAGTCTGAGAACTATAAGGATTAATCAAATAACCATCAACATTCTTATCATCTCCAGACCAACCAAAATTCTTATGAGTAATACGAATATGTTTATTACCAATAGTTTCAACATTTTCTTTACCATATCTATTAACAGCTTCTTGCTCACTAATTACATCAGTAGTATACATAACTTTAATACCTTCACTATGATTAGCTTTAGTAACATTTCCAATACTCATAAAAGTATCTCGATTAACACTGATACCTTTAAGTTTAATACCAGAAGTAGCAGCATCAAACCAATCAAGTTGAGTAAAGAAATCACTAGGAGCAACAGTTGTTTTATTAGCGCCAACTATTTCTGCATAAGTTTCATTAGCTTCTTTGACATTTTCAAAATTAGAAGTAGTAGTATTTTCTTCAAATGCAGCAGGATTATTAAGTATATCAATAAATGATTGAATAATAGCATTAGTTCTAGCAGCTTGACTACTTGTATCCTCCACGGGGAGTTTCAAGTATGATTCGTAAGACTTAAGTCCACCATCATTAGCAATTTTTTCAACAACTTTAAGATTGCCATTATAACCTTCAAGAGTAGCATTAATAGCATCTTCGCTATTTTTTAAAGAAGCTCTAATATTACCTTGTTTATTATAAGTCTTACCAAGAATTTTACGACTAGCTTTATCTACATTATCTTTAACATAATTAATATACCCTACTTCATCTTTAGTATATCTAGCATGAGTAATTTCAGTTGGAACACCTTTAACAAGATTAAATGTTTTAGACATACCATAAACACTATCAACGTCAAAGTCAGAACCAGTTTGAGTAACCCATTCATCAGGAACAACAACAGTACTACCATAAGCATCTGGAAGAAACTCTTTAACATACATAATACATATAGATTGTTTACCTTCAGTAGGAATACGATAACCAATCATAGTACGTAAGCTATCAGGAACTTGTTCAATATTTAACCCTTTAAGTTTACTACTCCATCTAGGAAGTTTAATTTCAGTATAATAAACAGGAGTGCCATCAACTTCTCCAATCTTTTTATATTGAAGTTTACTATCTGTTTGAGTTTGTTTATCAACTTTAAAACCAAAATCAGATAACTGAGCAGCATGCCAACCACTAATAAGTTGTCTAGTAATATTAGTATTAAAATAACTATTAGCAATACTTTCAAGTTTACTATTAATATTAGATAAGAATAAAGGAAGATTATTAAATCCAGTACTATCTAAATCAAAAAATTCAAGAAGAGCTTTCTCAACTCCTTGTTGTTGAGCATTTTCTTTAAATCTATCAAAAAATACAAAACGATTAAGATTTTTAATAGTACCATTAGAATTTAAATCAATATGACCATTATCATCTAATCCAATACCAAGTTCAGCACAAGTTTTTTCAAAACTATTTCTAATATTAGCTACATAATTATTAAATACTTTATCTTTAAGTTCATTAAGTTCAGTTCGATTAGGAAGATTATCAAGCATTTTCTTCATAATCTGAATAGCAGCCTTATTACTAGCATCAACCATATGTTGAGGAACTTCTTGCTGACGATAAAGATAATTATAACTAAATAGTTCAGAATTATCAAATACATTATTATCAAATTCTTTAAGAGCTTCATCAGTTAAAACACCATCATTATTCCAAAGTGTCATTCTATTATGTTGCGCAACTTTAACAGTTTCAACAGTATTAATTTGATGAACACCTCTATTAGTCATTATATTATAAACTTTTTCAAGTTCTGTTCCTTTAATAAGTTTAGGAATAAGAACAAACTCAGCATTCTTTACTTGTCTAGGAACTTCAATACCAACAGTAGTATCATAATATAAATCATAATAGAAATTCTTTTGAATTTGAACTTTATTAGCAAATTTAGTCCAATCAATTTTATCTATTGGAGTATCATCTGTAAGACTTTGAATAAGTCCAGCATATTTATCTAATTCACCAGCAGCAGTAATACGACGAATCCATTCCTCAAGAGTAATATATGATTGAGCATCATTAGTATTAACACCGCCTTTAAACGGTTCTAGTATTCTTTCTCTGTCTTTTTTATTAAGTCCAGCTTTTTTAAGTTGATTATCAAGTCTATCAATAATAACTTTATCAGAAGCTTTAAAAGTATTATAAATAGTAACACCTCTAAATTTATCTTGTAGAACTACTTTTTTACGTTTAGTAACTCCATTAACAGTATAAGGAACAGTAACAGCATTACCTTTAATAGTTATATCATATAAATTAGTAGCTATATCTAAATCATTTTTAGTAAAGTCTGTATTACCAAAAGGATTACCACTAGCTTGTACTTCTTTAATACGTTTTAGAATAGCTTGACCATTTTTATAAAAACTTTGGTCGCCGCCATACATATCGTACATACTATCTCTAACAAGATAGTCATTAACAAGAAATTCAGCTAAAGATTCATTATTAATCCTATCATCAATAAATGTACCATATTTATTTTTAAGTTCTTTATAACCATTAGTTATATATTCATTTAACCAATCAGCAACAGCATCTTCAAGAGCAATACGTTGTTCTGCATTAAGAACTACTTGATTATTAACATAGTTAAGTCCATGTGTAGACCCCCCGTAGAGGATGTCAATAGTCTTACCATACCCAATTAGTTCATTAAATGCTCCATTACTATTAGGAGTAATTTTACTAACTAAACGTTTAAAACTAAATACTCTACCAGCTAAAACTTTATGTCCATCTTTAGTAGTAAATACATTACCTTTTCCATCTTTATGGTATTGATTATAAAAATGTTCAGGTTTATTATTATAAATATCACTAAATTCAAAATCTCCATTAGTTAAAATAGGATTACCATTAGCATTAGTCTTAAACATTACATTAACAGCTTGAGCCATATTAGTAAGTTCTTGAATAGCTATATTATAATATTGTTTAAATAATGGATGTTCTCTATTTATAATTTTAGTTCCATCTTCTAGTTGACTACGTAATCCAGCAAGACTATATCTAGGAGCAGTAATAGTAAAGTTTTTAGGAGCATCACTAGGTATAGGAAGTAAATAATTAGCAGTAGGAGTTTCAGAATTATTAATATCAGTCATAAATAATCCCATAGCAGTAATTAAATAATCACCGTCACTCATACTACGATATAAATCATTACTGTTATTATCTAGTTCACTAATACCATTAAGAAGTGAAGTTTTAAACATACTACGAGCATATTCAGTAAGTTTAGGAGTTCCATTTCCAACTCTTCTAAACAATCCATAATTAATTATATTACCATTACTATCTCTATGTTCAAGAAGTAAATTACTATAATCATATTGATGACTAGCAAACTTTTGTTTAGCATAAGCTTCAACCATAGCATTTTGCTCTTCAACAGTAGATTTATCATCATTGATTATTTTAGCAATATTAGTAATAAAACTTCTATTAATAACATCAGAACTTAAATTACCTTCAGGATTACGAGAATTAAGTTCAACAGGAATATAAATAATATCTTTAAAGACATCAGCCATTTGATATATAATAGAAGTATCACCTCTATTAATAAAACTATCAGGCATTTTAGTTCCTTTATCTTTTTTAAGTGCTTCTACATATTTATTATAGTTTTCAACTGTACGATTAATAACATTAGCAAAGTTAATAAGATTATTAGCCATAGCAACACGACCAATCTTAGCAATAGCTAAATTAAAACTAGCTTGATTAATATCTGGAAATATTTCTTTAAAAGCATCATATAAATAAAGATTAGCATGAGGAGTATTTTTATATCTATCATATATACGAAACTTTTCACGAGCAGTAGGAACACGATTAGTAATAATATTATTCTTAACATTATTATAAAAAGTATTCTGTAAAATAGTACGAGAATCAGTATTAGGATTAGTTACACGAGCACGAACATAACTATTACCATTAGAATCAGTTTGAATATAAGTTTCAATTTTAGATATAATAGGTTTATTAAACACCATCATATATTTATTAGCAAATACTTTATTTTTGCTAAGTAAATCATGTAATTGAATTAAACATTCACAATTTGGAATAGTTTCAGATATACGTTTAAGACTAGCTATAAAATTATCTACATTACTAGTATCAGCACTAGCATATAATATTTTAGATAAATAATTAGCATCAGAAAAAGTAACAACACCTAATTCGTTATTAGTATCAAAAGGATAACTTCCATTATCAAGTTGAGAAGCAGCAGTAAGTTTAGGTAAACTTGCAAGATGATATTTAATAATTTCTTCTACGTGTTTATTAAAATCTTTAACTTCACCAATACTTAAATTCCAAAGTTGAGTCATTAAATCAATACCATCATCTATACTATTTTCATCACCTTCAGTAGAAGTTTCATCAAGATAACCGCCTAATTCTTCATAATCAGTAGTTTGATATAATTCATCTCGTTTAATAAGTTTAGCTACATTTTTATTATTAAAAAGAGCTTCATTAAATTCAGTATTAGTTAAAGAACGAAGCAATGCTCCATAATTAAAATCTTGAGCATCACCATATTTACGAAGAAATGCTCCAAGACCATTAATTTTAATAGCAGGATTTGGATTATTAATAAAGCTATTAAGTTCATTATTTTTAGCTTCATCACTTCCGGCTAATTTCTTAGCACGTTTAAGTCCAGCATTAATAACAGTTTCATTAGTACGTTTTTTAATTTCATTAAAATTTAATGGAGCGCCATTATATAAAAAATTAAAACTAAGTTTGTTCATAATATCAGCCATATAAGTAATAGCTGTATCTCTAGCTTTAATTGTACTAAACAAACCACGTTCTTCTTTTTCAGCAACAGAAGCTATATCATCCATATTACGGAGTTTAATAGCTCTAGCTTCAAGAAGAGCATTATAAGCTTGTCTTCCAGAAGTTTTAACATTAATACCTTTATCAGCTACAATCTTCTTAAAGATTGGGTCTTCAACCATAGCTATAAGACTATAATAATCAGCATTATTAGAACCATGTTCTTTAATAATAATATTATTAAGATTATTATATCCTACAAGTTTAATATTTCCACAACTCATAAGTTTATATTTAAGTTTAAATTCATTAATAGTAATACCTCTATGACTAATGTAAAGTAAAATTTTATTACATCGTCATAGAGGCTGTTTTCTTTCGTTTTAAGCGACTTTTATATTTGCTCGATTAATTCTACATACAGCTAAAACTGATACGTCCTGTATCAAGCAAAGTGGCAAATTCGGGCTGTTGGTCTATTGGTAAACGGCTAGTTAATTCAGCCATATTTGACACCATATTATCATCAACACTACTAAACATATTAAGTCCATCATTAAGATTATCATTATTATAATTATAATCTTGACTATTATCTTCATTAGGGTTTTCAATTTGCTCTGTACTAGCAGTTTCTTCTTCAAACTGAAAAGTTCCTTGAATAGCCTCTTGATTACTTTCTTTAGGCATTTTTTTAATAGCTTTATAAGCATCTCTAGCAGCAGCTAATAAACTATCTTCATTAATCTTAATACCTAACATATCAGCAATAACTTCAAGAAGTTTACTAAATAAAGTCTTACGTTTATTAACTTTTCTATTATCATATTTAATTTCATTAAGTGCAGTCATAAGAGCATTACTAGTAATACTTTCAACTAGAAATTCTTCAAGAGCTTCACTTGTATTAAAGTTCTCAAACAGATAAGGTTTAAGTCTTTCTTTAGTATTATCATCTTGAGTATCAAGCCAAGCTTTAAATTTATCATATATAGGTTTAACTAAAGCAAGAGCTTGTTCAGTATTATATTTAGTATAAAGTTGTCTATGTAAACTTTCATGAAGTATAATATTAACAACTCGATAAACTCTTTGACCAGCAATAGCAGAAAGATTAAGCTCAATAGTATCTGTATCACGATGATAAACAGCATTAACTTGATTACCATTATTATCAGTAATACTATCTACAACTTGAATATTCTTAGGCAATATACCAATCTTTTGAAAAGCATTAATATAATCAATAGCAGTTTGGTCATTAGCAAAATACTTTTTAAGTCCACGAGTTAAATTCTTAGCAGTTATAGCAGATTCAAAAGCATTAAAATTAATAGCATTAAGAGTATTATCTAACATGAACTCTGATAGTTGTTCAGGTATTGCTCCACCCTCCACGGGGGGTCTACCCTCAAGTTCATAAGTAATATCGAGTTTAGAATGAATATCTATTTGCCAATTACCAGCAGTTTCATCTGTATTAGTATTGGCTAATTTAGTTCTAACTAAGCCATTACTAATAATAAAATCTTGATAACTATTATAACTATAAGTTTTACCATCAATATTTATAATAGTTTTACCATTTTCACGATAAATATATTTATTAGTTTTATCATTAGTTTTTGTACTATCATTAATAAAATCTTTACTAATAGCAAATTGAGCATAGTTAAACATTTCATCAATAACAGGACGAAGAGCATTATCTAATTCATCAATAGTACTAGCATTAATACCATAACTTTTACCTATTTTAAAAGCACTATTAACAACATAAGGAGAATTAATAATAATATTACGTTTATAATTACCAGCATCAGAATTAATAGTAAAAGCGTAATCTTTACCATTAAAATGTGCACCTTTAACATAAAAGCCTATATTAGTAGGATTAATACTAATTTGAAGTCCAGTATTTCTATCTCCGTTAATAAGTTTATTATTTCCAAATATATCTCCAAGACTTTGTTTAAGTTCACCAAAACTTATTTTACCACTAATATAATCTCTACAAAGGTTATTAACTTCATTTTTAATAGAATTAATAATACGTCGAGCATCACCTTTAAGTAGATTACTATTTAATGGAACTTGTTTACAAAAAGCATATAGAAAAGTACCATCACTACTTGGAATACTAATAACAGGCATACCATTAGTAGTAAGATTTTCAATAATAGTTGGTTTACTTTCTCCATTAAGATATAATTGACCTTGTACAACTACACCAAGTTTGTTAATATTTTCATCATAGCCAACTACTGTTTCTTGTACATCATTCCATTCACCATTAGTATCATCAATAGTATTAAGAACTCCATATTTAATATTAACAGCTTTAATCTTACCTTTAAAATCACCTTTAACTATTGTAATAGCTTGGTCATAACTATTAAGAAGATTATTAAACCAACGATTAATACTAGCTTCATGACTATTTTCATAAGGTTGATTAAATATATATTTAGTAAGATTAACAAGATGCCCAGCTAAATCAAAACTTGCAACAGGAGTAGTAAAATCTCTAACTATATCAGGATATTTAGTTTCAAATTCTTTAAATAGATTAACAAGTTCTTCTTGTGTAACTTCTTCTTTAACAGCAAGTTCATATAAATGACCAATAAATTCTTCGTCAAATCTATCACCATCAAGAATACTAATTAAAGCGTCTTTAAGTGGAGAAATAACTTGACCATTTTCAGCATGAATATTATATTTCCAACCTTGATTAACCATATCATAATTACCAAACTTATCAATATTTGGAACTCCTATATAACCAATAATTGTATCATTAGCAAATATATCAATACGTTTAAGTTTAACATTATATATGGCTTCTAAATAATCACCTTGCTTAATACTAGTAAATGCTTTAACATTTTCATTCTCTACTATATACTTAAGATTAACATTATTAGTATGTTCAACTTGAAGTCTTTCAAGACGTTCTTTAGCAATACCATCTACATATTGAACAAATTGTCTAGCATTAAGTTTTTTAATAGTTGATTCATCAGTAGCACGATATTTACCTTGATTATTAGTGCTGGCGTAAAGATAGTTTTTTATTTGATTAAACAAGTAATTTTTAATAATTTTATTACCTGTAATACTATCTATATATTCAACTAATTGACCAATACTAAGATAGACTTTACCATTAACAATTTTACCTCTAGTATTACCTTCACTATCAACACTATTAGCAAAATCATCCATAATAGCTTCTATATTACGTTCATTACCTGTAACAGTAGCATAAGTAGCATTAAGTAATAAACGTCTAGTGCTATCATCTTGAACAGAACTATATAAACTACCTCCTGTAAGACCATCAATAATATTATTAACTATATCGCTAGCTTCTGTTTGTTCAAATCCAGCTTGACTAAGTTTATCAATAAAAGACTGTCTAGCATTAAGTAAATCACTACTAGTAGACTCATGTCCTAAAGAATCTTCTAAATCAGCAATACTTTCATAAACTAAATCAGTACCTATTTGACCACGTTCGAAATCATCATCAGGAAGAGTATTATTAACTTCAGGTTTAGGAGTACTAATAGGTTCTTGAGAAACTGGTTGTTCAGTTTGAGATTGAGATTGTTCAGTATTAGTAGGCTCACTAGGAACCGCTTCGCTTCGCTCCGCTATACCCCCCGTAGAGGATGGAGATGAACTAGTATCATCTACATCAGTTTCATTAACTTCATTAACATCAGGATTAACAGGAGCAACTTCTTCCTCTTTAGGAGTATTATTAACATCGTTTTCAATCTCTGCAATTTCAGCTAATTGTTCTAATGTAGTTTTAAGATGTTCATTACCTTTAGAGCTTAAATCAAGTGCAGCATAAGCATCTCGAATAATTTTATCTATATTTGGTTTATTACCATTATTAGCATCTTTAATAACAGAATTAACATATTCTTTACCATATTGTTTATAAGCATTACGTAAATCGTCCATAGCTTTATTAACAATCTTTTTACGACTATTATCAAAGAAGTTATTAAGATAAGTTATACGAGATTTAATATTATCATCAGATAAATTAAGTTGATTTTTATTAACTTCAACATTAATTTCAGCATTAACAACTTCTGCTAAATCTTTAAATACTTCATTATATTGTTTTTGAAGTTGAATAGCTGATTGAACATCATTTTTATTTTCAATATCAATAGGAATATAAAGTTTATTAATAGCATCTAGACGTTCATTTAATTGAGCAATACGTTCTTGTTTAACAGAATTATTAATTGCAGCGTTATCTTGAATAGTTTTAATATCTCTTTGAATACTATTAATAATATGCTGATAAATACCATTCTTAGCAGAATTAATATCAACATCTTCAATATGATTATTTGTAATATCTTGATTTAAAACATCATTAGCCCAATTAAGAAGATTATTATAATTTTCTTGACGATTACGAGCATGAACCATTTGAGTAGCTATAATACGACCAACTTCAAATCCACCACCAAGTCTATTAACTTTATTTAAAGTAGTATTATATTCATTTTTAAGATTATTAATTTCAGTTTTAAATCTATTAATAAGTTCATTACTATCTTGTTGTTGTAATCCAAGTTTATTAGTAATACTATCATTAAATTCTTTACTATTAATAGAACTTTCAAGAAGTCCTAAATTACCAGAGTTCATAGAATTAATAATAATATTATCCATATATTCTTTTTCAGCTATACTACGAAGTTCTTCTTCAGTATCAGTAATAATATCTGGATTAACCTGTTGACCATTTTCATCAGTAATAGTTATAAATGGATTTTTACCATTAGCAATACTATTAAGTCTTTCTTGATATGCTTGAAAAGTAGCAGTACGACCAAGAATTTCGTTTTCTCTTTGTTTTTCAGCAGAAGTCCAATCTTTATCAAGACGTTTATTAATAAACTCTCCAGTTTTATTCATAACACTACTAAAAGTGATACCACCAAGAGCACCCCAAAATGCTTGTTCCCATAGCATTGGGTCTTGAAGATAATCTTTAATAGTTTGTTGAGGAATATCTTTATCAAATACTTTTTTACCATTATATAAACCATCTTGACTAGCTATATAATTAATAGCTTCTTCAACTCCTTCTGTCCATTCGGCTTTAACACCATGAAGAATATCATCACCTACATCTTTTAATGTGCTAGTAATAGCTTGTTTAGTAGTTTTATTACTTAAAGCATTAGTAATTGCAGCGGCATCATCAATATTACTATTAAATGCAGTATTTAAATTTCTAAGTCTAGAACTAGTTGTATTACCACTTAAAGCATTTTTCCATAAGTTCTTTAAACTATAAACTTGCCATACATCAAAAAGAACATTAGCCCAATCTTCAGCAAAAGTAATATCAGCACTATTTTTAGCAATATCTTTAGCTACTTCTTCATCAGACATATCTTTATATTTAGGATTATTATTATAAAACTCTTCTCTTTGTTTATCATTCATATTAGCAAGTTGAGTTTTAGAATAATCTTCAATATCATTATAAGTTTGTCTAGCTTCTTGATAATTTTCAAGATAACGAGAAGGAACTCCAATAGCAGTAGCTTCTGCTATTCTACTAGTAATTGCTCTACTCTTTTGCGTCATATTAATAGCATTAGCCATTTTATTAGCTAATTTATTAAACTTTATACCTTTACCTAATAAAGAAACACCTTTAGCAAGACCTGTACTAGGAACCATAAGAGTTAAAGAACTAGCTATACTAGGAGCGTTACTAGCCCACCAAGCAAAATCTCCAATATCAAATGCAGCATTAGGATTTTCTCGATATATAGCTAATCTTTCATTAATAGATTCTTTTAAAGATTCAAGTTCAGAACTTATTTCAGATTGATAATCATTAGGACTATTACTAACCATATTATAGAAAGCATCAGCTAAATCTGCAAAACCAATAGCTGTACCAACAGTAATCTCATTACCAATCTGTCCAATCATTCTTAATCCTTGTTCCCAATTACTTTGATTAACAGCACGTTCTTTATCAAGTTTTTCTGGGTCATCAACAGGATTAACATAAACATCATAAGGAGCATATTTATCTATATCATATTGATTAAGATTATATGATTGTCCAGCAATACGACTAAATAAATGACCACGACCCCGGTCACTAATAGAAGTGCCGGGGTTGTAATCAACTAAAGTAGGAGGCTGTATAGCCCCCTTTTTAGTTTTAGGATTATATTTAGGATTAGGTGTTTTGTTACCACCTTGTAGAAACTTTAATACATCCATATTAATATAGATTATTAGTTAATTCATCATAGTAATATTGAATAACATAAGGGTCTGAACTGCCACTAAGTTGAGCAAGTTTAGTAGCAACATTTTGTTGAATAGCTTTAACAGCTTTTTCATCTACTGTCATTCCAGCTTTAACAGCAGTTACAGTTTGTTCCCATTGAGATAAATTATCTACAATATCAACAGCATTTTCTTTACTTACTAAACCAATAGTTTGATTATTAGTAGAATTAATTAAATTAAAACCTCCACCATTAGGTACTAATTTAAATTTATCAATTCCAGTAAATGCAGCATTATTAGTAAGAGAAATAGGTCTATTAGCATTATAATAATTTTCTACTTTACCGGCAGCTCTCCAACTAGTATCTTGATTCCAAGATTGAATAATAGAACTATCAATAGCACCACTACCTACAAGTAAAGTAATAGGTTCTCTTTTAAGTTTACCTTTTGTATCATAGTAACCTGCAATATTAATTTGAACTCCAACATCACCAGTTTTTGGGTCACGAACAATAGTAGGAGTAATTTCATTTTTTTTAGCACTTCTAAGATAAGCTGTATAAGCTTTTCTATCTTCAGAAGTCATAGGTTCAAATACTCCATTTTCACTAGTAATATAAGCTTCTCCTTGAGTTAAATCAATACCACTACGAATAGCCATCATAGCTTGTTCTTCTTTATTCTTCTTATAAGCAGAAAGTTGACTAGCTTTCTCAGGATTAGCATTCATCATAAAATTAATTTCAGCTAATTCAGGAGTTAAAGCGCTAATACCAATAGTAGAAGAAGTTATTTTGCCACCATCAAGAACAGCATCATTTTTAGATTTAAGAGAATCAACATAATTAACTAAACCAATATAAGGTTCTTTATTACCTGTTAGTAATCCAGCATGATGTTCTTCACCATTAGAATCAACTCTAACAAATTTATCACCATAACCAAAAAATCTAGTTTTAGCAGAATTAAAAAAAGCATTTAAAGGATTTCTAGTATCTTCAGCTTCTTTAACAGCTTTACCAAAACTATAAATAGATTTATGATAATCTTTAGGTAATTCAGCATATCTATAACCATTACCATCAGAACCAAATCTTATTCCAAGACTAGCAGCTTTTTTCTCTCCGCCAAGAGCATTAATAAATGAGTTATAAACATCATCATTATTAAAGTATTGTCTAATAGAATTACTATCTCCAAATATCTGATTAACATATTTACTATATGTATCAGAATATTTATTATTAGGTAAATCACTTAAACTAATAATAGAATTATATGTATCAAATCCGTCAATGCTATCTTGCGATTTACCAACTTTAAGACTATTAATATATTCTTGATTATCAATAATATCATTAAGATAACTTAGAGCATATGCTCTATCAGATGGGCTAGTAATATTAGTCATGATACTAGTTCTAATATCATTAGGATTAGCAGTTGCTAAATCAATATTAATATCAGGATTATATTTGTTGAGTAATCCAGCTATTGATTGTCTATTACTAGTAATTTCAGCTTGAGCTTGAGCAGGCATAAAATTATCAATACGAACAGGAGTACCTTTATAAGTTAAATTATCAATAGCTTGTTTTCTTTGATTTGTACTTCCTAATCCAGCTTGTTTAGCTAAAGCTAATTGAGCTTTCCATGCTTTACCATAAGTAGTATTACTATCTTGATTATAAAAAGTTGCAGCGTTATAGAAAGGGTCAATACGTTTAGCAAGATACTGTTCAGGAGTAAGTAGAATACCATTTTTATCTGTTATATCAGGATTACTACCATTTTGGTCATATTTCCATTTAGCAATTTTATAATCTTGTTCAAGACTAGCTTTAGCACCAGGAGTGTTTTCAATAACAGCTTTAACAGCTTCAGCAAGTTTAGCTTTACTTAATCTTTGCCAATTACCTTTAGTATGAGAATAAATCTCTCCTGTAACAGATTTAGTAATATCATCAGTAACTTTACCATTAACATCAAGCCATCTTGTTTGACTACCACCACCTTGTTCTTTAGCAGCCCATTGAAGTGCTTGATTAAGTATTTGATTCATAGGAATTTCAGAAACTTCTTTATCAATAGGAGTCCATTTACTTCCACCAATAACATTACCATTCTTATCAGTTATATCTTGATAATTATATTTATTAACAGCACGATAATAATTCTTATAATCTTCAGATAAATCAGTACGTTTATCAAGATTATCCATATATGCTTTATAATCTTGTTGAGCACGTAAACGACCAATCATTCCTGGACTTGAAGTTATATCTCCATAAGTTCTAACTATATCATCAAGACTAGAATACGCATTACCATACTGCATATTTTCAGTAAGAGCATTACGAACTTTATTAAGTTGTTCTTGACGCCAAGCATCTTCAGCTTCATTTAAATCTAATTGAGCAAGTTGAGCATCAATCTGAGATTTAGTTTGAATAGCTTGTTGATGTCCTTGTTCAAGAGTATTATAAGTTCTAGCTAAGACATTTAAGTCAATAGGATTAACTTGTTGTCTAAAAGTAGGAGTATAAAAGTTTATCGGCATGATTGTTTTCCTCCAAGTTTTCTACGTTTACGAATAATAAATTCATCATAATCAACTCCAGCATCTCTCATAATTCTATCATCTACATTAGGAGCAGATGCTCTCATCGCACCAATAGTATTATTTAAAGCTTTACGATTTTCATATCTACTAATCATATCTTGAATACCAGCATTAATTCCACTAAATAAATTATTAATATTAGTTACTTTAGCTTCTTTAATACCATTATCAAATGCTGCTTTTCTATCTATATATTGATTATATTGTTGAGCATTAAATTGACGAACACTTTGTTGATTACGTCTATCTTGATTAATAAGATTAGTTTCTATATTTTCTTTATTACCATAAAGTTCATTAGCAGCTTGACCAGCAGCATTACGAACTCGTTGTTTACGAGCTAAACTAACACGACTACTAGCAGTATTAGAATCAATATCACGATAAGCCTCAAATTTATCTTCTCTAATTCTATCAAGTTGAGGATTAATATTATATTTAGTTTTAAGTTTACTAGCACTAATAAGAGTAGGTTGACTTGGACCTCTCATTTTATTAATAGCTCTTCTACTAGCAAAATAACTAGCTAAACTACCAGCCATATTACTACCTAGTCCAATCCAATCAGCAGCAGTAATATTTTTAAATTTGCCTTGACCTTTACCATTAGAAGATGTAGTTCCTTTAGCAGGTGTACTAGTAGAAACAGGTAAAGTAGTAGGAATACTAGCTTCTACTTTTGGTAGATTACGATTATAAACAGCAATAGGCGGTGTTTTAGTAGGAACAGATTGAGTTGATTGACTTGATTTACTTCGTCCTCTACGGGGGGTCTTCCCGCTAGATTTAGTTGCAGATAAACTTGGAATATTAGTATTATTCATACTAACACCTTTGTTATTTCTATGACTCCAACCAGCTCTAACTAAACCACTAGTAATACCAGCACCATCTTCAAATAAAGGAAGTCTACGTTCTGCATAATATTGAGGACGACGATTTCCATTATCAATATTAGGTTTATTAGTATTAGTATTTACATTATTATTTTTAGACCATCTTCCATTTCTAAAAGTATAATCACTTCCAATAATAGTTTCTCCTCTAGCAGATTTATTAATAGGATAAATAGAAGTTCTATTAATAGTTCTATTAGTTATAGGAACATAATATCCATTTTGTTCATCATATTCCCAAGTTCTTCCATGACGATTAATACGTTTTCCGCCAACAGCAAATTTATCGCGTAGACCCCCCGTAGAGGATGGAGAATGAATTAATCCATTCTTAACATTACCATTAATACTAACAACTAATCCAACATTACCTTTCTTTCTAAGTTCTGGATATTTATTATAAACTTTAGCTTTAACATCACTTCTACCGTGAAGTCCAGCTAGTCTTAAAGCATCAACAGCATCTGCTTTTGTAGGAATAGGATAACTTCTATGTCCACCAGCAAAATCTTTTTTAGCTACACTAGGATAAGGTTTCTTTTTAGAACCATAATCTTTATCTCTACTTAATCCACCCATAGCTTTTTTATTTTCATTTATATTATTTTTATTTATATAATCAATAGTTCTAGGAAGATTACTACCATGTTTACCAATAGTTGTTCTATAAACTTCTTTAATTCCTTGATTAATCCAAGTATTATCAATTTTATTAGCTAAATCATAAATTTTTTGTCTACCTAAATTAATAAAATTAGTAGCAGTTCTACCTATTCTAGAAGCTTTAGTTAGACCTTTAATAAATTTATAATTTCTATTACCAACTATTGTAGGATAACCACCAATAATTATCGAACCACTTTCAGCGATTTGTCTTTTATATTCATCAGGTGCTTGATAAATTTTGCCACCTTCTTTATATTTAGTTCCATCATCATTAATTCTGTTTCTATCTTTAAAATCTTCTTGAGCTTTAAATACTTTATTAGGATTAGCTCCACCCATAACTAATTTAGCAGGACTAACACCATTAATAATAGGTTGTGCAGAATAAACTTTAAGTTCATTTCCATTAGTTTCAACAACTTCACCATCTTCTACTTCAATACCAGTTTTATCACTAGGACCAATATCAATACCACCTTGACTATGTTTTCTCCCATTCATATAAAAGAAATTATTACCAAGAGGTTGAGCAATACCACCAGCAACTACATTTGGTACTTTACCACCAACAGCATATTGCTTTTGAGGAAGATTTTTTCCATTACTTCTAGGAGTTTGAATAATATTAAATGGAAATGTTGGTCCAAGTTCATCATCACTAGGTAGAGATTCTTTATTAAAATCTCTAACATAATTAATAAGTCTACCAGCAGTATTATTCATTAATTTTTCTCTATTATCTTTAGACACCAAATTGTTTATACCATTATAGAGAAATTCATTACCAAGTCTTATTAAACCAGTAGATTTAGCAACTTTATCATAAGCTCCACCAAGTGGAGGAATACCATTTTGAATAAATCTTCCATTACGAGTAACATTACCTCTAAATGTGCTAGGTAAATTACTTATATGAATAACTTTATCTTTTTTAGGCATTTTATATAATATAATGAGAAATTGTAATTTGATTGATTTTAAGGCTCTCTGCTGAACGATAGTCTATCAGTCGATTAATAGTTCATACCTATATATAATAATTCAACAGAGAGCAAAAGACTAGCGTCTATGACCGCCACAGCGATATACATTTAGCCTATCTCGATATACTGATTGAGGCATAACAGGTTGTTGAACAGTACCATTAGTAATCCATTCAGGACGTTCAAGACCAGTTTTAGGAGCACTATAACTAGCTTGGTCAGCTTGTTTAACTTGAATTGGTTGTTGTCCTTTACTTCCAAACATACCACCAATTAAACTTCCAGCAGCACCAATAGCAGCACCAATCCACGCTTTTCTACGTCCACCACATTTATATTTATTAATAAAACTAGAACGTTGATACATAGTCATTGGATTAGTCATTTTATCAGAAGTAATATTAAGTTGCTGTTGACCAGATTGAAGTTGTTTACGTTGTTCAGCTTCTTGAGCAATACGTTTATTTTCATTAATTTGTTGATTAGCAGAAATACCTTGACCTATTGCAGTACCTAATTCACCAAGTCCTTGAACTCCTGTAATAGAACTAGCAAGATTACCTAAACCGGGAAGAGCATCAGCAAATTCAGTACCGAAACCAGCTTTACGTCGAACTCTACCGCCGCATTTAAGAGTAAGCTTATCATTATATTGACCAACATAATCTTGATTAGCATAAGCACTAGTTAAAGCTTGAGCATTTTGTAAAGCATCTTTATGGTCTTGTGCAGCTTGAGCTTCAGCTTGGGCTTTTTCTTGAGCTTTCTTTTGCTTATTACCTTTAATTATACCACCAGCAATACTAGCAGCTGCACCAATAATAGCACCAATAAAAGCTTTTTGTCTTTGTCTATCTCTATACTGTATCATAATTTTCTAAATTGAGTTTGAGCACATTCAAGACTTTCAAATTCAATGCGCTTATTATCTGAATTATTAAATATAAAACGAACTACAAAATAATTACCATATACTCTACGAAGTTTATCACTTACTGTATTAGGATGTTCTTTAATAGCATTACGGAAATAATTAAAGTTATATTGAGTAAGTTCATACCAAGGTTTTTTATACTTATTAAATTCATTAAGTTTATCAATATTAATATCTATATCATCAGTATCATTATCTTCATTAAATATACGAAGTATATCTCCAGCATAAGGATGTTCTCTTAAATCAACAGGATTATTAATATTATCACTATAAATAGGAATATATATCTTACGTACTTTATATTTAATAAATTCAAGAAACTTAATAAGTTCATAAGATTCATTAACCATAATATCAATATAACTATTATGAACTAATATAGGCTCATCACCAACTTCTTGTTTAGATACTAGATATAGACTTCTACTATCATCACCCATGTGAGTATTAAATCTACCATAATTATATTCATGAGTAAATACATGAAGAGGGCAGTTAAGTCTATCATCGTTATGTTCAGTTTGAAAATAACATTTAGTTTTAGTAGACCAAGCATTATTAAAATAATAATCATGTAAACTAATAAAACTACCTACTTTATAATTAAAACTAATGACTTCATTATGTGATTCTATAATAGATTCTTTAGTATTAGGATTAATATTATCATAAGTATAATCAAATTTAATTAGAATACGATTATTAAATTTATCATGAGCAAATCTAACTTTATTAGGATGATATTTATCTAGCCATAATTTAATATCTTCATCCATTATTTTAAGTTGACCATCATCAAATTGATAAAGTTTATGAAAATCATCATTATAAAAAATATAACCAAATTCTCCAACTATATATGCTAAATCATCTTGCAGTCCACCATAACCTTTATCACTAGTAAAGACTTCTTTATAATCAACTTCAAAAGCATCAGGCTGATATAATTGAACATTTTCATCTCTAGTTTTAAGTGCAGCACTTATATCAAACATAAACATACTATGTTGAGTATGAACTAAAAGATAATATCCAATTCCAACTAAATTAGTTATACTTCCTTTATTTTCAGTAATATTTTTATAACCTTCAATAGGAAATATTCTCCAAGCATTAACTTCACTTTCATCTTGAATAACATTACTACGTCTTATAGTTTTATCAAAACGAGTAATATTAATAATATCGTTACGATATTGAGTTAACAATTTAGGAACATATTGGTCAACATTTCCAATAGGGTCTTTAAATAAATCAACACTATTCTTAGGTTCTACAAATGTACCAAAAGCAACACTTTTCTTATCACTATCTTCTTTAATACTAAAAGCTATCTTACTAGGTTCATTATTAAAACGTTTACTTTCAAAGAACTTATCACTATATAAAGGAAACTGAATATAAACATTGAATGGAATATCAAACCAACATGGTTCATCACCACTATAATAATATTGATTATTAGTAGGAGTATATAATTTATAATTGCCTTCGTTCATTATAACTCCATTATCATTATAAATAAGAACACCATCATAAGTCATTCTACCATTATATCCATGCTCAATAGAATAAGTTCCACCATTATAACAAACGTCATTAAGTCTTACAAGTTCTTTTTCTTTACTAGTATAAATATTTTTAGTACAATTAAGAACTGTTGCGAGAAACATAGTTTCAGCATCAAGTAGTAATTCCTTATGATCATCCATTTCAAGAGCAGTTCCTTTTCCAGCTCTACTATCAGTAACACTATCAGCAACTACTAGTTTATAATTATTAATAGGTTTATATTCATTTCTACTAATAACACCTATAACTGGCATATTATAACTATAAGGATAGGTAGTATTAACTACCATATCAACTACATCATGTTTCTCTTTATAAGGTTCAAATTTACATTTACCATCAATACGAATAATATTAAAATCATATTTAATACTATCATCAATATCAAATCGACCACTATATAGATAACATTTATCACTAGTAAAATTATTCGCTACAAAACCGGGTTTTGTACCCCAACTACCATCTTGCCAAGTAACATTACTAGCTATATTACAATAATCTTTTCTAGTTAATAATCCAGTATATCTAGTAATAGGTTCAACTTTTTCATAACTAATAAACCATCCAACATAACCTAATTCTTTAATTTGATTCCATAAAGTAGTATCAATATTAGCACGAATATAAAACTTATTAAAAGTATTATTCATATTATATATAAAACCTCTAGTATGTTCACCACCAATAGCTTCAGCATCAAATATTAAATCAGGTATTCTAAATAGTTCATCACCATTAATATTTTCGTAATAGCCAAATTTAGCTTCATTATCAACACCAATAGCACCTATTACTTGATTACTACAAGGAGTATAACTACCACTATTTATAACTTGATAAACATATAAATCATTATATTTATCTTTATCTTGATAATCAATAAAGTAATTAGATATAAGAGTATATAGTTCATCTTTATTAGTAGCTTCAAGTTCACCAGAACTATTAAGTAATATATTAGTAGTAGGATTATTTATTGGTTCAGCAGTATAAACTACAATTTTATGATTAGCAATATATCTTTTAATATTAGAACTAATAGTAGATATTGGAATATCTCCACTAATAACTGCCCAATATGGAATATTACCATTACCTTGATTGTTCCAATTAAAAGTAATTATAGTACAATGAGAACCATCATTAACAATATTATTTATATACTTATCTTTATTTGACAATTTATATCCTCTACTAGCATCACCATATTTATCAACAAAATGAATAAAAAAGTTATATACTTCTCCAGGAATAAGAGTATCATTCTTTTTACGTTCATTAAAATCATAACTAGGTTCGATAATAGAATGAGTAATTCTCATTTTACAATTATCAATATCAAATATAGTATCTCCAAATAATACTTGTCCACTAGTAAATACAGTATCTTCTGTAAATCCAGTTCCATTATAAACATAACAAGCTATTTTAACTGTACTAGGTAAAGTATAAACAGATTGATTATTTTCATATTTATAACTTGTAGGAATAATAAAACAATGACAAGCAAGATATTCTTTAAGATTATGACTACCTCTACTACCTACTTTTATTTTAGCATTATAATTAATCTTTAAATATTCATGTGCTGCAATACCTTGTATAACTGTATCATTAAATAAAGTTCTAAAAGTACGAAAAGGATATTGATTATTATTGAATACTTTATTAATATCTTTAATTTGCCAATCAGCAGTACCAGTAATTTGAAGACTAGCCATTTTAAAATAAGGACCTTTTTCACTAACTGCATTAACAGTGGTATAATCATTATAATAAGCATTAACAGCTTTATTACGAAGTTTTATAGTAATATCTTTAACAGCTTCTTCTAATGTTTTACCACTACTTAAAGTTCTATCATCATTATCAGTATGCTCATTATAATTAGCAATATATACTCTATTTTTATAATTAATAATATTGCCAACATTATAATAATTATAATAGTCAGTAGTTAAATCAGCAACATTATATTCAACAAGAACATCTCTACTAAATTTAAAAATATTATTATTTAAATCATCTGTTCTAAACGCTTGAGTACTATCTTTTTTACATACAATAAAACCAAGTTGATAAAGACCAGAACGACCTCCACTAATATTTATTTCAAAAGTTTGATTACATATATCTTTAGAATCACTAAATGAATCGGTATTACCATAACAATAACCGTTTGGTTCATCTTTCGGTTCATAAACATTAGTTTTTCTAAAACAAACTTTATTAATAACTTGTGGAATTATAACATCATTAAAAATAGGAAATCCAATACTATACCATTTAGTATAATTAGTTTTATCTATCTTATATCTAATAAATATAAAATAAAATCCTTTATAAGCTCCACCACTAACATAATTTAAACCACTAATAGTAGGTAAAGTTATTTGTGGAATAACAGACATTTCAGAATCAGGACGGTCAGAATCTAAATCAATATTAATAGTTTTAAGAGGAACATCAATAGAAGTATTACTTTCAGCAATAGCTATAATAAGATGATTTTTAACATTATAAGTATATGTTCCTTTAATCTTTCCACCATTATACTTCCAATTACTATTTACTCTATAACAATTATCAGCTTGTTCATTATATCTATAAATATAAGACTCATTAGAATCAGTATTAACAATAAATAAAATAAGTTCAGTACTAGTTGGAATAACACCAACTATTTTAAAATTATTAATACCATCTTCATGAATAGAATTGGCAATTGCTTTACAATCTTCAAGTCCTTCTTCATTAACAATCATCCTATCATCATTACTTACTTTAACATTCTTAGCAGCAACTAATGAATAAGGTACACAATCACCCGGATGTTTATTAAGACTAAGTTTCTTTTGTATATTCATAATTATTTAGGAAAAGTAAAGTTATAAAAGAACTCATTCCAACCACTATCATCATCACTTTGTTCATCTAATAGAATACTAGTCTTAATATCTTTTTTCATACTTTCCCATAGATAGAAAGGATTAGTTCCATATTGACTAGCAGAAAGATTAAACACAGGATGTTTATATCCTCTCATAAGCATACGAGCCATACAATAATAAGTAAGACCTTGAATTAATTTACCATTAGCAGGTATAACAGGAATCTCACAATGATAGTTATCGCTATATTGAGTTTCAATATCTTTATAAACAACTGTTATACAAGTATCATTAAAATTAAGTTCAATAGTATTACCTCCAATAAGAATATAATTATGATTTGACTTATCATATCCTCCACGGGGGGTCTGACAATGAGAATGAACTTCATGCTGACATCTTGGACATTCAGTATTATTATGAACTGTATAAACAACAGGATTACATCCTACTTTACCAGTATCAATAACTTCTCTAGTTCTAGAACCATTAGGACAACAATCATCGGGCATACCAAGATAGTCTTTATTAGTAGCACGCTCCGGACTTTCGTCCTCCGCTTGACCCCCCGTAGAGGATTGAGCAGATTCAGTATCACTACATCTATATTTACTAGTATCAGCTCTAGGTACTTCACAACCATTACTATCATATACTTTAAGACCGTCATCAATAAGACAACATTTACTTTTAGCTATCTTATTAATGACGGTTAGTTTCATTTTCTTATCAACTTTACGAAGAACTTTAAGTTCATTCATAGCATCAACACACCAAGCAGGAACTCTAGGAATCCAATCACTTCCATCAGGATTGAAATCATTATCGAGTTTAGCAATAATATGTTCTATCGTAATCGTTTTATTATTTGCCATAATATTAGTTTTTATATCTAGTTTTATTACCATTATTATGTGCTCCACGTTCATACTTTTGTTGATTAACATTTCTAATATATTTAAATGGAGCATTAGGTTCTCGTTCAAGATAAACAAGAAGTTTACTTCTTAATCCTAATTTAAGATTAAAAATATCATCAACAGTTTTACATTCAGAATTAAGTTGTTTAGCATCTTTACCTCTAAGTTCTCTATTAATATAATTAGCATACTTAAATTTAATAGCACTATAACTATGAGTTCCATTATTAATAAGTTGTATTTCATAAAACTCTTTATTAGTTTTATAAACTACATAAGGAATACCATCATACTTAAGTCCACGAATTTTATATATTTCTGCTTCTTCTTTATCATAAGGTTTAAGACCTGCATTAATAATTTCTTGTTTTTTAAGTCTCGTAGCGTTCCAATCAACATAAGTATCTCTAGGTTTATCTCTATATCTCCAGAAATTAATAACTAAATCACCAATCTCATATTTAAAATGATAAGCATAACCTTCAAGAACACATTTATGAACACCATAACTATAATATCTATGAATATACTTCTTATAATCAGAAAGACTTAATTCAGAACGTCTTGTAGCAAGTTTAAGAGCAACAATATAATCGTTTGCTTTTTTAGCTAAGTTACAATAACGTAAAAGTTGGAGAAGAACAATACGTTTTTCTCCAACTGTATAACTAAGTTGATTATTAATTAATTGCTCTAACTTATTAATTAATTCAACATTATCATTAAGAAATTGAAACCCATATTCATTAAGATTAATTTTTAAATCATCTTTAATAACTTGATTTTTACTTTTAATATAAGCACGACAATCAGCTTTCATCTTATTTATAAGTTCAAGTTCTTTATTATATTTTGCCATATCGTCATTAGAAGTTTCAATAAACTTTTTATAATAATGACTAATATCTATATCTTTAATCATAATTTATCTAGTTACAAAATTATCAATAGGAGTTTCATTTGTTTGACGAGGAACTTCAACAAGATTACGTTTAAATACAATCTCTTTAAGAGCTCCAATCATATCTTCAGGAATAAGAAATTCATCATCATCGTATTTAGCTTCATCATCAATAGGGTCATAATTTACATCTTTAGCTTTTTCAACAGTTTCGGTAGGAACAAGATAAGGAATTTCAAATGGAGATTCAATAATAATAGAACCTATATTTTGAAACCAATCTTTATTATTACTAAAGAAATAAATATAACCATTAATATAATCATAAACAGGAAGATTACACATACCTGCAAGATAATGATAAAACTTAGCACTAGCTTCTTTTGCAAATGGTATTTCTATCCCAGTATGTCCGGTAGTTCTAATTGATTGGAAAGGTAAGTTATTAATAAGTCTAACTGGCTTTGGAACTTCTTGTTTAGTACGTTTAATTGCAGGAAGTCCAAGAGTTTGACTATTATATAAGTCACCATCAGGAACATTAATAATAGAAACACGAATACGTTGTTGCAAACCTTTATCAACATATTTATGATTTTCATAACTTTTACGAATTAGTTCATTACGACCATGAAGAATAGCATATCGAAGATTACGTCTAAGAGGAATACTATTAGGATTGCCAACAGCATGAGCAAATTCACTAACTAATTGATTAAGACTAGCCATGTTAAGATTGACTTGCGTTTTCTAATTGATGAACTCTTTCTTCAAGCTCATTAATCTTATCAGAATATGTTTCAACTTTAGCTTTAAGTTCATTAACTGTATCAACTAATTCATTATGCTTTTGTTCTATAACTTTAACTTTTTGTTCAAGTTCAGTATTATTAGTATAATCAACAATAGAATTTAATAATTCAATTAGTAATTTTCTATCTTTATTAGATATATCACTATTTAAACAGCATATAGTTCTAATAATATCATCTTTAAGTTTATCTTTAGTCATAATATATTATGTTTTAAGTTTAACTTTTTCTTTTCTATTTTTAGCATAAATACGCCAGTCATATTTAATAATTTTAAAATTAATAGGAAAATGATTAAATCTATGTATAGAATAAAATAGAGTTTTATCTCTACTATCAGCGTAATAAGCTTTACCATTTCTAATAAAATTAATTCTAAAATACTTAGCATAATTAATAATTTGAATTATTCTAACGTATTTACCATAATATTTAGTAATATTAGTTCTTTTACCATTCCAATTAGAATATCTGACATCTGTAAGACTTTGAATTTTATAAAGAAGATTTTTAGCATCAGCGTGTTTAAGCCATCCATAATAAGCACACATTCTAACTTTAAATTCTTTTTTATCAATTTCTCTGTTTAAATAACTATTTACCAGTCTTATAATTTTATATTTAATAGATTTTCTAATTAGAGTATGAGTATGATAAAATACATAGCCAACAAAATTAATTCCTCTACTATCAACAGGATATATTTGATAATTATCTTTAACTTTTAATCCAATAGTATGAACATATAATTTAATATAAATAAGAACTTTATGAAGAAAATCTTTATCATGACTTAAAATAACTATATCATCAGCATAACGATAATAGAATTTACATTTAAGTTCTTCTTTACATAAATGGTCAAGTTCACTAAGATAAAGATTAGCAAAGTATTGAGATAGATAATTACCAATAGGAACTCCAATTCCAATCTTATTAGTTAATTTAGAAGAAACATCACGAACATTATCAGTAGAATCAATAATTTCATCAAGAATCATTAGAAAATCTTTATCTTTAATCTTCTTTCTAATACATTTCTTAAGACCATCATGAGGAATACTGGGATAAAATTTCCTAATATCTAATTTAAGACAATATTTAGTTTCATTAGGATATTTCCTTAAATCTCTTTTAAGATTATTTGCACAAAGATGAATACCTCTACCTTCAATACAACTATATGTATTATGAATAAAACTTTTTGTCCAAATATCTTTTATAACATTCATTATAGCATGATGAACAATTCTATCAGGATAATAAGGAAGTCTATAAATAATACGTTCTTTTGGTTCATATATTTTATATAGGCTATATTTAGAAGTTTTATATTTAAGATTAAATAGTTTATCTACTAAATCTTCATTTTCATATTGTCTATTTTTATCATGTTTATTAATACCATATTTCTTATTCTTATTCTTTCTTGCATTATCATCAGCAACTTCAATATTTTCAATAGTACATAGTTTATCATGTAAACCATTATATCTTTTCATATTTATATAATTTATATAAGAGCCTTCGTGAATATCACTACCAACACTTTTAGTTTCTAAATAACGTTATCTTTTACCAAGAGGTAAGGTTATACTTCCTAAAATAATATTTATATTAATCTTATATGTATTAGTTTTAGGAATTATATAAAAGAAGCCGACATTAGCATTAGAATCTGACTGAACTCAATTAGAATTAAAGTTACTAGAGCTAGCTTTAGAACTGTTATTAGCGTTACTGCTAAGCAGAAGCACTGTATCTAAATGTCAATCATCTTAAGAAATATAACCTTTAATATTATTATAATAAACTGTTGTAGGAGTAGTATCGAGAAATGCAAAAACAGAAAACAAATTAATTAACCAACTACTCCTAACAACAGTTCCACGTGGACTTATTTAATCAAGTTTAACTGTGGTAAAGAAGCCGACAGCAGCATTAGAATACGACCGAACCCAAACAGAATGAAAGCCACCAGAGCCAGCCACAGGACCGCGATCAGCGCAACCGCCAAGCAGAAGCACACGAACAGCTTTATCTGTATCTTGTCCATCATCACCTCTTTTCCAATTATAGTCAGCTTTTTTATTAGTTCCAACTTTATTAGGAACAAAATAAGGACCAAATCTAAAATCAAATTCAGTAATAAAATTATTAGTATTAGCTTGGTCACCTATAAAATAACATTTATCTTGAATATTATCTATTGTAATATCAGAATGATTAACACTTTTTTTAAGAAGATAAACACTATTATAATTTACATTACGATTTATAATAGCTACATCTCTAATAAACGTCCATATATCACCAAAGAAATTTAGAATACCACGATAAACAGCAGGATAAGTATTTAAATTACTTCCATCTACATTATAATTTCCTAGTTCATAATGGTCACCATTAGTACTACCATTACCAATATTATGTTCAGCAGTCCAATAAGTTTGTACAATAGGATTATTACCATTAAAAGCTGTCCATCTATCCAAAGCTAAATTTGTAACACCAGCACCAAGACCACCTTGTTTAAATCCATCACTAGTTAAATTAGTATTTAATGCAGCTTGATTATCAAAATTAGCATACTCAATATAACAAAGAGCTTGTAAAGCACAATATTCAAGATAATCAATCATTGTAATCCAATCACCACGATTAGCACAAAATTCATTTGCTTTATCATAATTAATGCCAGTTCTAGGTCTACCTTGCAATTTAGTAGCAGCAATAGAAGGACTTTTATTTCCTCCTAAATATCTAGTATCATCATGTTTAATACAAGCACTAAATACTTCTTCTTTACCATCTTCTCTAGTTCTAGTCATAGTTTTAGTATGACTTATAATAAAAGGATGAACTCTAGTAAATGTTCCATCAATATTAAAATCACTTATCCAAAGTTGATATTTAGTACCAGTATCTTTAACACATATATAAAATTGAGGAACACTTACCCCAACATCGCCATCACTTCCATCAAGAGGAGGAACAAGACCATTTTCAAGAGGTTTAGCCCAACCCGTAGGATTAAGGAAATAACTGATTTTCTTTTCATTATAGACACAACCTTTAAGTCTATTTTGAATAGGAAGTTCTCTATGAAATTTAGTATTACCAATTCTGATTATATCATTGTCATCTTTAGTCCATTCAATACCATAAGCAGCATTTTCAAAAGTAGGAATAAATGCAGTAGAACCCCAAGCAGGATTACCTTGTTCATTAATAATTAAACTATCTCCTTTAGATACTCCATCTAAATTAGGTAGATGTTTAAGTCCTTCTGCAAGTTCATTTAGTATATGCTTGTTAAATCTTAACAAGCCATTATACATCTCTACTAAATTAAAATTCATGTTAAGCTTGTTCTAGAGCATCAACTCGACCGTTAAGAGAATTAATATTATTAGTATTTTGATTAACTTTAGTTACAAGTCCTTGAAGAGCAGTAATTATAGCATCGTTCTTAGTATCATTACTAGCTTTCATAGCATTAATCGCAGCAACTATATCTGTATTTGCTTTATTAATAGTAGAATTAACAGTATCAAGTTTATTACCAATAGTAGTTTTCATACTATCAACAGCAGCTTTAATACTATCTAATTTAGCATCAATTTTATCAAAACGATTATTAAGAAGAGTTTGAGTTTCATCTGATTCACTTTTATGTTGATTTTCAAACTCATCAAATTCAGTTTTAACCATTTCATGTAATTCAGTAATCTTTTGACTAATTTCATCAAGATTAACTATAACATTATTTTCTCCAAGCTCATCATGTTCTTTATTACCAGAAATACTAAGTTTAAGATTATTAATAAGTTTATTAATAGCATCTAACTTATAATTAACTCTTTTATCATCTTCCATATCTTTAGAATTTAGTTTGTTACAAATATAAATTATATTATTAATAACAAGTAGTTTAACAATATTATTAACATTTTTTAATTAAGCAGTTTTAGAACTATTAATACCTAGATATTTAGTCCAAGTATAATGTTTACGTTCACTAATATAATTAAGATTATCATCATTAATATGAGCTTCTTCTTCAAAACTTATATCTTTATACGCATCATGTTGTTTAATATGAAATAGTCTTATAATAAGATATTCAATACCGTACCATATATAGAAAAAGATATATAACATCTCTTTCATTTGTTCTGTATGAATAGCTTCATGATTAAGTTCTTTATTACTTAATTCACCTTTAGTAAATATAATACCAAAAAGATTAATAGCTTTATAACCACCAAAAGGAAAATGTTTAGTCTTAATAACTCTCATAACTTTACTATTTTGAAATTTAATATTGTAAATATTTATGTACATCAATAGAGCCACTTTTTAGGCTTATAGTAAGACTTTTATTCAATCGTGTATAGTTAATCAGCTAGGCTTAAAACTAGCCAAATTTGGCAAGCTATACTCCCCGTAGAGGATGGAGCAGGCTTGAATTAGTCAGTCAAGCCTAGCTAATCAATCTTATACAATCTTAACCAATAGTATTATCAATATCTTTATATCCAACACCAAACTTCTTTAGAATAGGACTAACAACCCAACTCCAAAACACAGGAGCAAGTATAGCACTATTAACAAGCATAATAGTATTATCATATCCAGATGCAATATAAATCATAGCCATAGTAAAAATACTTATAATTAATATACATCTTTTCTGCCAAGTAGGAACTTTATTATCGCCGTTAAAGTAATCAATAACTTTAATAACAATATAAGTTAGAACATTAACAATGAACATAAATCCAAAGTCAAAATTATTAAGAATACCACTTACAATTACATCAATAAATTTGTCCATATTAAAATTAGATAAATAAAAAAGGGAACTATCCGAAGATAATTCCCTTTTACAGTTACACAATAATGATTAGTTATTCATGTGAAAATATTCCCACACTTTGTCACCATCAAAATCTACATCTTTAAACCAAAATGTAATAGCACTTTCAAACACTTTATTATCTATATTACCACCAAACCATTCTTCAAACAATTTAGCATAATCATGATATTGAGCATTAATTGCAACATAAACATCGCAAGGTTCAACATCATTAGGCAATACTTCTTTATAGCGTTCACAAATCTCATGAGCTTTATTCATATCATATTTTTCACCAATATATTTCTTATTGTCTTTAACATGATACATTTGTTCTACAACTTCTTTAGCTTCATATTCATTAAAATGATAGCCATCGTCATTATATCCACCGCTCATAAGCATAGTTAAAATCTTTTCTTCTCGGTCATTTTTATTAGCAGAGCGACCATAAGTATCGTAAGTATCATAGCCAATACGATTTCTCATGCCACCTCTACCACCACGACCACCTCGTCCTCCACGTGCATCAAGAAATTCACGAAATTCATCAAGAATATTTTGATTACCGCCACGACGATTACCAACATGGTAAGGTTGAATGTAAGGCATTTCTCTCATAATATTACTTTGTTTTTAAACTGATTAATGATTCTTTTAAAACTTCTAAATCAGTTTGATTAAGAGCAACAATTTTATTCACATAAGGAACTTCAAGAGATATAATACCTTTAGAAATATTACCGCCACCAATAAAAGGTATATCAAAATTAAAATTATCAATATTATTAATAATTTCCATTTCTTCATCAAATATACCTTCAATATCAATCATACCATCTTTATCTGCAATAGGTTTCAAGAACTTATCAAAACTATTAATATTATTAGTAATTGCTCTTTTAGCTAAAGGAATTAAAAGTCTTATAGCTGGAGAACTTTCACCCATAGATACTAATTGTTTAATAATATAATCTTTAATAACCTCTTTAACATTACCAATTTCAACCATAATATTACTTCTTTAAAAATTCTTCATAAGTTAAATTAGGATTAGTTTTACTAGCTTCTTTAAAAGCTTTAAACAATTCCATTTCTTTGTTAGTAACTTCAACAATTTTACTTTTAAGTAACTTAACAAGTTTAAGTTGTTCTTCAAGTAAATGTTTGCCATCAGCACTAGCTTCGATTTTTCCTCTAACTAAATTAAGAACTTCTGCTTGAACCATACTTTGTAAAGCATTATAGTTATTTACATAGTCTTGATTACTAAGAAGCATATTTTGTTGTTCTTGTGTAAGTGGTGCAATTTCAGCATCAATAGCATCCCAAATTCCTTGAGTTGGAACTTGCTGATTTTGAGTTGTACCATTATTTGCATTAGGAATAGCATTACGACGATAAGCTTCATTAATTGCTTGTTTTTGACTTTGAAGAAAAGCAATTTGTTCATCAATGCTATTAGTCATTTTTTCACTAGGATATAGCAAAGGGTCACTACTACCTAGTATGAATTGATTAACAGGTATCATATCTCTTTCAATTTAATGTTCTTAATCAAACTTAGTAATATTACTGAGCAGGAGTTCCGCTAGCAGGTTGAGTAAAACCACATGGCAAACATCCATAAGCATTACGTCCAACTAGACCAGTAACAGTAGGTTCATTCGGAAGAGTAACTACACCATAAATAACATTGCAAGTCTTTTGATTAGTATAGTTGATACCAGCCGTAAACATTCTTTCCATTTCGCATTGGATAAGTTTATCCTGATAAGGACGAATAGCTTTAGTAACAGCTAATTCGGCTTTCAATTCAGATATTTCTTTACGGATATCATCATCAGCGTCACGAGTGTACTTGTAAAGATTAAAATGGTCAGTGTTATTTTTCTCAATAAGAGCATCAGTACGATTACGCCCATCAATGTAAACACCAAACAATTCACTATTCAATCGTTCTCTATCTTCAAAACGTTGATTCTGTTGAGTCAAAGCCCATTGATAAAGACCACCTTGAAGAGCTAAAGTATCTTCACAAGATTTTTCCCATGCTTGAAAAGCAGTAGGAGCACCGCTTCCACTACCAGCAGTAGCACCAAGTACGTTAATATTGGTAGAACCATCACCTAACATTCCACCACCAGCACCACCTAAAATACTAGCAGGAGTAGAACGTCTGTTACCAAACAAAGCCAAACCGCCAAGTGTAGTACCGATAATACCAAGAGTTAAACCTGCATTAGCCTTACCGTTTACATCACGACGATTACCACCGTCATAATTCATTCCAGCACCATTATAGCCCTCTGGAACAACTTTCACTTTTTCAATTACTTGCATAATAAATTAAGGTTTAAGTTAAAAAAATAGATTAATACTTGTAGTTTGAACTACATAATCTATAGCGCTTAAACCGTTATCTTTGTTTGGTAATTAACATTATTTTAACTTTCAATAGGACTATATATTGTCAATTCACCAATTTTATTAAGTTTAGTATATTTTATTTCACCTATTGAAGTCTTATCATCATCAGCTTTACCACCTTGTGTACCAACATAACATTGAATAGTTTGTTGTCCTCTAAATTCAGAATTACCTGCAACAAAACCAAATCCAAATCTATAGTTATCAGTGTAATTATCGTTATAAACAGTGTTATCTTCATTTAACAAAACTGTATGATATTCATAACTATAATTATCATCACTAGTTATATTAAGAGTTGGTTTATCAAGAGTTAAAGAAGTACCAGTTGTATTAACTTGATTATTCCAAACTTTATATTTATCATTAGGTTGATTTTCATACCAACAATAACCATCACGATGAATATAACCACCACCATGACGAATTATTTTAATATTATCTAAACCAATAGTTTTATCATTAACAGGATTAATTCTAAAATATTTTACTTCATTATTAGATTTAGCAACTCTTTTAATAACTTCACCATACCAACATTCTTTATAGCCACCATGTCCATCAGGCATATTAATAGTTCCATCAGCCAAAGGAAAAATAAATATTCCTCTATTATCAACATCAATTTCATTATTTCTTAATTGCCAAGCACGAACAATAACTCCACCTTTATAAGCAGTACATTCAACAGTAACATGACCTCTACTTAAACTTCCATACCAATTAGCACAAAGATTCATCTTCATTATATTAGGCATTTTATCTTCAAGGTCAATCATAGATTCAATATTAAACATAACACATTCAGCACCTGAGTCAGTATTATCACCACCCCAATATAGATAAGGAATTTGACTTAAATTCCAAGACCAACCAACAGCTACATAGTTTAAACTATTAATAGGCGAATTAACATAATATGATTTAGTATCCAAATCTCGACCATCATTACTACCCCAAATGTATCTAAGTTGAACACTAGTAAAATCACTAAAATGAATAACAGAAGTAGGCCAAATATGATTAGCACCATCATAAACATGAGCAATATTAGTTTGACCTACTGTTCGTTTCTTAAGAGGTTTAGCAATTCCTCCTTGACGTCCAAGAGTTAAACTCATTATTCATCAACAATATTATAAGTCATTCCAGCAACCGGGGTAATAGTTGCATATTGGGTAGCAGTTCCTGTCCAAATTGGAAGACTAAGTTTATTATTATTTGCACTAGGCATAGTCATATTAACTCCACATCCATCGTTAATAGCTTTTTGAATCTTATCAAGATTAACACTTTGAGTAATAGTTTGATTTATTTCTTCTTTAAAACTATTAAATGTATCATTAGTAACATAACCACCAAGTAAATTATTAACTTCTTGTTTACTATAAGTTTCACTTTTAGTATAGTAATTATCAAACATGTTATTAATTTCTTCTTTGGTATATCCTTCCATAGCAGAAGTATCACCCATTACTCTCCATTCAGTACCATTCCAATAACAAATCTTTCCACCACGATATTCAATTTGACCAACAGCCCAATTACTACAAGTAACATTAGGAAGATATTCAGATTCTTCACCAACCATACCTGTAAGTTTACATTTGTTCAAATCAATAGTACCGTTTTCTATAATACCACCTTCAAATACAAGTTCACATCCGCTAGGCATTGTAATAGTTTTACTATTTAAATCAAAAGCATAACGAATAATATAACGAGTATTTTCTTCATTAAGCATATCTTGAGTAAGAACAGCTTTATAATTAAGATAAATATTATTCTTAACTTGAACTAGATTTTCTTCATTAAAATAATATTTAATATTATCTACTGAATTAACATATATAATACCAAGTCTTGGACGTTCATCAGAAAGACAAGTATTATAAATATTATAATCTTCACTATTTCCATAGACAACAGCCTGTCGAGGTTGAACTCTATCAGTAGGTTCTACAATCGTCCATCTAGTATAATAATTATAAAATCCAACTCCATCATGAACAGTCTTAACTCTAAGAACAAATAATTTATGATAAATATCATAATAAATACCAGCAGTATTACCTAAATCTGTTCTAATAACTTCATACTTATCAGTATTAAGAATTATTTGACCATATTGTTCACAATAAGTATCATCAAGAAAACCATCAAATAAAAGCTGTTCTGCATTACTGGCATCATCCTCCACGGGGAGTAAGACCTTGCGAACTATTTTATATCCTTTACCACTTTTATATTCAGGCTCATAAGGTCTATCTTTAAGACTAAGACGATTAACATTACAACAACCCGGACTTAATCTTATAGTAATATCTTCTTCATCAGGATAATTAATAATATTAACTTTACCATCTCCTGCAATCATTTGTTTAAGAGCTTCATTAAGCATATCCCAATCAATAGTTCCATCAGCAATTGGAATCTTAGCACCATTCTCTTCAAGATACTTCTCACTAAGAATTTTTGTCCAATTATCATCAGAAACCCAACTAGTTTCAACACCAGCTTGAAGATTACTACCTATATAACTTTCAGTTACAGATAGATTATGTTCAGCATCATAATAACTAATAGTAAGACTATTACGTCTAAAAATAGCAGGAACAGCTTTACGAGTATTAACTCTAGTTCCTTGATATGGAATCCATAAATGATTAAACCTAGAAAGAACAACAGTTAAATCATTATTTGTATCTTTGTCAAGAATATTTTGAAGATAAGTAATAGGAAATACTTTATCATAATTATTCTGACTTAGTTTTTCATATAGTTGTTTATCATTCATAGCTATATAATTAATTTGAATAATTTTAATAAGTAAATAAACAATATAGTTATCACTAACATTGTTATATTGAATAATATTTTCATCATGCTTCAACCAAAACTCTTACATTAAATACTATATTATTAGAAGTCATAGTAAATTGACATAGTATAGTAAAATCAGAAATAGCAATATGAGAATTAACACTAATAGTAGTACCATTATTATTTATAATAATGCCATTAACATTACTAGAATTAATTAAACTACAGTTATATTTATCACTACTATCTTCATTTTCAAACCAAAAATATAATTTACCAGAATAAAATGTACTAACATTAGTAGGAATATATACGTAAACACTAACAGGACTACTAATAATATTATTATAAGTTGTTTCTCCATCATATATAGTATCTACATTCATACTATTTATATAAACAGGTAATGCAACATTAATAGTAGTAAACTTATTATTTTGTATGCAAAAACGACCAACTACAGGACTACCTTGTTAAGTACCTCTAGTAGTATTATTTTGTGAACCTAGCCATCTCCATTCAACATACCATGTTCTACTACTAGTAGAAGAATTAGATAAAACTTGTATTCCAAAAGCTATCATATTATCACCTACTGTACTGTCATTACCAACTAGTACATCACAATTAACTTTACTAATAGTTACAATATCACTGGCAGTATAATATTTATAAGTAGTACCGCCACTTCCTTCTACTCCATTCCAAGTATATTTTTGAGTAGTATATATCTTATAATATACATATATTAATTCTCCTTTTGAAGATATATCCTTATCAATTTCACATACATTAGGATAAGTGGTACTATCAATACCGGTATCTGGACCAGTTCCATAATATGTAGTATGATATATTACATTTTGATAAACTAAACTACCAGCAGATTGAGTAATAGTAATATCTTTAGTAGCACTATCTATAGTAGCTCTAAATACCGAACTACGAGAACTAGTAGAAGTATTATTACCATAACTAACAGTAGAACCACTTAAAGAAGCAGCACCATTAACTTTACTTAATGTTGGAGAACCACTAGCATTTTCAGTATAAGTTGTTCCTGTACCATTCCATTGCCAAGTACGACTTCTAGTAGCAGAAGTAGATAATGTAGCATTTCCACCAGCAGCAGCAATAGTTGTTACATTAGTACTTAAACTAATAGACCATGCTCCCCAACTACTATAAGTTTTAGAACCAGCATTTTGAGTTACAGTAGTATCTTTAGTTACAGAATCCATTGTAGCTCTAATAACTGTACTTCTAGCACTTGTAGAAGTATTATTATCATAAGTTACTTTATTACTAGCAAAAGAACCAGCACCACTAATTTTACTAAGAGTAGGAGTTCCAGTTCCTGTTTCAGTTCCACCACTTCCATTAACTCCGTTCCATGTCCAAGTTCTTGTTCTACTTGCAGAAGTAGTTATATTTGAACTACCTCCACTAGCAGCAACATTTCCACTATTAGAAATATTAACTGTCCATGCAGACCAAGCACTATATTGTTTAGCCCCAGCAGATTGACTAATAGTTATATCTTTAGTAGTTGAATCAATAGTAGCACGAATAATAGTTGATTTACCACTTATACTAGTATTATTTCCATAAGTAACTTTAGGACTAGTCCAACTACCATCACCACTAACTTTACTTAATGTAGGACTTCCATTTCCAGTTTCTGTACCACCAGAACCGGCAACACCATTCCATGTATAACTTCTAGTTCTACTAGCACTAGTTGATATAGTAGCTGTTCCACCTGTTGCTCCAATACTAGTTTTATCAGCACTAATATTAATAGTCCAACTAGACCAATTACCATAAACTTTAGCACCAGCAGATTGTGTTATAGTAATAGATTTAGAAACACTATTGCTAGTAGCAGTAATAGTTATACTACGACTATTTGTTGTAGTATTATTACTAGCAGTAACAGTTTTACCACTTAAAGTAAATCCACCAGCACTACCACTAAGTGTAGGTGTAGCAGTTTCAGTTTCAGTATGTGTAGTACCAACTCCATTCCAAGTCCAAGTACGAGAACGACTAGCATTAGTAGTTATCGTAGATGAACCACCACTTACAGCTATCGTTTGCGTGCTTGCCGAGATAGAAACAGTCCAAGCAGACCACGCTGAATACACTTTTGCGCCTGCCTGCTGCGTTATCGTAACCGTTTTGGACAATCCTACATAACTAGCTGTAAGTGTCGCTGAACGGGCTGAAACGCTTTCGTTTGATGTAAATTTTATTTGATTTCCACTAAGACTAGCACTACCACTAATACTAAGAGTAGGAGTAGCAGTTTCACTATAAACAGTACCAGTATTATTCCATTTATAAGTTCTACGGGCAATATTAGCTGTAACTGTTCTAGTACCACCTTTAGCTTCAACACTAGTTCCATCAGTTTGTAAATCTAGTACCCAATCAGTATAAACTTTAGCACCAGCAGCTTGATTTAAAGCAGCACTAACTTTTTTAGTTTGACTATTTTCTAAAGTAAATATAGCAGTTAAAGTACCACTTTTAGCATTAGTAGATTCATTATTAGGTATAGTTAATACATTATTACTTATACTACCTAAAGTAGTAGAACTAGTAAAACTAGCAGTAAGATTAACAACAGTTTCAATCCAAGTTCCAACATAAGTAGAACCTTTGGTTATACTCCCCGTGGAGGGTGCATAGTCAGTTCTCTTATATCCACTTTTAACAGAACTAGTAGGAAGTTTTAAATCATAACTTCCACCTGTATTTGCAATAGCACTATCAACTACTGTTAATGTACTAGTATCATATATACTAGCTTTACTACCTTTAAACGTAACAGTATAACTATCTTTAGCTTCTGTATCGTCAATTAATACAACTAATTTACCATTAGTTATAACTCCTTTTTCTATTCCATCAAATAAAACTTTAACTCCATCAGTAGGAAAAGTAATAGTATAAGAAATAAATCTTTGTTCCCATTCTAATTCTACATTATGAATTATAGGTAAATAACCACTATTACCACTAACAGTTTTAGATTTATAATGTTCAGCAGTAATATTAGCGGTATAATCAGTTTTAATAGGAATAGTAAATACAAATTTAGTATTGTTTTCACTTATAACAGGAGTATAACCATTAATAGTAACAGTTTCGGAAACATTCAATTTAAAAGTAATAGTAACTTCAGTATTCTCTGGATAAACAAGTTTAGAACCTTGATATATTTCAAATACATCTATACTACCAAGTTTAATATCATGTATTCCAATATCTCCTTGATATATAGCCATAACTTAAGCGTCTGATTTAACTATATAAGTAGTATTGTTATCTTTTTGTGCAATAGCTGCATATTGAGTAGCAGTACCAACCCATATTTTAGGATTAACTATTGGTTCAATAGTAAGATTAGATAATCTATAAAGAGTTTGGTCAACTATTTGAATAGTATTATAAGTATAAGCACCTTCATTGTTAATAGTAATATGCCCTATATATGTATCTGCGACCCATACTATTACAACTACATTTCCACTATATCTAAGACTAAAATTTCCAGCACCATTATAAAATACAGAATTAGGATTACAAATAGCAGTAACAAAATTACCAAAATTAGTAAATATATTATTTATAGCAGCTAATACTTCTGAATCATCAGCACTATCAAGTACTTTATTAATTATTGTATCAATATTATATCTATTAATAATTGAATTACTATTTATAGCTACAAAAGTATTAATACTTTTTGTTTCTTCACCTCCAACTCTAGCTATACCTTTATCCCAACTTAAATCAATTTTATTAATTCCACCAGCATAAAAATAAGTAATTGTAGCACTAATATCGTTACTACCTATAACAATTCTATCAAAATTAATTCTATTATTGTTATTATCAATAGCAATAATGCTCCCACCTTTTAATAATATTTCTTTTACTTCGTCAAAAGTTTTATCGCAAGTAAATTCTTTTTGTCCATTAGTATATATTCCAGTAGGAACAGTTATAACTACACCATAAACAGGAATAAATCCTTCAGGTGTACTTTTATTTTCATATAATTGTTGATTAATATCTTGCATAACTTTATAAACTTTAAATGGTGGCACTTATTCAGTACCACCATGATTAATATTAAGTTGTTTTCTTTTTAATAACAAGTTCATAACCAGCAGGAATTAAAGCTTTAATAGCATCAGCAATAGCTTTATCAACTTCTGCTTTAGTATAAGTATTTTCTACTGTTGGTACATTATCAAACTTATTATTAATTTCTTCTTTAGTATAAACATTATTACTAAGTTCAGTAATTTGATTAGGTAAAGTTTCATCAAGTTTAACTTTATCAGCAGCAGACATAACCCCAGCTACTGAAGTAGTAGCAATAGGTATATCTACATGACCATAAGGTTGTACCGTATAATGGTCATCTTGGTCAGTTACAAATTCTTTACGATAATAATGGTATTTTAATTGTACATAGTTTGCGTATGCTTGACCAAATTCTATGGTATCTACAACAGTATTTGGTAAACTATTAGCTATCGCAGTAGTTTTTCTACCTTTACCACCATCATAAGCAGTACCTGTAACTTCACCTAAAGCTAAAGTTTCAGATATAACTGAATATTTAGTTCCAGACCAACGATAAGTCTTACCGCTATAATCAGTACTTTCACTTATATCAACATAAATCTTACCTTTTTCAGGAGTATAATATACAGGAGCATCTTCTATATATTTCTCAGCAAAATGAGTTTCATCAACATAATATCCTTCAAGAACATCATCAACATAACTAGGTAATTGACTTGCTGGAACTTTACCATCTCCATCAAGACTAGCAATACCATTTGCTACACCACGTTTAGCTTCAATAGCTTCATTACAGAATTGAATAATCTTCTCTTTAATAATAGGATAATTATCTATATTACTAAGGATATGTTCAACTGTAGATTCAACCTTATTCTCAATAACAACTTTAAGATTAGGATGATTATCAATATTATCAAAGATATTTTCTATATTACCTTTAATAACATTAAGTAGTTCAGTAAAATTATTAATATGTTCAAATATATAAGTAACTCTAGCTTCTACTTTAGTTTCAATAAGATTCTTAAGAATAGGAAATCTATCAATATTATTGAAAATATAATCAACTCTACTATTTATAGCATTATTAATACAAGTAACAAGAGCAGGATAATTATTAATATTAGCAAATATATTCTTAACACAATTACAAACTAAATCAGAAAGAATACCAATAAGTTCAGGATAATTATTAATATTATTAAATATATAGTCAACACGTTCATTAATATTATTCTGTATAACTTCCTGTAATTCCGGATATTGACCAATATTTTTAAATATATCAACTACTTTATTAACAGTATTAGTAATAATAAGATTTTTAATAGCAGGATAATTATCAATATTATTAAATATATTACCAATAGTAGTTTCTACATGAGCATTAATAGCATTAGTTATAAATTGATTAAGAGCAGGATAAGAAGAAATATTATTAAAGATAGATTCAGTCCATTGTTTAATATATTGATTAAATATCTCTTTAAGCTCAGGATATTCATTAATATTATTAAATATATCTCTAATAATAATAGGCAAACTTTCAACTGTACTATTCTTAATAATTTCAACTAGTTTAGGATAATTATTAATATTATTAAACACATTAATAACAAAATCATTAATAAAACTAGTAATAATATCAAGAAAGTCTTTATAATCACCTATATTAGTAAATATCTTTTCAAGTGCTTCTGCTAAATCTTTAATAACAGTATCAAAAGACCATCCCTCCCAATTATCTGGATTAGTCCAAGCAGCATCGCTAATATCATCACTATTATATCGTTGTGTCCAATTAATATTAGTTGCATCACGATAAGTAATAATATATCCTTTACGACGATAAATTTTATCAAGTTTATTAACAGTATCAGCAAAAGTACCTTCCCAAGTTAAATAAACACTATTACAAGCAGCAAGTATTCTATCTAGTCTAGTACCAGTTTTACCATCAAATATAGCTTGAATAACAGTTAAAGGATATATATTATATCTAGTATCATTTTCTTCACAATACTTATCTAGTATATGAATTGGCATATTGCCCTCTTTATCACACTGAACTTTACTAGGGTCAAAAGATTGACAATTAGTACCAACAAAAACATTTTCTTCTTCAGCCATAATTACCACGGATTAGAAACACGTTTAATATAATGTAAAGCAATAGTAGGCATAAGTTTATTAATAGCAAGATAATTACCTGTCCATCTATTACCACTTATTTGACTCCAAGTCATTTCACCATTAGTACTAATATTTGGACCAGTCATATACCAATTAGTAGAACGATTAATGCCAAGATTATTAAATTGACTTCTATCAGTACCATAAGCCCAAGTATTACGAACATCGTTATCTAAGTCGCCTGATATAAAACGCCAGTTACCCGGTGATACAACATGATGATTACCATCACCACATTTTCCTTTACCAACAGCAACAGCATGTTGATGAAGAGGTAAATCTGTGCCACCGATATAAAATCCATATGCACTTATACTACGACCCGGAGCAGCAGGGTCATAAGTATCTTTAATATTTTCAAGAACAGTTTTCCAATCAAGATTTCCTTGTTTAGGATTATTATAAATATTAATACCGTTAGGTATATAACCCATAACAAAACGCCCTTGCGCAGCAGTATAAACTTCCCAACCATTAGGAGGAGTTGAAGTATCCCAAAGCATAATAGAACCAATAGGAACAACGGCAGCAATCCAAGCTTGAATTTGACTAGCAGCAACTCCACCACCTTCTCCACTTCCACCACCTGATCCAAATCCTTCTCCAACTAATTTATTTTTAATATCAGTATAGAGAGAATTAAAATCTACATCAAGTCTACTAGGTTTAGTTTCACTATCTGCAAATTTATTCATAACAAGATACTTACCTGTTCTAGCTTCGCCAAGTTGAGTTATAGACATAACATTATGAGTACCATCTCCGCCTGAGCCACCACCACCTTCAAGACCTGCAATAATATCATTAATTTCTTGCTTAGTATAATAATTATTAAGTATAGAATTAACAATATTTCTTACTTCTTCTTCAGTTAATCCACCTCCGCCAGAACCTCCACCGGCAGCATTAATAGTAATAGTACCATCATCATTTTCAACAAAAGTAATATTAGTACCCGGTCTAATCTTATTTTTAAACATTGATACATAATTACTTTCAAAATATTGTTTATACTCATTACTGATATTACTACCACTTTGGTTTATTTTATTAAGAATTTCTTCAATCTTATTATTAATATATTGCTCAAGATTATTAATACTACCTTCTATACTACTATTTAAATCTCCAATCTTATTATAAATATCTTCAAATTTAGCATTATATTCAGTAATAAGATTATTAATTCTAGTATTAATATTAATTATATCTTGTTGTAATTCAGATATTTGTTGGTCATGAATTTCAAGATGGTCATTAATCTTTTTAAGTTCTGCAAGAAGCCAAGCATAGAACTTTTCCATCTCTTCTCTTAACTTCTCTAAGAAAGCTTCAAATTCAGCACGAGTAAGATATACAGATAAATCAAAACCCATACTTACCCATTTTTCACCATCCCAAAACCAATAAAAATCATTAGTATAAGAACCACCCCAACCAACAATTTCAACTTGTTTATTATCTTCACCTAAATCAAGTGGATGATAAAGTATTTGACCAACAGCCCAATTTCCATCAAGAGATATAGATTCTTTATCAAACATATCTTCTTGACGATAATTGCTAAGAAGTCTACATTGGTTTAGTTTAACTGCACCATCATACATTCTACCACCTCTCCAAAGAATAATACTATTATCTGGAAGTTCAATAGTTTGTCCAGCTAAGCAATAATCATATTGAAGTATATAAATAGTATTAGGCTCGTTAATCATATCTTGAGTAAGAGTATTAACACCACTAATCATATTCTTACGAAGATATTTACGAGCCTTTCCACTATAATCATTTGTATTATAGTCTTTATCTGCAAATTTAAGAAGATTATCAACAACAGTTAAATCTTCTTCATCAGCTGCATTAGTAATCTGTGAAGCAGTAAACATTTGTTTAACAGATTCACTAAGCATTTCAGGAGTAATCTGACCTTCAAGTATTTGAACAGCATTATCTTCAAAATACTGTTTAAGCACTTGTGCCATATAATTAACTACAACATTACGACGAAGATAGTTATCTTGAATATTAATACCAAATTCATCAGCAACTGCGCGTTCTGCAATTGCTCTTGGAAACATACCACTAAATGATTCTACAAATTTAGAACCAATTTCAGAATCAGCTTCAAGATGCCATTTCTTTGCATTAGTAACAGGAGTTATTTCATCAAGAATATAACTCTTTTTAGTTTCAATAACATAAACTTCACAACCTACTCCAATCTGTTCCCAAGTAAGAGCATCTCTATCTTCCATTGTAGATACTACAATTCTAGCAGCTTTAAGACCTCTTTGAACAACAGCAATAAGTTCTAGTATTTCTTTCTTGAAAGTTTCATAATCAATAACTAAATCTTCTCGAAGTTTAGCAATAGGCTGCCAATACTCTTCATTAGATAAAGGAATACCAGCAGGAACAGCTTTACGAGATATATAGCTAGCATAGAAACCGTCATGAACTATACATAGTCTTTCATAAGGTCTATCATTCCATTGACCATTACAAGTAAGACTAACTTTACCAAGTTCTTCTTCTATTGTTTTCATACATTCTCTAGGTTTACTAAATTCATAGTGTAGACCCCCCGTAGAGGATGGAACACATTCACATTATTCATTATCATAATCAACATTGCTAAGACTATAAGTTTCATTATATTCTTTGCCTTCTTCTTTTTTCTCCCAAAGTTTACCAGTTTCAGGGTCAACATAAAATTTAGGAGCATCTCCACAACTAACTATTGCATGAATTTTACCTTCTTCATCAACAGGAAGCGTAATAGAACCACTATACTGAACTTGTTCACTACCTTCATAAATAATATTAAGTTGACCTTTAATATATTTAAGAAGAGTTTCAGCAAGTTTATCTTGACCAAGTTGATATGCTGCCATAGCAGATTGAAACATATTCCAACAAGTAACAATATTTCTATTATTACCTTTACAAGTAGCAGAACAATCATTAAGCATATCAAGTCCATATTGTGCCATAAGAACTAATAGTTTATGATAAACACAAACATATTTGCTAGGAACAGTCATATAAACATATTGAGGACTAATCTCAACTTGTTCAGTTCCATCAGCTTTTACATAGACACCATTAACATAATTATCATCTATTTGTTCACTCATTCTAGCATTAAGTTATTGTACGAATTAATAATTGATTTTTGTTGCTCATCAGAAAGCAATTCTAAGGCTTCTAGTGCTTGAATTAAAATTTGCCCTTGTGTTAGTTTGCACCAATTTTTTTCGTTCAATGGGAAGCCTAATTCTGCTATTCTCACCTGTTTTTCAGCCATGCTTGCGATACGCAATCGCATCTCTTTAGATAGCTGTTTTGGATTATTAATATAACCTCTTATCATAATATCATCTTATTTAAATGCCTTATTAATAATATAAGCAGTATAATCATTAACTCTAATATCAATACGTTTATTAAACGCAAGAATACGTTGATTAGAATCAAGATTTTTATTATAGACAATATTTATAATATCACCATAAATATCTTCTTTCCATTCTTCTTTCATATAATGACTAAGATAATCTTCATCACCACGATACATATTAAGTTTAGAATAAGTATCGTAATAAACACTATTAACTAAGTGTCTAGCATTATATTCTATTTGGTCACGATTACTATCGACATTATTAGTAATAATAGTTGAAGCAACAAATTTTGTACATTCTGATGCCGCATTATTTATAGCAATAGAAACAACAGATTTAGATTTTTCTCTATCTTTTTCAATAATATCTCTAGTAACTATGTTAAGAAGTTTGGCAATATCATCTAAAGGATTTCTTTTGTTATTATCAATTATCTTATTAATTATAAGATAAATAACAATAACAATACCGGGAATAAGACCTTGTTCAAAGGCATTTTGAATTAATTCCATTTTTATAGATACAAGAATAGGGACTATCAGTATCAACACTAATGCTAATACCAATAGCCCCTATTCGATTAATATTACCTAATATTTACCTAATCGAGTCGGGTAATAGGTTATGCTTTTTCTTCAGTAGCAATAGCTTTAAGGATAGTTTCAACAGTTGCAATAGCAGTAGCTCCAGTAGGAAACGCTATTTGTACAATCTGATGAACAACTTCATCTCTAGTTTTCATTTCACGTGGAACAGCAAAACGAAGAGTAAAGATAGTATATCCAGCATCTGCACTATCAGGTTGCTTCAAAGGATTAATAGGATATGCAGGATACAGTTCAGTATAAGTATCACGGTAAGTATATTCAATACCTGCATCAGCAGCAGCCTTATTAGCTAAATCAGTAATATAAGCAGCGTCGCCATAAGCAGGTAAACCGTGAGCTGTAACTCTAACTGCAATACCAACTAATTCATCAGCTCCAAGAATTTCATAATCAATACCTTTAGACTCAGCAGTTAAAGTAATTTTAGCATCAGCAACTGTTGCTTTAATACCATGACCAATAGTATTGTTATTAATCTGATTAGCTAATTTCTGCGCTACATCATTTGCAGTCGGATTAAGACCTGTATGAATAGTAGCTGTCCAGCGATTACGTTCATTGAACTTTAATCCTTTCTTCACAATCATTATAGAATAATCAGAATAAGCATTAACATCGCCAATAGTAAGATTAGCAGAGAAAGTAGTAGCAGCCTGATAAACACCTTTAACAAAAGTAAGATGTTTCTTATAAGCAGGAAGAACTACAGGACCATTTGCTTCACGACCAAGATTAATGTAAAATTTGTCAGTAATCTTAGTACCGTCAGCGTCAATTGTTTCCTTGCCATTAGCAAGATAAGTAAAAGCAACCGCTCCAGCAGCAAGAGGTAAACTTGCTCCATAAGCGACATTGCCCGCTAACAAAAACTGTCGCATAACTAATTTAATTTAAAGTTTAACTTTGTTTATCAGCTCCACTAGAAGTAGCACCAATACTGGCAAGATAAATCTGTACTGCACGCATAACTATTTCCATATGTAAATAAGGAGGTAAATCACAATTAACCCAATCTTCTTCTCTATCTTCATCAAACTTAACTTTAGCAGGTTCTTTGATATAAAGATATTTAACTAATTGAGGTTTAACTGTATTATTACGTCCAGTATATATATCAACATTAATACCAGATTCATCTCCAAATATAGTAACTATCGGAGCATCTTTCGCAGCACGATTACAGAAATCTCTTAGCGTTTGACCTAAATCTTCAGCTTCAATAATTCTGCAATCATAAATTGTCTTGCCATTATAACTAACTTGAAAGCCTGTATATAGCATTATTCCGTCGCTATCAATGTTAATTTTATAAGGGTCAACTTCTGTTCCACCACCTGTAATATCTCCGCCGTTAACAGTACCCGCTGTGTATAAAGTTCTAAGAGCATTAACAGGACTAATAGAAGCATTTTGTCGAGCAACCTTATCATTATAAGGAACAGGTCCGACGTTTTCTACTATTACATTTCTAGCTTTTTCGATTATAGCAGCATTAAGACAAATATCTATATCTTCCATGAGAATAGCACGAACGGTCTGCATACCCATCTGTTGTGCCAGTTCTCTGAACGTCACGTGCATCTCCCCAATGTTCATAATCAAATGTTTTTAAGTTTATTTTTATAAGCACTAACAAGAGCACTATTAGTAGGATTCTTAAACCATGTAACAGCTTCTTTAACATTAGCACCAATGAACTCACCATCAGGAGTAGTAATATTCTGATTATGAATTGCTCTGATAAATTCTCCACGAGAAATAAGAACCTCAATTAAAGATTTAATAGTAATATCTTTATCATTGCAAAGTTTATTAAACTTAGCAGGTTCATTTGTACTAAATTTATCAAGATGAGTTTGTTTATCAACAGTATCCATAGCCATACCGTTAGGAATATTAATATTATTGGCAACACAGTATTGAATAAATACAGCATCAAACAAATCACTATTCGTGAGAAGTTTAACATAATTGCCTTTAGCAGAATTAATTTCCTGACGATGTTTAGCAAGACGCTCAGCTTCTCTTTGGTCATCTTTAAAATAAAATCTAATAGATGGGTCAGAATTAATAAGAGCAATATCTTTAGCTACATCTTTATACAATAAACAATGACGATAAATTAGATAATCATCAAGAACAATAGGATAACCATATTTATACTTTTCACTTTCAAGAAGATTTAACTTAGTAATCTTAGCTTCAAGAGCTTCTCTAAGTTCTTTAACTCCTTTACGGTCACTATTCATATAAGCAGTTTCAATAGCTTCTTCTTCAGCTCTAAAACGAAGATAATCTCGTTTACGATTCCAAAAGAAAGAAATATCAAAAGTCTTACCTAGTTCATCAACTGAAACACTAATATTATTAAGATAAGCCTTAACCCGTGAAATAAAGTTTTCATTATTAGGAGCAAGACCAATTAAAGCAGGAAAATAAGATTCAATCTCACCTTTATTAGAAGAAAGAGTACGAGAACTACGAACACAACTACCAATCTTATCCATTCGTTTAGGTAATGTTTTATCATTAACTCTACGATATAATGAATAATTAGTAACTAAATTAATAGTAATAGTTCGTTTTTCAGTATAAGGTTCATCAAGACTTTCATCTCTAAATCCTACTGTATTAGCAGGCTGTTTATCTACTCCATCCTCTACGGGGGGTATAACCTGTTTATCTGTATTTACATTAGAAGCAGCAGGAGTATTTTCTCCTGCTTTATTAGCTTCATTTACTTTGTTAAAATCCATATCTTAAATAGCTTCTTTTAAATGATTATAATACACATTTCAATAAGAACATCTTAGTAGTGTTATCTACCTGCAAACCAATAGAGCCCTTAACTTCATAACGAGCCATATCAATTTCAGTAGCTGCATGATTAGTATTAGGCAATCCCCAGCAAGCAGGAATATCAGTCATACCTTCAATAACTTTAGCTTTATAAGCCTGTCCTTTTTGACGTACTATACGAACATTCTGATTACCTTTATAATTACTCATATCAATCAAAGCAGCTTGATGAGAAGTAATAGGCAAGCCAGTAGTAGGATGAATCATACCATTTTGCTTAGCAGCTTCAGCATCAGTACCCTTATCGAAATAAGCATTATGAATAACAGTAATAGTATATCCATCTGGAGTTTTATACTTATTAAAGTAACGTCCATAAGAAAGACCATCACCATTATCTTGAATCATCTTTTCACCAAGAGGAGTAATAAATCCGTTTTCTTTAGCATCAGTTCTGATAGCCATTTCAAAGTCACGAATAAATCCTTTACCGCCCATAAGAACAACTTTCTTATCTCCATCTTGAGTATCACGGTCAAGAACATCACCAACTGTACGTTCAAGTTTGTTAAGAGTCAGAACTTCACCATAAGTATCGTAGTTAGATTCACGACAAATTTCTAACATACCAGCAGTACGAGGAATAGGTTTACCATTATCATGGTCTTTCAAAGGAATAGTACCATCAGGTAAACGATTATATTCAGACTTCCACAAACGTTCTTCGTTCATTACTCTCATGTGCAAGTTGAACTGTCGCATCTCTTCGTTAATCCAAAGATTAGAAGTACCACCATTATCATTTTGGAATTGATATTGAGTAACAACATTAGCAAGATTACCAGCTATTTCTTTAGAATAACGATAAAACTCAAGTTGAGAAGTCATTCCAGCAGGACCCATAGTATTACTTCTGTTACCTTTAGAATAAGATTCAGAAACAGTAGGAGCACTCATTGCCCAATACATACCTTTAGCCAACCATTGAGGGTCAACATAAGCATCAGGATTAGGAGAAGTAAGTTTCAAAAGATAAGCATAACCATAAGCAGATTCACCTAAGTCTTTCTGAATACGAACTTGAGTAACACCATCAGGAGCAGTAAGACCATGTTGTTCAATAAACCAATGAGTAGAGAAATGAACTTCAAATTCACTACCATTTTGACCCGGTTTAGTAACAGCAGTATTAAAGTAAGTTACAAAGTCTGTAAACTTCATACGACCCATAGTTTTCCAAGTCCATTGTACAGTAGCAACATCTTTAATACCACGACTACCTTGACCTTCAGTAATAAAACTTAAAGGAAAACGGTCATCATCCATACCATAATTATAAGTCAGAAAACTATTAATTTCTTCTGGCTTTTGAAGTTGAAGATAAGCAATTGATTCTTCATTAGAATAACCTCTATCTTCATAACGAGTTTGTCCAATAACACGTAATGTTTTCATCTACAAATTTACTATTATGTTAATAACCAAAACGCTCATCTTTCAGAGCATCTTTTTTACTGTCAGGTTTAGTTATTTTAATAGCTCCTTTTGTAGATTTACGTTGACTAGCAGTAAGTTTCAACTTTTTAGCTTCTTTATCAGAAACAGCCATTTCTATCAAACTATCATAACCTTTACCTGTATATTTAAGCCAAGCCTTAAGCAGTTCTTCATCGCGTCTTTCAGCAGGAGATAACTTCATTAAATCATTTTCATAACGAGAAAGTCCTTTATCGTCAACTTGATAAACATAATTGAAGAAATCTTCTGGAGTAGTAGAAATTTGTTTTCCATTACGTTCAATAATAACAGTTTCAGGAATACGATAACCAGCAATTTGTCGTTTATCAATACATTCTTTAACTCCATTCCAAAATTCCACAAGTTGTTTCTCTTCTTCTGCTTTAACTCGCATAGCTTCTTTAGCATTAGCTTCACGCATTTCGTTATCAGCTTTCTGAAGAGCTTCAAGTTCTTCTTTAGCAACATTGAAAAGTTCATTACTATCTTTAAGATATTGAATATACTTATCAACATTACCACGACGATTAAATTCCTTAAACGCCTCACGAACAATAGCTTCTTGTTGACTTACATTATTTTCATCTACTTCAATACCGCTTCTATCTCGAAGTTCACCAAAGCCTTCAAATGAATTACCATTTGCAACATAATAATTAAGAAAATCACCAACGATGGGATAATCTTCAAATAACTTATTAACACCAGCTTGAGCAAATTCGTCACGTTTTAAATCAATAACGGATTGAATATAACTTGCAACTCCTTGAGGAGTATTATCAAAAGTAACTGCTTTACCATCTTCCGAAGTAACAGAAACACCTACAAGTTCTTGAATTGATTTAACATCAATAGTATTTTCTTCTTTAGTATCTTCTACTTCAAATTCTTTAAGATAAGCAGCAACTTCATTTTTAGCTTTAAAGATATTACCTTTATCGTCAATAAGATTACCGTCTTTATCAACAGTATATTTATTATCTCCATCTTCGATAATAGTACCTTCTTCTAAACCATGTTCAACATCAGCGTCATTCGCTTTGTCATTAGGCTTACCCCCCGTGGAGGACGAAGATTGGTTATCTTTATTAGCATTAGAATCGCTATTCCCATCTCCATTACCATTATTAGTAATATCATCAATAGAATTACCATCAGCATCTAACTGCCCTGTTTTACCTGTATCAAGGTCTGTAATGTCGTCAGTAGGTTTTCCATCACCATTAGATGTTTCACCATTAAAACCAAAACTATCAAAATTAGGCATAATTCTTTGTTTTTAATTAATTACTATATCACAAATATAAACTATAATAATAATACGAGTTTTACTTGTATCGTTAAAATATGTTCACCTTTAAGCCGATTTGCCGACTAACATACTATTGCTAACTAGGATATTTATTACTGATAACCTATCCTGTCGCTTTCAGAGAAGCCGTGTATGAATCAAATTTTATCATAATGATTAATCTATCACGAAATGAATAAAGTGCTTAAAATGAGCTTAAAATGGCTCATATGATGTAAATAAAAATAAAAATGGGCTGAACCTACTTTCACAAGCAAGTCCAGCCCTATTATGAACAAAATTTAGAAGTACAGCCGATTATTTACTTTTGCTATCATAGCGATTTTTATTCGCTTTTGCAATCTTGACTTTATCATCACTTTCTTTAAGTTTAACAGCTAATTCTTTTTCTTTAAGTTGTGCTTCAACGGAAGCCTTTTGAGCATCTAAACTAAGTTTACTACGTTCAAGATTAAGTCTAGCATTTTCCATACGTTCTTCAGCTTGACTCTTTTCAGCATCACTAAGACCATTATCAAAACTCATAATATTAGCATTTGCTTTCATAGCTTCAATTTGACCATCAAGATATTTTTCAATTCTAATAGTTTCTCTATCTTGTTCTGCTTTTCTATCAATCTTAGCAAGTTCAAATTCTTGACGAAGTTGTTCTGTTTGTTGAGAAACACGTTCAACATCAAGTTCATGCTCACGTTGAATATTTTGATACTTATCAATAAGTTTACTAATTTGAGCAACATTATCTCCACGTATAGCAGCATTAGCCATATCCATATTACCATTCTGAGCAGCACTAAATGCAAGCTGTTTATATTGTTCAAGTTTCTCACGTTCTTTAACAGAAGTTTTACAAGTAACAATATAATTAGCAAATATATGACTATTAACATCAAGACTTAAATATCTAATATCACCATCTTTAGTTTTATAAGAAGTATTAAGACCATCAATCCAAGCAAGTTTAGTATAGTCCATTTCAGCTTGATAATCTCGTTCTCTCATTTTATCAAATATAAATTCAATAATAACAGAACCCATACTTCCACGAATAACTGCTTCATCAGTAACTCCTTTACCAGCACTATTAGCAATCTCACCATAACGTTGTGGAGTCATATCACATTCCATTTTAGCAGTCTGTTCAATCTCTTGGATAAGTTGTCCAAGTTCAGTAATATAATTATTCATACGACTTTCAAGATAACGAACATTTTGTGCTTTAACAAGATTAGCATCATCTTCATCATCAATATAAAGCACACCATCAGCAGCCATACGATATATAGTTTCAGCAGGTTTTTTACCAAGAAGAGATTTAGCAATCATAAGAACATTCATCTTATTTTTAGCAATAGCCATTTCTCTATGATAAGAAACTATATTACGAAATACTTGATAAGGAATAACTGTATCTACAATACTAAATCTTCCAAAACCAGGCAAAAGTTCTGCAATACCATTATAAGGAAGTTTACCATTCCTATTATAAGCAATAGGACGAGCCTTATAAGGATATATACTTGTAGCACGAGAGCCAATTCTAACGCTCTCATAAACTTGTGGACGCCACACCCATTCAATACTAATATCACCACCAGCAGGGTTAAGCTGATAAGTTTCATCAACAATTCTTGTTGTAACAAATGCTCCATTACTATATGTAAGAATACCTTCTTTTATTTCACCTCTCCAAACAGTATGCCAAACTTCAAATAAACCATTATTAGCATCACGAGCCATTATATTAGTGTTCTTAATATGTTGCAAATCATCTTTATTAAATTTACTACATATATCACCAAAATAATACATATACTTATCCCAATTTAAAAGTGCTTTATCGCTAGAAGTAGTAGCACTATATTGATAATATGTATCAAGAGCTTCACGTTCTTTTTCAGAAAGATATTCATAAAATTCATCTATAATTTGTTGTTTAGTCAACATACGACGTTCAGCAAACATATCATAATCTTCTGCAAACATATTATCGTTAGGAACAGGAAAAGCATCTCTAACACTAACAACACGTTTAATTAATTGATTACCTACAACATCTCTATATGTATAACAAGCTCCAAAAGCAACAAATTCAAAATAAGCTCTAGCGTATATAGTAAAAGCATCAGTTAAATCATCAATAACATTAATTAAATCTTGACCTTGAGCGCTAATATCATCAATAAAATTTTCATTAAATTCTTTAATAAAAGCTTCAATATCAACAGCTTGTTCAGGATTAAATTGTTCAGGATTATTACCTTCATTAACAAACTGCATATAACTTTCTTGTATCTTCTTAGCAACAGCTTGTTCTGCAAGCATCATAATTTGTTTACCAAGTTCAGCATCTCTAGCAAATACAACTTCAGGATTATTAGCTCCAACAATAAAATCATGTGGATTCTTAATATATTCACCAATATATCTTCTAATAATACTTTTCATCATATCATAATTACGCATAGTAGCTGGAAAACGAGTTAGATTTTCATCTTTCTCATTATAAGGATTAAGAGTTTTTCTATAATATTCTCTAGGAATATTACCAAGAAGTATATTAAACTTTTCTTCTACATTAAAATCAGCTTTACAAGCAATACCAGCTTCTATAACGTAATCACAACATTTAGCATACCAATCAACTTCTTGTTTTTCAGCATAACTAACGTGCTGATTAGGAAAATCAAGTCTACCAAAATTATACATATCTTTATTTGTTTAATCTTAAAACCATTGTCTATTAAAAATATCTGTTTTATCATTATCTTCTGTAACTTTCTTACGACTAGCAAGTTCTCGTTTACCTTTAATATCAATAGACTTCCAATATATACCCAAAAGTATAAGACTAGATATACGGTCAAAGTTACCTTCAGCATTAAACTTTTTAAGTTCAAGAATTGTTTGATAATCAAGAAATCTTTCAAAAACATAAATATCTTCTCCAAATTCATTTTTACCAATAACTTCATATAAGAACTCTTTAAGAAGACGAAGACCATCTAGTTTCTTAGGACCACTACCAATATTATAACCATAACTAGTACTAACTTTTTCTTTAACAGCAGAATCCCAAACATATAAAGGTTCATAACCTAGATATTTAGTAGCTTTCCATTTACGAAAATTAGAAACAGTTTCACCACGATTTATTTCTACAAGTCCAGTACCAATACAATTATACCATTTACATAGTCGATAAAACTTTTCATCAGCTTCTTCTAGTCTTTCAGTACGTCCATAATATGCAGCACATAACTTAGGTTTAAATCCATTACGTTCTCTAGGCATTTCAATAACAAATATACTATTATGAGAATGTCTATCAGTAATTTCTTTTTTATCTTTATCAATACCAACAGGGTCATAAACTGCAACATAAGTACCAGGAAGAATACTTCTTACAAGTCTATCATTAATATATGTTTCTTCATATTCTGGAGCAAACCAAACTCTTATACAACCATGAGGGTCTTCGTTACCACGTCTAGGAACTCCTTGAATATAATCATAAGTTTTCATATCAGGATTTTCAATTCTTATACGAGCATTAGATTTAAAATAAATCTTTTTAGTCCCATCTTCAAATAGTTCACCATCAGTATAAAACTTATAACTATTATCAACTCGAAGTTTATCTTCAAACTTATTAAGAGCTTCACTACTAAATATATTTTCACTAGCACTACTAAAAGATTCAGCAGGAAATAAAGCACGCTGACCAAGATAATTAAGATATTCTGCAAAAGTCTTAGCAGTCTTTTTCTTTTCAACTCTTTCTCGTGCAGCAAGTTGAAGTCCTATTCGTAGATTACTATTTCCATCTTCATCAAATCCTTTAACTCCATCTATTTCTCCTTCAAGACCCCAAGCATAAGATTTAAAAAATCCACAAACTTCATTACGAGCATCATTATCAAAAACATTTTCAAAAGCCATAAATCCAAATGCTCTAGGATTATAAAAGTTTTGTTCAAATATTTGCATATTAGCAGCAGTAGCAGTTCCCCAAGCCATAAGAGTACCAGTAGTACGAGTACCAACAGTCATTGTAGGTTCAGTTACATTCATAAACTCATCAAAGTTCTGCATTGTAGATAGCTCTTCAACTTTAATTGTAACAGCATCTTTACCAATAGCACAGTCAGGATTATTATTAGCACTAACACTTAAAAGAGAACTAGACCAACTATCATCAGCTTCAACTCCATTTTTCATACGATAACCAAGTTTAAAACTATCAGTAGTAGGACTATATATACCTCTTTTAAATGGAGTCTTTTCTTCAAAGAACTTTAAGTTATTAACAGCAAAATCACTTAAACCTCCTTGTTTAATTAAATATTTATTATCAGCTGCAACATGAATAACAACTTTATGTTTAGATAAGTTAACTTCATTAGAACTATCAGCAGCCATAATATAAGAAAAACCTCCACGTCGAGTTTTATCAATAATAAGATGTAAACCATTACGTCTACAAAATTCTATAATTTGCCAAGTCCAAAATTGAGCATCAATAAAACTAGGAAAACTATAAATCTTTTTAGCAGTAGCTCCATGTTCAGTAACAATAACAGATGATTCATCTGTACGTTCCATACGAGTATAATTAAGAAAATTATAATGACCACCTGTTATCCAAACATCTTCTATACTTCCATCCGGATTTTGCCAACAAGGAGCAGAAAAACCATTACGTCGTCTATCACATTCTCTACGTCTAAATTGTCTATGAGGAATACTATCAACTTTAAATTGAGTATATTTACCTGTGACTTGATATGTTCTAGCAGCTTCATTAAAAAGTTCAGTATTAACAAATTTGCCAGGTCTAATATTTAAAAGAAAGCCACCACTATCTCCAATTAAAAAGTTATTATGAGGGTCATACCATCCACAATCACTAGCTTTCTTATACTTTTTCTCTTTATCAGGTTCTTCAATGTATTCTAGAAAAGGATATTTACCATCAGCCATAATATTTTATTTAACTAGTAAACAAACAACAAAAGCGATAGCGCAAACAGCACCACCGCTTACCAAATATCTATTCTTACGTTTAATACGTTCAATAGACTTATTTAAATTATCATTTACTTTATTACTATTATCAAGATTATTTTGTAAAGTTTCAACTTCTTTATAAAGAGCATTATATTTAATCTTATGAAGATTAATTATACTATCTTGTTCGTTAATAATATCTTTATAAAGTTTAGCTTTGATAATCTTAGTATTAGCAATCTTAATCATATTAATAGGAACAAGAACAGTTGTATCAGTAGTGTTGACTCCCCGTGGAGGATGCACTACATTATCAATCTCACTCTGACACCAACTTCTTGAATAACTCCCAAGTAGCACTATCATTAAGACTAATAACTTTATCTTCAATATCTTTCTCATGTTCTTTAAGTTTATAAACTATACTTTCTCTTTCAGTTATAACTAACTGTATAGAATCAATCCGAACATGATTAATAGCAGTGTCACTTTTATTATATGAATTGACTTCTACACTAAAACGACTTATTGATAAATACAGAGTAACACATAAATTGATAATCGCTATTATAAATATTGCTATTAGCATCTTCTTCATAATTCTATACAGTATTAAGTTAATCTTTTATTTCTATAAGTTTATTAAGCAAATCAAGATTCCATCTACCAGTTTCTTTAAGACCAAGAACTCTTTGAGCCATCTTGATAGCTGCAACTTGACCACAATTCACGTTAGTATCAAATAATTGTTCAGCAACTCTCTGACTATTAAAATCATCAAGTTCAAATACATCCCAATAACCTATTTTATACTTTTCCCAAACAAGTTTCTGAAGCTGAACATCATTATCAAGCTTAGACTTAAACTCTTTACTACCAACAGTATAATGTTTCTTATAAGAATCAATCATAGTCCAACCTTGCCAAGTAGGATTATATTTACGACTGATACCTCTATAAGTTTCACCACCAGCATCATCTTTATCGTTTACATAACCACCTTCTTTAATAGATAGTTTTTTAAAAGCATCTCCAAAGTAAGCCATAATTTAATTTATATAAGGATTAGTACAATATCTAAAACAATCAACAGCGTCATAATATTCATCTTCATCAAATTCTTTAATTGTAACCCAAAACCAAAGAACTTTAATTTGAACTTTATAAATCACAAATTCAAAGTCATCACCAATATGATGTTCATCGCCAATTAATCTTATATTTTTTCTACGATTAATAATATACATAACTTATTCATCAAGAGTTCTACGAATCCAACCTCTAAGAAATTTGATATTGTTTCCTTTTCCGGCAATATCATTATAATATCTAATACGTTCAAGTTTATATTTAGCTACAAAATAATCAGCACTAATTGTAGTATCAGATTTATAAGCGTTAAGAGAATCTTGAGTTCTACGAAGCAATTCTTTAGTTAGAACTAATTCATTAACAGCAGTAGAATCAGTAACAGGAACATATCTAATCTCTGGAACAGGAGTAATACGTTTAGTACATCCACTAGATAAACAAACAGCAAATATAACTAAAACAATAAATCCAATAATTACTCCAATTAAATTATCTTTATTCAATTTCATATAGCAAGTTTAAATTGAGTTTGAACACCACTAGCTTTAATTTGTAATTCTCTATCTTTAAGAATCTTACTAATATCATCACGCAGATAATTCATAGTAAAAAACTTAGTAGTTTCAACAGGATTTTCTTTAATATGATAAAGACCATCAGAAAATCTTTTTGGCATACCATATTCATTAAGTTCAAAATCACTATCAATATGACATAACCAAATACCTTTAATAGTTAAACCAAGTATATATTCAACAGCAAAAGCATACATACTAAGTTGAAGATTATATATAGCACCATTACAATTAGGAAGATGATTAAGAGGAGCTAAAAGTCGTTCATCTTTATCAACCCAAACATTAGTTTGTTGTGCAGGTTTAATTGTTTTATCTTTCTTATAATAACCACTACTAAATTTTAATCCACCACGATTTGTTTTCCAATCACCTACAACAGCACAATTAGTATCTTCATTAACTAGAAGAATATCAATAGTTCCACTAATTAACCAATCTATAAGAAACATACCAATCTCACTATAAATCTTATATCCTCTTTCAGTGTACATTTTAAATGCATCATAAATAAGAGGATAACGATTATCTGTAAGTTCAATAAAATCTTTAAGATTAAGAAGTTTATAATTAGCACCAAAATTTGGTATATCAGCAATAGTAACCATTACACCATCTTCTCGTTTATCAAGATAATTAATAGCTTGTTGAAACATAGATGCCCCTTTAACACCATCTTCAAGACCATTATGAGTATTAGTTCCACGTTCACAAGCTTCTTTAGTAATAGTTGACCATTGTTCTTCTAGTTTCTTCTCACTTATTCCTAGTTCTTTAGACTTCTTTCTCAACCAATAGTTCTTATCGAACTTTGGAGCATAATTATGAAGGATAGTAGTAGTTGAAATATAATCATTACCTAGACTATCATTATATTTATGTTCTTCTTCATGAAAAATAAGTCTAATATCATTATATCTTTTATCTTTAAGTTCCATATTAATATTATTAAGTTCAACACTAGCTTGGACCCGCTTCGGCACTACGTGCCTACGCTAGACTCCCCGTGGAGAATGGGAGTGGATTAGCATCAGCTTATTCTTCAATCATACTACTAGTAATTTCAACTCCACCTCTACCAGCAACATTCTCTTGTTCATACAGAAGATTTTCTTCAGCTACATTAAGAGCTTTAATCGTGTTTGGAAACTGATTAGCTAAATCATTAATTTGTTTCATATAACCAATAACAATTGGAACATCTTCTAGACTAGCACCATCAGATAACTTGTCATTCAACAATTCATTTAACTTACTAGCAGCTAGAGCAACATTATGAATACCACGCTTAATATTAAGTACAGCTTCCATACCAGCACCAGCTTTTTGATTATAATATCTTTTAATAAGTTTCCAAACAAGAACATCAGGTTGATAATTTTTAGGTAAATCAAAATTCTCAATAGCTTTCTTAAGAGCTTCTTTTTCACTAAGACCTTCTTGTAGACACGGACCTTTAGGGTCACCAAGATAATAAATAACTCCAACTTCTTTAATATACATCTCTTTATTAGGAGATTTATCTCTAGTATAAAGAAGACTAACATCTCTATCAAGAAGTTGTTTAAGTGTAGGAGCTTTTGGCATACCAGTTTCATCTATGGTCAGCATCCAATCCAATTCCAAACCGTTCATATATTTCTTCTACTTCTTCATCAAATTCAATAATTTCAAGTTTACCCATAGCATATAGCCAAAGATTAGCATAAGCAGCACTATGTTTTTTACTTAGTTTAATCCAAATAGGAAGAAGTTTCTTTTTAAACTTAAGTTCAGTCTTAATCTTTTCTTCTTCTTCATAATGTTTTTGCTTTTCTTCTTCCATAACTTTAGCAGTATATTCTTTATACTCTTCTCTAGTCATAGTTTTTCTAGCTTCTTTAAAGTCTTTATAATGACTAATAAGTTTGGAACGATACCAATTCTTTTGAATAGTACCAATATGAGGAATAGCAACACATTTATCTTTTCGTATATTAATACTAGCTTCTTTTTCAAGACTTTCAATAATAGATTTACAAAGTATTTTATCATCACCTTGAAACCCAATATCATCTAATATATTATTTATATCTTTATAGATAAGAATATAATCATCATCAAAATCTTCATGAGAACTAGTATTAGCAATATTAAAACTAGTATTAGTCTTAAAATCCATAATTGAAAGTTTAAGAACTCTTCTTAGATTACTACTATAAACAAGAACACAAGTACCTATAATTTTAAATTATACATAAGTAGTTCTAAGAAGAGTTCGATTATTTAGACGAAATGGCTAATTAGTTTTTTCAGCAGAATGATAAACAAAAGGATTAATAGCTTTATGTTTATCAGTAATAGCAGCTCTTAAATCATTAATAGCTATAACTTTAAATTCAACAAACCAAACTTTTTGTCCTTTTTTATATCCTTGATTTTGTCCAAAAGTACCAACAGTAATAGAACGAGTTAGTTCAGTATCATTAGTAATATACTTATTAACAAATTGAGGGCTAAGAACATTATGTTTAAGATAAAGATGATAGCCACGTTCAAGAGTAGAACGGTCAATAATAATCTTATCCATTTGATTCATACCAATAAGTTCAGCATCTTCTTTACTAATTTTAGCAATAATTGGCATAACCTCAACTGTACTTACTTTATTATTAATAACACCGAACAAACTTTCATTTTGGCAAAGAGCAACAACACAATAATGTTTAGCAATAACTACATTAGTAAGAACAGCGTCAAGTGCTTCACTTGTTATTTCGCTAATGTCAGTAGGTATTTGAATACCAAAATCTTTAAATTTACTTTCAACTTTAATCATAACACTAAATTATTTAGTTTTAATAATACTATCAATACCAATATTTCCAAGTTTAAGTTTACTAGGAACTTTAACTTCTTTTTTATTCCTTTCTCCACTATGAAATTCTCTAGTGTATTTAGGTTTAGTTTCACTTTTATCTTTACCCATAACTTAATTGTTTTTAGCAAATGTAAGAGTTTGAATGAATCTACCAAGAGAAAAACTATTTTTAACATTTCAATCGTAGAGGATTATATGATTATAAATATGCAAGTCATACTCCCCGTGGAGGATGGAGATGAGTTAGACTTAATCATATTAGTATTAATAATATTAATAGAGATAATGATAATAATTATAGTATTGATTAACTTGATATGATTGATACTGATTATATCCATCCTCTAAGGGGAGTATAGCGGAGGACGAAAGTCCGGAGCGGGTCACAGCGAATCTATATAATATATCTATATATAATATATCTTTATAGTAATTATAATACATTGATTATCAATAAGTTATAATACATATTATGTATCATGCTGAATACCTAATTCTCCATCAGTATGCAAATTAAGTGGCAAAAATGACTACCTTTGTGCACGAAAGTTGTTCCATCTATGGAATACATTTCGCTAATTTCCTAGAGTAATATATTTTTATGTTAAACTTAATACTATTATTGTTATGACTTTTAAAGAAGATTTTAAACCTAGTCGAGTTTATAATAAACTTGTTATTGATGCTATTAATAAAGATATAGCTAATGATAGAAGTATTATTATACCTAATACTTTTGATATTGATGTTAAAAATAATAATAAAAAATATCTATATGGTACTGGACGTATGGAATGTTTTGATACAGGTAAAATTATTAAAAGATATTATTCTAATGTTGGTATTAATGCTTGGAGAGAAATAGTTGAATTAAGAAGTATAATTCTTCATGAACTTTTTTATTTTATTAATTATACTATTTGTTTTAATTCTAATGTTGTTAAAATTAGTAAGGATTTATTTGATGCTGTTTGTAGGAATGGAATTAGAAGTGGATGTAATAAACGAGATTTTGCTAATGCTATTGTTACATTAGAAAAACTTAATATTATTCGTAGAACAGATAAACGTAGTATGTTTGAAGTTAATCCTAGAGTTATATTTAAAGGTGATATTAATAAATTTCATGAAATTATTACTAAAGGTAAACTTGATGATTCTAAAATAAAACTTGATAATAATGTTAATTATATAGATAGAATAGGATTAGTTAAAGATGATAATTGTATTATAATTAAAAATAAACAAGTATATAAAAGTGAACTTGATTATTTATATGATGATAATGAGAATAATGTAGATAAAGCAAATAATGAAAATAATGAAACTGAAATAATTGAAGCAGAAGAAGTTGATACTGGTAAAATTGATTGGGATTGGTAATGATGAAAGTAAAAGAATTAATAATGATGATAAAGATGAAAATGATAGTATTGAAAAAGAAGGTTATAAATATAATGAAGATAAATGTAATAATAAGGATAATGACGATGATGATAGTGATAATGATGATAATTGAAAAATTGAATGTATTGATGTGATAGTGAGGCTAGTGAGTATAACCCCGGTCATGTTAAACTTGATTGACTACCCCCGCCTAAAGTTGATAGAGTTAATGATAATCCTGCTCATTATCAACATTAAATATATTGAGATTATTCATTTCATTACATTACTAACTATTAACACTAATCATTATGAGAACAAACAAACCATTGTTGTTAGTTGCAATCATACTGATGATGCCAGCTATCATACTAGCATTGAAAGTAGAGCCAACTAGCGATGAACAGATTACTGCTGTTGTATTTGGAATACTATCGGCTATTGTTAGTTATCTTAGTAGAGATTAATCTCTACTAGATGATGTTGCTCATTATCAACATTAAATACTTTGCAGTTGAAACGAAACAACTGTCAGTAATGCTACTGATTAGCGTAATTAAATACTTAATAGTCATGCCAGACGTTAAAAATTTAGAACAAGCTGCACAAGATGGTGCTGCTCCTGAGAATGTTAATGTAGTTAATCCAACTACTAGTGTTAACCAACCTGTTCAACCTACTGTTGATACAGATAACCAAAATTCTGCGCAAGTAGAAACCATTGATGATGTTGTTAGACGCATCTGTACTGATGGTCATAGTTATGTAATGACTACTGTCATTACTAATATTGATTGTCAAGAATGTACAGGTCGTAATGGCAATTCTTATCTCAATGCGTTTGTTACTATTGCTAGTCCTGTCAAAGGTGCTCAAAGTATGCCTGATGGTACACATCGAATGGGTATGCTTGGTGCTATTCAGATGCCATTCAATCAGATACTGCTTGTAATGCGCAAAGACAAGTTCTACGGTAGATTTGTAAACTATGTTGGCGAAGCTGCTGAAGCTGGTTTTGCTAGTATGTATCTGACTGGTGTTGCTGTCAAAGTTCTTTGCCAGTTTGTACCTGCTGGTGTACAAGACCGTAATCCGTTTACTCGTAAAGATAATCTTTACAATGTTGTAGATTATGATAGATATGTATATCATATTGTAGGTATCGAACAACCTACTGACCCTGTTCTTGTTGGTGCATATAATGTACTTATCAAGCAGATTATGGATGATGCTCGTGCTGCCATTGCTGCCAAGCGTGAGGCTAAAGCTAAAGCAGCTAGTTTTGTTGCTATCGCAATGAACGATGACGACGTACCGTTCTAATGAACATGACGCTACTAACCTTCGGGTTGGTAGCGTTTGTGTTATCAACAATAGTTTTGTTGATGCTGTCGCTAGTGTTCGACATTAAATAGATTGCAGCAAACGAACTTAACAGTCTGATAAGACTTGTCAATCATGAACTAGCTGCAAGTTCTGATAAGTCTTATCCTAATATTAAACATCATGAAAGTACATCGTATTATTACTACTATTGAAGTTGAGAATGATAATTCTATAACTTCTATTGAACTTACTAATCTTCATCCTGCTAATGCTGATATTCTTCTTGCTATTACTAATATTACTACTAATGGTAATGCTGATGATATAACAAAAGTATATGATAGTGTTAATAAGAGCAGACTTGGTATTGCTGGTAAATTAAAAGGTATCGCTCGTATTATTAATGATAGTCTTGATAATTATGAATTTAATGTAGTTGCTGATGATAATTCTACTAATGAAATTAATGATGATTTACTCCTATAACATTTTGTTATACTGATATTGGTCATGGAGATTTACTCTCATAACAAAAAGTTATAGAGATGAAATTAAAGGTGACGAGAGGTATTGAATGTGGAGAAAGAGGATATGGAGATGAAAGTGGTGAATGTGGATTTCGTGGAGAATGAGATGGTGGAGTTGAATGTGGTTCAAATAGGGTTAAATTGAGGTTGAATGTGGAGATGAGAGTGATTGTGGGAGTGGTAAATGTGGAGATGGGTGTGGAGATGGTCATGCTAAAGAGACTAGTCCTGCTGGTATTCTTCCTAATCCTCCTCATCCTCCTAATAACACTCCTAATAATCAATCTAAACCTATTGTTCCAACTCCCTCTCTTTCTCTCTTATAACTTCTCGTTATACTCTTATAACTTCTAGTTATACTCTCATAACCTTTAGTTATAACTATTTCATCTCTATCATTTCTAGTTATATCACTATCAGTTTCAGTCATATTCGTCATGATTATCTCTATCAGATTCAGTTCTATCTCTACCACGTCTATCGTCATGACGATTAGTCATACAATTACTATCAAGACTAGCTCTAACAGTATTATCAAGTCTAATAAGACTTCTAGTCATAATGACTAATAGCATTAGTTCTAGTTAATAATAGCACTATTAATACTATCAGTATTATAATGACTATTAATACTAGTCATGCTAATATTACTGGTGGTATTACTAATGATATTCTTAATATTCTTGATATTACTGATTCTCTTTATACTAATGATACTCTTGATACTATTGATATTTATTATACTCGTGGTAAGTTAATTCCTATTGCTATAATGATTTTAGTTATTTTAATATAGCTATTGATTATTAGTTAGAATTATAGTATAAATAAATTATAATATATTTGGAGTATTATATTTAATTATTATATTTGTCGTGTTGTTCAGTAGAGTAATATTGCTACTGATAATAATATTAATCTTAAACTTATAAGTATTATGGTAAATTTTGATAATGTTACTAGTAATGTTCAATCTAAGCCTAGAAAGAAAACTATGGCTGAAAGTTTAGAAGAAGCTAAACAAGAAGGTAAACTTGTTGTTCCTGAAGAAGATACACAAGTTAATGCTGTTGTTAGTAGTGAAACTATTCAGCCTAAGAATAAAGCTAGGAAGAAGAAACAAAGTAAAGTTCGTAAACAGGAAGAACAAACTACTGTTGTTAGTCAAGCTAATGAAGATAATGATTTTAAAGATGCTAAGACTGATAAACGTGGTGTTCCTGTTGGGATTAATGTTCCTCAACATATTCTTGATGTAGTTTGTATTGTTAAATTCAATGCTGCATTTAGACGCCATACTTCTCTTAATATTCTTCATACTCTTGAAGATGATGGAAGAATATGTAATTCTAAAGGTGCTTATGTTGACTTCTTATGGAATAAGTTTAGAGTTACTGCTGATGGTGGACTTCGTAGAGAATATAGATATACAGATGATTTATTCATTGATGCTTTAGTTAAAGCTCATGCTGATGTTGCTAGTGATAGTCAACGAGTTATTGGTATTATGATTGATACTGAAACTGAACTTCATAAAAAGAATAAAGATTCTGAAGCTAACTAAGTTTGTAGTATAGACTCCCCGTAGAGGATGGATAGTGCTGTTGAGCTTATTAAAGCTAATTCTCATTTGCTTGTCATTTTCTACATTTTCTTGCCATTTTGTTTATTGGGTTTGTTATAGTTAACTAGTTGATGATAATCATCCTCTACTCGGAGTTTATTTTATATATAAAGATATGGAAAGAACTGATATTTATTTTGTTGAAGATGATACATATTTCAATAATAATGTTGAAGGTGTTGAAATTCATGCAGAATGTCTAAGTCAAGATTTTGACGATATTGCTTGGGAACCAATAGTTGACGATAGTCCTATTGTTGACCCTGAAAATGATGTTTTTGGTTATTATGATTAAATAAATAAAATTATGGAAAATATTAATATTAAAGTTATTCTTGATGAAGTTTTTGGTAAATCTTGTGATAGTATTACTTGTGATACCTGTAAATATAAAGAAGATTGCGAACTTATTAATAAATTCATTAATGATATTAAAGATAAAGGTTTATCTCCAGATCAATATGTTAGAGGTTTAGCTTTATTTGTATATGTTCTTAAAGAACAAAAATATATTAATGATTTTGGTAAAACTCAAGAAGATATTATTAAACTTGTTACTGAAGATGGATTTGAACTTGATTGGCTTATTAATCGTTGGGATAGTATAATTGAAGATAAAGATATTCTTAAACCTATTATTGCTGTTTTTCCTAAATATGCTAAAGATATGATTATTAATATTGTTGAAGCTAATACTAAAATTAATCATTTGATTGCTCAACATATTATTGATACTTCTAATGCAGAATATAAGGAAATGATTAAAATGGTTAATCAATCTGCTGATAATAATAAACAAGAGAATAAGTTTAAGAATGTTAGTGATGATGAAATTTATGCTGAACTTAAACGTAGAAAAGCAAATAAATCTGCTAAATAATCCCACATAAATTTTTGATTATATTTCTAATACTACTGTCTGTGAAGATAGTAGTATTATTTCACTTGCTGATGATGGAGGAATTGAACTCCGAAACTATGATATTGTTATTATCCGTTTTAATTTCTAAAATTGTAGGTTTTGTAATAGTACGGTCTGTGAAGATAGTGCTATTAATATTTATCATAGTCCAAGTGTTATATGTCATATTTGATTTGGTGTTAATTATTCTATTATTATTGATTGTGAAATTAGTAATAACAATGTCTGTGTCAAACATTTCGTTTATATGATTTCGTATTTGTAGATTTGCCTAGCATTGTCTGTGAAGATAGTGCTAGGCTTTTTAGTATGTATATTATTAACTTTAAATATATAATTAAAATGGATAATTATGATTCTTTTATTTTTGATGGTCTATTAGATAGATATATTGAAGAACAAGCTAAGTTTAAAAAAGGACAAGTAGTTTATATGGAATATACTTATCAATATCATAATCAAACTAAGCTTGGTGTTTGTGTTGGTATTGTAACCGAAGTTGGAATTACTAAAATCGAACGTACAGTAGGTAATAATAAATATATTAATTATCCTATTGTATATGCTGTAACTCATGCTAAAGGTGTTAGTCGTTGTGTTAGTGAATGTAAACTTGGTTCTGTATCTGAACATATTCTTAAAGAACGTCTTAAACGTGATGGTAAGAATAATGAACAGAATAATGAGCCTGCTGCAAATGACTAGCTATTTATGTTAATGATACATTCACAGATACGGTTCTTTTGCTCTCTGTTGAATTTTCATATATAATCTGATTAATCTATCACGATTAATATTGAGTTCAATACAGGGCAAAAGAACTAGCTAATAAATGTTAAACTAAAAATTTAATACAGTTTTATTATGAATTATATTACTTATAAACAAATTGATGGTACTATTACATCTGGATTTAAAGTTAAACTTTATGATATAGTTACTTTGAATACTGGCTATTGGAAAGATAAACTTGCTATTGTTCTATATATTAATGAAGATAAAAAACAAATTAAAGTTCGTATTATTGAATGTGGTATGAACTTAACTCTTAAAGTTAAAGATGTTCAATTTGTTAATCATAATAATAGAACTGCTGCTCGTTCTTATATTGATTTATGTAATAAACTATCTAAAGCCTTTCGTGATAAATATACTGATAAACAGTATATAAAAGATAATTGGTTTACTGATAAGTTTATTATTAATGATATAACTGCTGATACTATTGCTAAAGGTATTGGTCAATATATTACTAATACTGATAGTGATAGATATTCTGTTAGCGCTATTATGTGGCTTAGTGATATTAAAGATTATATAGATGCTTTACTTAAATATGGTGATTTTGATTTTGTTGCCAAAGCATTTAAAATCTATAATATTACTGATACTAGATTTGAACTTATTCGTAAACTTTATCATTATTTTTATGATTGAAAATGTTATTGATAAACTTAATAAACTTAATGATAGTATTAAAGCGAAAGTTGATGACTAGCTTGCTTCCATCCTCTACGGGGGGTCGCCACGGAGCGTAGCGTAGTGGCTCTGCTAATATAACTATTATTGAACTTATTATAGTTTTAACTATTAAATATAATTGTTTTATTAATCTTTAAAAATGTAAAGTACTTATGGGAAAGTATGATGAAGTTTCTGTTGTTCGTCAACTTAATAATGTTGGCGCTGTTATTGGAATCAATTCTGCTAGTAAAGTTATTAAAGTAGCTAAGAATAGTTCTATTGGTAATGGAACTAGTGGTAAGATTGATTTTCTTTCTCATTATTGTGGTTATCATGTTGAGATTGTTGATGTTATTCAACAACAAAAAGAACGTGATGAAGAGATTGCTGCTAAGAAAGCTGCTAAAAAGGCTGCTCGTAAAGCTAAGTTTGCAGAGGATAATACTTTTAAAGGTATTACTCGTGCTGTTGATAAACGTATGCGTACTATTAAAAGAAAGTAGTATGTTATGGTTAGCTTTAAATTCTCATTTGGAGTTGTAGGTAAATCCAAAGAGAAAGGAATATTCAATAAATATGTTATTATAGTTGCTAAATGTGAAGGTATTATTAGATATATTGATGGTACTTATAAAGTAGAATACAATGGCAAACTATATAGCATTACAGGTGAAAGTTACAGAACTAAAGGAAAGAAAGTTGTTTATGCTCGTCGATTAGATGAATATAATCATAGAATTAAAATTATAAGAGATAGTGAAAATAGAAAAACTGTTGATACTAGATTTTATATTCCTTTTGCTGCTGGACTTATAGCTAAAGGTAAAATTGTTAAAATGCCTTTTGCTAAGGAATTGTTTCATATTACTACATGTTATAATCGTGGTGATAGTGAATCTACTATTTTAGCTTTTCAAGAATGGAAAGAATATGAAGATAAAGTTAAAAATAATCTTATTGATGTAAACAACGAATTGTAATGATTGGTAATCTTAATATTGCTAATAGTAATAGAAAAGATACTAACATTAAGTTTACTAAAGACCAAGAAATAGCTGTGCATGAACTTATTGAGTTTCTTGCACAGTCTTGGGATGAGAAGAAATATATTAATGCTCTTTGTGGTGCTGGAGGTACAGGTAAGACATTTGTTATTAAATATGTTATTAATAATTGCAAATGGTCTGGTGGTGTTATAGGCTGTGCTGCTCCTACACATAAAGCTTGTAGAGTTCTTAGTAATTCTATTGGTGGAAAAGAAGTTAATACAATTCAATCATTGTTTGGTTTTAGACTTGATGTTAATATTGAAAATTTTGACCCTGAAAATCCTGCCTTTAATCCTGTTGGAAAAGATAAACTAGATGGTCTTAAAGTTTTAATTATTGATGAAGCTTCTATGCTTAATGCTAAACTTGTTAAGTATATTAGTAATAAATGTAAGAAGCTTCAAATTAAAGTTATAATGCTCGGTAAAACTATTGCTGAGTTTAAATTCTTCTAATTGCTGGAAACTCGTGAAGATAATAGTGCTACAACATAAGATGAAAATCTAAGT
>UMGW01001101.1_pt1 | contig 76614 bp, 73 predicted proteins | sample 1965371 | NCBI WGS metagenome assembly UMGW01 (sample SAMEA4836082, study PRJEB28245) | human gut metagenome | biome: gut microbiome; material: fecal sample | place: Denmark | collected 2008
ACATGCGCTTGCCCAGACCGGCGGCGAGGATGACGATATTCATGGGGGAATCCTTCTGTAGACCGACGGCCGAAACGACCGTCGCATCGGGCGAAATTCTAAAATGGCAGCGGGCCGCCCCGTAAGGCGGCCCGCTCGCCATTCGTTTCGAATTTTAACGGATCCCCCGAAGCGAATCCCCGCGAAGTTACGCGGGCAGCGCCGCGGGCAACGCGCCCGATTCGGGCGAGGCCGCACCCGCTGCGGCGGCCGCTTCTTCGTGCTGGCGGCGACGCCACGCTTCGAGATACTCGCGGTTGCCGGTCGTCGGCAGGAGCGAGCCGACCACCATGCCGAGACCCGACGCGATGAAGCCGCCGAGAACGCTCGGGAAGACTTCGCCGAGGCTCGTGGCCGTCAGGACGAACCACACGATGCCGCCGACGACGATCGAGCAGTAGGCCCCCTGTCGGGTCGTACGCTTCCAGTAGAGCCCGCAGACCAACGGCCAGAAGGCGCCCACAACGGGGAACTGATAGGCCATGGCCACCATGTCGTAGACGGCCGCACCCTCGAAGTAGATCGAGTAGAGAAGCACCATCACCGCAAAGCCCGCCACCGTGAGGCGCATGGCCTTCAGGAGGTTCTTTTCGTTGAGCGTGACGTAGTGGCTCAAGATGTTCTCCACGAAGGTGGTCGCGGGCGCCAGCATCGTGGCCGAGGCCGTCGACATCACCGCGGAGAGCACCGCGCCGAAAAAGAGCACGCGAAGCCACATCGGCATGTAGTCGCGGACAAGCGTGGGCAGGAGCTGCTGCGGATCTTCCGCGAGCATGCGCTGCGCGGCTTCCGGCATCACCAAAACGGCCGCAACGACGATCAGCATCGGCACGAACGCAAAGAGGATGTAGACGGAGCCGCCGATGATCGGGCCCGCCACGGCCGTCTGAACGTTCTTCGCCGACATGACGCGCTGAAAGACGTCCTGCTGCGGAATCGAGCCGATCATCATGGTCATGGCGGCCGAAATCCAGAAGAGCCACCCGTTGAGGCTCGGTTCGGGCAGCGCATGGAAGAGGTTGCGCTCGCGCGCGTAGTCGAGCACGTTCCCCATGCCGCCCGCGAGGTCGCTCGCGAAAAAGAGGATCGCCACCAGACCCGCGACGATGATGATCATCTGGATGAAGTCCGTCATCGCCACCGACCACATGCCACCCACCATCGTGTAGAGCAACACGACCGAAGCGCCCACGACCATGCCCGCCGTGACGGAAACGTACCCGCCCGTGACGAGATTGATGACGAGGCCGAGCGCCGTGATCTGCGCGCCCACCCACCCGAGGTAGGAGAGCACGATGAAAATCGAGCAGAGCACTTCGATGCCGCGCCCGTAACGGTCGCGATAGTAGTCGCCGATCGTCAGGATGTTGAGCTTGTAGAGCTTCTGGGCGAAAAACGCGCCCACGAGAATGAGGGCCATGCCCGAGCCGAAGGGCTCTTCGACAACGCCGGCGATGCCGCTTTCGATGAAGCGTCCGGGCAAACCGAGAATCGTTTCCGACCCGAACCACGTGGCAAAGGTCGCCGTAATCACCATCGGAAGCGGCAAACTGCGACCGGCCAGAGCGAAGTCGTTGGTGTTCTTGACGCGCATGGAGGCGTACACGCCGATGCCGATCGTCACGAGCAGATAGAGGAGGATAAAACCAATCAGCGTCATCTCACGAATGTCCTTATAAAACGACGTTGAACGGAAAACCGAGTTTATTTGCGCGCATTGTAGGGATAAATTCCCGGAGGTCCGCCCCCGTCGCCCCGGTTTTTACCCCTCGTCCCCCTCAATCGGGCAATGTTTCATCCATATCAAAAAAGGTTAGGGTCGTTTCCTCCGAATTTCGAAAAACCTTTTTTGTTTATCACATATCTACGACCTACTCGGACCCGACTCGAGGTGTCATCCCCACATATGGAAAAAGGACGGTTGCCCGTCCTTTTCTTTTGTGCCGAAGGTCCTCCGGCAGGTGCCGGAGGCCGACGCGCGTCAGTTCGGCGTTTCGTTTTGCTTGATGGCGCCGAGGAGCCAACCGCCCTTCCCTTCGACGGGCTTCACGAGAAGCCACGTCTCGTCGACGGACTCGTCTTCGCCGTTGATGCGCAGCGTGCCGACGAAGCGCACGCTCGCGAGGTACTCGCCGTTTTCGCACGCGATGCCGAGGAGCTCGTTCGAGAGTTCGACAACTTCCGTGCGGTACGTTTCGTGGCCGCGTTCGCGCAGCTGGTGCGTGATGGCGATGAAGACGTCCTCGGTCGTGAAGTCGGAAATCTCCACGACGTTGCCCGTGTCCCAAGCCTTCTGGAGAAGGACGTAATTGTCGCGGGCGGTTTTGAGGAAGGCTTCGCGATCGAAGTCCGCGGGCGTCACGTCGACGGCCGCACCGGGCTCTTCGACGCGCGCACCCCGCGTGAACTGATCCATGACGCTCCCGGCGGCGGCGCCCGAAGCCGCCGAGACGGTCGAGGCGTTCGTGTCGACGGGCGCGCGGCGCATCACCGTTTCGCTCGCACGCGTTTCGGGGGCGTGTCCGCCCGAAGCACCCGAAGCGCTCGAGGCGGCCGGAGCACGGCGCGCGAGGAAGAAGCGAACGGCCATGAAGGCCAGCACGACAAGGAGGAGCCCCATGACAAAGCTCGCCATGCCGGCGCCGTTGATGCCGAGGAGGCTCAAAAGCGCCGAGATGCCGAGCGCGGCGGCAAGGCCCGTAAGGACGCTGCGCATCATCGAAGGCTTCTGAACGGGCGCCTGCTGTGCGGGCGTCGCACGGTTCGGCGTCGCGTTCTGTCCGCGCATCTGCCCGGCGGGCGCCTGAGGCGCGGCGTTGGGCGCGGCCTTCTGGCTGAAGGTCGGTACGGAGCGGTTGCCCAGATTCGATCCGCCGCCGAAACGACGAGCGGCCTCGGCATCGAAAGACGTCGCGGCCAACGCGACGCAAACTACGAGGGCGGCAAGGAAGTTCTTCATGGAAAACCTCTGGAAGATGCGTGGAGAACGCTGTTGAAATCCGAATCAGGACCGAGCGCTCTTTTCACCGATGTGAAGCGCGCAGATCCCGAAAGTCAGATTGTGCCACCGGACGTCGGAGAATCCGGCCTCCGTCATCATCCGGGCAAACGGCTCCTGTGCGGGATGCATGCGGATCGATTCGGCCAAATACCGATAGGACGGGGCATCTCCGGCAATTTTGGCGCCGAGCCAGGGCATGAAACGGAACGAGTAAAAATCGTAAAAAGGCTTTAACCAGCCCGCGCACTTCGAGAATTCGAGCACGAGCAGGCGGCCGCCTGGCTTCAGGACGCGGAACATTTCCTTCAACGCCCGGTCCTTGTGCGTCATGTTGCGGATCCCGAAGGAGACCGTCACCCGATCGAACGAGTCGTCGGCAAACGGCAGCTCTTCGGCGTCGGCCTCCACCACGGCGGACGGATAGCCCGCGGCATGAAGGCGCTTTGCGCCGATGGCGAGCATTTCGTGATTGATGTCGGTGGCCGTCACGTTGCCCGGCCCGACGCGCCTGGCCATTTCGATTGCCAGGTCGGCCGTGCCGCTCGCGATGTCAAGCACCTTCATGCCGGAAGAAAGACGGGCCTCGCGGATGCAACGCGCCTTCCAGAGGCGGTGCGTACCGAAGCTCAGCACGTCGTTCATGAGGTCGTACTTGGGGGCCACGCTGTCGAAGACATGGCGAACTTCGTTCACCTTGTTGTCCTCGTCGATCATCTTGTAGCCGAAGTCGATCTGGTGCGGCTCCTTCGGCCGGCCGTCGTTCTGCTTTTCGTCCATTTTCTCAGTGATGCCCGCACGAGGCGCGGGGCTTGGGCATGAAGGGGATGTTGGCGGGATCGTCCGGGTCGCGCGAAGCGCCCGCACGCTTGAGTTCTTCGAGGTAGCGGCCCCAACGTTCGCTTTGCGTTTTGTCGAGCTCCTCGAAGTAGTCCCAACTGTAAAGTCCGCTGTCGTGACCGTCGGTAAAGACGATCTTCAGGGCGTAGAGCCCCACGAGCTCGAGGCCGGCAATGCCGACGTCGCGTTTGCCGACCTGCAGCTGCGCCTCGTCGGGCGTGTGCCCCTGCACTTCGGCCGAAGGCGACATGACGCGAAGAAATTCGAACGGAAAAACCGCGTGATGCCCGTCTTCATAGACAAGCTCAAGCGTGCGGCTTTTCTGATTCTGGAGAATGTCGACGGGGACCCGCATGCGACCTCCCTGGTAACAAGAGGGCCCGCGTACGTATACTGCGGGCCCGACATGCGCGGCTTCATCAGCCGAATAAAACTGACTTGGTCCCCGCGACAGGAATCGAACCTGTAACGCAGCCTTCGGAGGGCCGTATGATATCCATTTCACCACGCGGAGACGCGAAAGGGAATTATATCGAACGCCGGGCGTTTTGTGCGCCCCTTCCTCGTCGTGTTAACAGTGTTCGCCGTCCGTCGACGGCCTCAGATGTCCGCCGGGTCCACCTCCAGCACCCAGCTGACCGCCGAGGTTTGCGGCAATTGCGCGCTCCACGTCTTCAGGAAGCGGTTGAGCGACAGGCGGTCGTCGGCTTCGACGAGAAGCTGCGCGCGCTCCCGATTCATGAGGCGCACCAACGTCATCGGCACCGGATCGTAGACCCGGACCGTCTCCGGAGCCGTCGCAAACCCGAGCTTGGCCGCATCCCGGAGGAAGGCGAGCGCCTGAGCGAGCGTGGTCGATTCGGCCATCAGGAGCGCCTGATAGACAAAGGGCACGCACAGGTTGGCCTCGCGCTCCTCGAGGAGTTGATCGGCAAAGCGCGGGTAATTCTGCTCGGCGAGCGCGGCAAAGAGCGGGTCCCCCGGGAAACGCGTTTGAATGAGCACCCGCCCTCGGGCGCCCGAGCGACCCGCTCGGCCCGCCACCTGCATGAGGGTTGCGAACAGGTGTTCGCGCGCCCGCGTCATGGGGCTCAGAATTTGAGCGTCCGCATTCAAAATCAGCACGAGCCCCACGTTCTGAAAATCGTGCCCCTTGGCAATCATCTGCGTTCCGACGAGGAGATCGACCTCGCCGCGATGAACTTTGGCGAAGGCCTCTTCCGCTTCGCCCTTTCTCGACACGCTGTCGCGGTCGATGCGCAGAATGCGTTTCCCGGGAAAGGTCTTCCCGAGCTCCTCTTCGATGCGCTCCGTCCCCGTGCCGCGCGGCATGATGTCCACGTTGCCGCATCCCGGACACGCATCGGGCACGGGACGACTCAGGCCGCAGTGGTGACACACCAAACGGCGCTCGAGCTTGTGAAAGACCGTGAAGGCCGAGCAACGCGGGCAGGAACTCACCCAGCCGCAGGCGCCGCAGCTCAGCACCGGCGCGTAGCCCCGACGGTTCATGAAGAGAATGACCTGCCGCCCCTCGGCGAGCACCGCTTCGACGGCCTCGCGCGCGGCGGCCGAGAGAGCCGTGCCGCTCCCGCGTTCGGGCGGCGCGATGAGTTCGATCGACGGGAGTTCGGCCTTCGAGGCCGCACGGTGCTTGAGTTCGAGCAGTCGGTAGTCGCCCTTTTTGACTTTCATCCAGGTCTCAAGCGACGGCGTGGCCGAGCCGAGAATCACGGGACAGCGGTTTTTCGAGGCGCGCCAGACCGCCAGGTCCCGCGCCGAGTAGCGCAGGCCGTCCCCCGCCTTGAAGGAGCCGTCGTGCTCTTCGTCGACGATCACGAGCACGAGCTTTTTGAAACTCGCGAGCATCGCCATGCGCGTTCCGACCAACACGCGGGCCCGCCCTTCGTGCACGGCCAACCAGGCCGCGGCGCGCTCGGAGTCGCTCTTTTCCGAATTGAGCGCCACGACGCGCTCGCTCGGGAAGCGCCCTCGAACGCGCCCCTCGAGCTGAGGCGTGAGATTGATTTCCGGAACGAGGAGCAGGACCTGCCCGTCGGGCGTCTTCGCCAACGCTTCTTCGATGAGATTGAGGTAGACCTCGGTCTTCCCCGAGCCCGTCACCCCGAAGAGCACGAAGGGCGCAAACCCTTCGGACTTCCCCACCGCTTCCACCGCGCTGCGTTGTTCGGCATTCAATTCCGGTCGCACGACGGGCTTCGGCTCGAGCGGTCGATCCGCACGGGTCTTCTCCAACCACTTGGCGTGCGTTCGTACGGGAGCACGGCGGAAAAAGAGCGGCAGAGCCGTAAGCGCCGCTTCGCCCCAAGAGTGCTGGTAGTAGAGCCCCGCAAATTTCGTGAGCGCCAGCCACTCGGCGCGCAGGGGCTCGATGTCGTTCAGAACGGCCAGGATGCTTTTGAGACGCGAGCCGGCGATTTCCGTCGACGTCTTGAGACTCACGACGATCCCCACCACGCGACGCTTGACCAGCGTCACGAGCACGCGGTCGCCGACCGCCACGAGCATGTCGGAAGGGACCTTGTAGTCCAACTCCGGCAACCCCGGCGCAGCCACGATCACGCCCGCAAATTGATCCCCCGCTTTCAACGTCGACACGACTCCTTCCTCCGTTTGAGAGGCCACTATAGCAAGGCCGAACTTCCCCCTTGCGGGTTCTCCGGATCGGGTTTTGCGACGAGCCCCCGAGTCCGTGTGGATAACTTTGTGGATTTCTCGGCGCCCCGCCCCCTCCCCTTGCGAAGGCACACTGCCGAGACGTTGCCCGCCCCTGCCGAAGGATCGTTTACCCCGTTGATTTTTATGGGTTTTATCGAAACCAAGAGGGTCCCCGAACCGTATTCGGAGACCCTCTTTCATCCGTTATCCGAGAGGCGTTTCATGTGCACAACTCTCGGAACATCCTGGACTTTTTTCAGTTCGTCGCCGCTTCGTGGTAACGACGGCTGTAGGCGTGCACTTCGTCGACGAGAATCTGAACGTTCTCGATCGGGGTGAACTGATTGATGCCGTGCCCGAGGTTGAAGACGTGGCCCGAACCGCTGCCGTAGGCGTCGAGAACGCGACGCACTTCGCGGCGGATGCTTTCTTCGTCGCCGAAGAGAGCGAGCGGGTCGAGGTTGCCCTGCAGGGCGACGCGGTCGCCGATCAGCGTGCGGGCGCGCGTGAGGTTCACCGTCCAATCGAGGCCGACGGCGTCGCACCCCGTCGCCGCGATGTCGGAGAGCCATTCGCCGCCGCCCTTCGTAAAGACGATCGACGGAACGGCTTCGCCGTCGTTTTCACGAATGAGCGCGTCGAGCACCTGCTTCGTGTAACGGAGCGAGAAGGCCTGGAAGTCGCCGTCGGCGAGCATGCCGCCCCAGGTGTCGAAAATCTGAACGGCCTGAGCGCCCGCCTTGATCTGGGCGTTGAGGTACGACGCGACCGCGCGGGCGTTCACGTCGAGGATGCGGTGCAGCAGATCGGGACGGCGGTACATCATGGTCTTCACCGTACGGAAGTCGCGGCTGCCGCGACCTTCGATCATGTAGCAGGCGAGCGTGAAGGGCGAGCCCGAGAAGCCGATGAGCGGAACGCGGTTGTCCAGCGCGCGACGGATGCTCGAAACGGCGTCCGTCACGTACTTCAGTTCCACGTTGGGGTCCGGCACGTAGAGGCGGGCCACGTCTTCTTCCGTCTGCACGGGACGCGCGAAGACGGGGCCTTCGCCCGCCACGAACGAGAGCCCGAGCCCCATGGCGTCGGGCACCGTGAGGATGTCCGAGAAGAGAATGGCCGCGTCGATCCCGTAGCGATCGATCGGCTGCAACGTCACTTCCGTCGCGTAGTCGGGATTCTGCGCAAGCCCCATGAAGCTGCCCGCCCGAGCGCGGGTTTCGCAATACTCCGGCAGGTAGCGACCGGCCTGACGCATGAGCCAGAGCGGCGTGAACTCGGTAGGCTGGCGCTTCAGGGCCCGCAGGAACGTATCATTGATCGGTTTCATAGTTGTGGCTTCAAACCCGTTGGTGGAAAGAAAAAATGACGACATCCCGCAGACCGGCCCCTTCCGACAACACGCTGCCGTACTGGCTGAGCCTTGGGAAAAACGGCGCCTGTCTCGTCGCCGTCCATGCGCAACCCGGCGCCAAGAAAAGCGCCGTGAAGGGCGAGCACGGCGAGCGACTCAAGATCGCGCTCAACGCGCCTCCCGTCGACGGGAAGGCCAATGCCGCCCTGTGCGGATTTCTGGCGGAACGACTCGGCGTTTCGAAATCGTCCGTGCGTCTGGCTGCGGGTGAAAAAAGCAGAGAAAAGCGGCTCGAAGTCGTCGGCGTTTCCGTCGACGCGCTTCTCGCCGCTCTCAAGGCCGAGTAAGAAACTCAGCGGACCACGAGCACCGGACGATCGGCCTGATGGAGGACCTTCTGCGTCTCGCTGCCCAAGAGGAGCGAGCCGATCGAACCCAGACCGCGACTGGCCATAACGATGTAATCGACGTTGTGGCGGGCGGCGCACTCGAGAATGCCCTTCCAGACGGCCGAACAATGCTCGGCGACCACTTCGCAGGGCACGCCCGCTTCCGTCGCCTTGTGATGCACCGCCGCGAGCCGTTCGCGAACGGCCTGATCCTCGCCTTCGAAACCGATGCTCGGAGGCGGGGCGACGACGGCGGTCACGGCGATCAACTCGCCTCCGAACTGCTTCGTCAACCGAACAGCCGTATCCACGGCTTTGTCACTGAGATTAGAACCGTCCGTCGTTACGAGGACCTTAACAGCACTCATGACTCCCCTCCTTCTGCGGAATTCTTTGGACGCGCCGACCGTACGGGGCGTCGCGTGGTGACGGGGCCGGCGCTTGAACGGTCCCGACTGCCTTGTTCGAGCGGAGCGCCGTACGGGACGGCCTCCGGGCTTCTCAAGTGTAGCAGAGGGCCGTGCCCGCTCCCTTTCGGGCCGGGGCGCCCCCGCGAGTGCGAAAAAAAAACGGGCTGTTCCGAGGAACATCCCGTTTTTCAGAAGCTTCAGCAGTTCTCCGAAGATTACTGCTGCTGGCGAATCTTCTTGATGGCCTTGAGCTCTTCCATAAGGGCCGACATTTCGGCTTCGAGCTTGGCAATGGCCAGTTCGCCGGTCGCCGTCTGACGAGCCGCGCGGGCTTCTTCGAGCGCCTGTTGGGCCTTGGCCTCGTCGAGGTCCTTGCTGCGGATGGCGGTGTCGGCCAGAACCGTCACCAGGTCCGGCTGAACCTCCAGCACGCCGCCCGCCACGAACACCTGTTCGACCGTCTTGTTCGGAAGATGAATCCGAACGAAGCCGGGTCGGATGAGCGTGATCAGAGGCAGATGCCCCGGCAGAATCCCAAGTTCGCCAGACTTCCCGGGCAGCGATACGAGTTCGGCGTCACCGGAGAAAATATTTTCTTCGGCGCTAACGACGTCGACTTTGATAGTAGACATATGGGTTGCTCCGTGTGTCAGGCTGTGGAGGGACGGGCCCTAGAGCCCGTCCGCCTCACGATTACTTGAGGTTCTTCGCCTTTTCGAAGGCTTCGTCAATCGTGCCGACCATGTAGAAGGCCTGTTCGGGAAGCTCGTCGCATTCGCCGTTGACGATCATCTTGAAGCCGCGGATCGTTTCCTTGAGGGGAACGTACTTGCCGGGCGAGCCCGTGAAGACTTCCGCCACGTGGAACGGCTGCGAGAGGAAGTTCTGGATCTTACGAGCACGCATAACCGTCAGCTTGTCTTCCGGAGCGAGTTCGTCCATACCCAGAATCGCGATGATGTCGCGGAGTTCCTTGTAGCGCTGGAGCGTTTCCTGAACGCGACGGGCCGTCGTGTAGTGCTCTTCGCCGATGATGTTCGGGTCGACCTGACGGGACGTCGAGTCGAGCGGGTCAACGGCGGGGTAGATACCGAGAGCGGCGATGTCACGCGAAAGAACGACCGTGGCGTCAAGGTGACCGAAGGTCGTGGCAGGCGACGGGTCCGTCAAGTCGTCGGCAGGGACGTACACGGCCTGGATCGAGGTGATCGAGCCCGTCTTCGTGGAAGCAATACGTTCCTGGAGCTTGCCCATTTCTTCGGCGAGGGTCGGCTGGTAGCCCACGGCCGACGGCATACGACCGAGCAGAGCGGACACTTCCGTACCGGCCAGGGTGTAGCGGTAGATGTTGTCGACGAAGAGAAGGATGTCACGGCCTTCGTCACGGAAGGCTTCGGCCATCGTCAGACCGGTCAGAGCGACGCGGAGACGGTTGCCCGGGGGTTCGTTCATCTGACCGAACACCATCGCGACCTTGTCGAGAACCTTCGAGTCGCCCATTTCGTGGTAGAAGTCGTTCCCTTCACGGGTACGTTCGCCCACGCCGGCAAACACGGAGTAACCGCCGTACTGCTTGGCGATGTTGTTGATGAGTTCCATCATGTTGACGGTCTTGCCCACGCCGGCACCGCCGAAGAGGCCGACCTTACCGCCCTTGGCGAACGGGCAGATCAGGTCGATAACCTTGATGCCGGTTTCGAGCAGGTCGACGGACGGGGAGAGTTCGTCGAACTTCGGGGCTTCACGATGGATTTCGCGACGTTCTTCGGCGCCGATCTCACCGCAATCGTCGATCGGGCGGCCGAGCACGTCCATGATGCGGCCGAGGGTCTTGGGACCGACGGGCACGGAGATGCCGCTGCCGGTGCTCTTGACCTTCATGCCGCGCTGGAGACCTTCCGAAGAGCCCATGGCAATGGTACGGACAATGCCGTCGCCAAGCTGCTGCTGCACTTCGAAGGTCAGGCCACTTTCGGCCAGGGTATTGCTTTCGTCCTTTTCGAGGACGAGAGCTTCGTAAACCTTAGGCATCGCGTCGCGGGGGAACTCAATGTCCACCACAGCGCCGATAACCTGAACGATCTGTCCGATACTCATGGGTATTCCTCAGTTATCGATACTTATTCTGTTTAAGACACCGCGGCGGCACCACCGACGATTTCGGTGATTTCCTTCGTAATGCCGGCCTGGCGGGTCTTGTTGTAGACGAGCTGCAGTTCGCCGATGAGCTTCTTCGCGTTGTCGGAAGCCGCCTTCATCGCGACCATACGGGCACTCTGTTCGGAGGCCATGTTTTCTGCAACCGCCTGGTAAATCAAACCTTCGACATAGCGCTTCAGGAGCTCGTCGAGCACGGTCTGGGCGTCGGGCTCGTAGAGATAGTCCCACGAGTAGGCGCGCGCGGGTTCTTCAACACCGGCGAAGCTGTTTTCCGTGAGCGGCAGAAGCTGCTCGATCACGGGTTCCTGCTTCATGGCGTTCACAAAGCGCGAATAGGCCAGATGCACGGAGTCGACCTTCCCTTCCATGAAGGCCTGGATCTGCACCGTGATGGCACCGATCAGACGATCGAGGTTGGGGTGGTCGCCGAGCTGAACCACTCGGCTGACGACCGGCACGTTGAGGCGCGTGAGGAAGCCGAGGCCCTTGTTACCAATCGCCGTGGCATCCACCTTGATGCCCGCAGCGTCCCATTCCTTCACGCGGTGAAGGACCTGACGCTGAATGTTGGTATTGAGAGCACCGGCAAGCCCCTTGTCGGTCGTCACCATGATGAGGCCGACCTTTTTGGCACCTTCGTGCTTGACGAGGAACGGATGCTTGTAGTCGGCGTTCGCACGGGCAAGATGCGAGCAAATCACTCGAATCTTGTCGCCGTACGGACGCGCGGCAAACATCCGGTCCTGCGCCTTGCGCATCTTCGAGGCCGCAACCATTTCCATCGCCTTGGTGATCTTGCGCGTGTTTTGCACGCTCTTGATCTTTCCGCGAATTTCCTTTGTACTGGGCATGGGTTTGGGTCCTCTAGGATCAATTTGCGCTTAGTAAGCGCCGCTCTTCTTGAACTCTTCGATGGCAGCCTTGAGCTGAGCTTCGACTTCCTTCGTGAGTTCCTTCTTGGCCTCGATCGTGTCGACGAGGTCGGCGTGATGCGTCTTCAGGTATTCGCGCATGCCGCGTTCGACGCGCAGAGCGTCGGCCACGGACACGTCGTCGTAGGCACCCATGTTGACGGCGTAAAGAACGAGCGCTTCTTCCCAAACCTGGAGCGGCTGGTACTGAGGCTGCTTCATGAGTTCGGTAACAACACGACCGCGGTCGAGCTGCTTGCGGGTCACGTCGTCGAGGTCCGAGGCGAACTGGGCGAAGGCCGCGAGTTCACGGTACTGGGCCAGGGCGAGACGAACGCCGCCGCCGAGCTTCTTGATGATCTTCGTCTGAGCGGCACCGCCGACGCGGGAAACCGAAATGCCGGGGTTGATGGCAGGACGGATACCGGCGTTGAAGAGGTCCGTTTCAAGGAAGATCTGACCGTCGGTAATCGAAATCACGTTGGTCGGAACGAACGCGGTAACGTCGCCGGCCTGCGTTTCGATGATCGGCAGAGCGGTCATGGAGCCCGTACGGCCCTTGACGGCACCCTTCGTGAAGCGTTCGACGTAAGCCGGGTTCACGCGGGCGGCACGTTCGAGCAGACGGCTGTGGAGGTAGAAGACGTCGCCCGGGTAGGCTTCACGTCCCGGCGGACGGCGAAGCAGCAGCGAGATCTGACGATAAGCCCAAGCCTGCTTGGTCAAGTCGTCGTAGACGATGAGGGAGTCTTCACCGCGGTCGCGGAAGTATTCGCCCATCGTAGCGCCGGCGTACGGAGCGATGTACTGCATGGCGGCCGATTCGGAAGCCGTGGCGGCGACGACGATCGTGTATTCCATGGCGCCGCTTTCTTCAAGCTTGCGCACGACGTTGGCGATCGTGGAGGCCTTCTGACCGATGGCGACGTAAACGCAGATGAGGTCCTTGCCCTTCTGGTTGATGATCGTGTCGATCGCAACGGCGGTCTTACCCGTCTGGCGGTCGCCGATGATCAGTTCGCGCTGGCCGCGACCGACCGGAACCATCGAGTCGATCGACTTGAGACCGGTCTGAACAGGCTGGGAAACCGACTGACGGTCGATAACGCCCGGGGCGACCTTTTCAACGACGTCGAATTCCTTGGCTTCGATCGGGCCCTTGCCGTCGATCGGCTGGCCGAGGGCGTTCACCACACGACCGATCAGTTCGCGACCGACAGGAACCGAAAGAATGCGGCCGGTCGTCTTGACCGTGTCGCCTTCGGAAATGTGTTCGTAGTTGCCGAGAATAACGGCGCCCACGGAGTCGCGTTCGAGGTTGAGCGCGAGGCCGTAGGTGTTGTTGGGGAATTCCAACATTTCGCCCTGCATCACGTCGTGGAGACCGTGCACACGGCAGATACCGTCGGTCACCGAGACAACGGTGCCTTGGGTGCGAAGATCAGCGGAAACGCCGAGGCCTTCGATACGCTTCTTCAGCAGTTCGCTGATTTCACTGGGATTGAGTTGCATCTTACAGCTCCGAATTTTTTAAGCGGTGAGCGTCGTCTTCATCTGAACGAGACGGGCACGGATCGACGCATCGAGAACCTGATCTCCGACGCGGACGCAGACGCCGCCGATGAGTTCAGGCTTGACGACGACGATCGGATGAAGTTTCACACCGGGAAACTTCTTTCCGAGCGAGTCGACCAGATCCCGGACCTCGGTCTCGCTCAGCTCGAAGGCCGTTTCGATAACGGCATCGGCCACACCTTCGGACATATTCTTCAGTTCACGAAACTGACGGGCGATCTCCGGCATAGCTTCCAGACGACCGTTTTCGACGACCACGCGCAGAAGATGGGCGACTTCCTCGGGAAGCTTGCCCGTCACGTCCACGATCAGGTCGAAGAGTTGATCATCGGTCAGCTTGGGATCGCCAACCAGAACGGCCACTTGCGGATTCTGAACCGTCACGACGAGAGCGTCGAGCGATTCGAGACAGCGAGCCATATCTTCAGCGCCGGCACTACGATCCTTGAGGGCCTGAATCAGGCCGTGGGCGTAGGGGCGCGCAATCGTCGAAAGTTCAGCCATAATCAGAGCTTCGCCTTCAATTGTTCAAGCAGCTGGGCGTGAGCGGTCTTGTCGACTTCACGAGCCAGAATCTGCTCGGCACCGGCCACCGCAAGAACGGCAACTTCATTGCGAAGTTCTTCGCGGGCGCGCTGCATGACCTGAGCGGCTTCCGCATGGGCGTTGGCAATGATGCGATCGGCCTCGACCTGAGCCTTGGCCGTGGCTTCGTCCACGATCGCCTGAGCACGCTTTTCACCGTCGGCAACGACCGAAGAGGCGCGGCCGCGAGCTTCCGCTTCAATGGCCTTGCCCTGTTCCGTCGCCACGGCCAAAGCCTTTTCGCCCTTGTTGGCGGCGGCAAGACCGTCGGCAATCTTCTTTTGCCGCTCTTCGATCGCGTTGATCAACGGCGGCCAGATGTACTTCATGGTGACCCAAGCACCAAGGAAGAACACGACCATCTGTACAAACAGAGAGGCATTAATGTTCATTATCGAACCCCGTTATGTCAACCACGCCGTCCGCGGTGTGCGGCGGCGCAGCCGACATCGTCATTAAAAGAAAAGACGTTTGCTTCTCGGCTACCGATTAGCCGACGAACGGGTTGGCGAAAGCGAACATCATGGCGATACCGACGCCGATAAGGAAGGCCGCGTCGATAAGGCCGGCAAGGAGGAACATCTTCGTCTGAAGGGGTTCCATGAGTTCGGGCTGGCGAGCGCAGGATTCGAGGTACTTCGAACCCATGATGGCGATGCCGAGGCAGGCGCCGATGGCGCCGAGGCTCACGATAAGACCGCAGGTAAGAGCAACGAAAGCGACGTTGGTCATTTTGAAAAACTCCTTAACCGGAAAAAAGGGAGTAGTGAAGCAAAGAAAAACAAGAAATTGTCTGTTAGTGGCTGCTGTGAGCCTGACCGATGTAGACAAGCGTCAGCATCATGAAAATGAATGCCTGCAACAGAACAATCAGCACATGGAAAAGCCACCAAACCAAACCGGCGGCGACTTGCCCAAGCCCAGCGCTAACAGCCCCGACAGGGCCGAGCTCAAGAGCAAAACCACCCAACAGGGCGATCAGGAAGAAGACCAACTCGCCGGCATACATGTTGCCGAAGAGTCGCATCCCCAACGACACGAATTTGGCAGCGTACTCGATGATGTTCAACAGGAAGTTGAAGGCCCAAAGAGCGGGATGCTTGCCAAACGGAGCCGTAAACAGTTCAACCACGAACCCGGTGGCGCCCTTGACCTTGATGCCGTAGTAGAAGAGCAGCAGGAGAACGCCGAAGGAAATGCCGAGCGTGCCGTTCAGGTCGGCAGTGGGCAGCGGGCGGAGGTAGTGGATACCGAGGAACTGGGCCATCCACGGGAAGAGGTCGACGGGGATCAAGTCGATGGCGTTCATCAACGTGACCCAGCAGAAAACCGTGAGAGCGAGGGGGGCGATGAACGTGCGGTCGCCGTGGACGATCGTCTTGGCCTGGTTGTTGACGAACTCAACCAGCATTTCGACGGCGCACTGCATCCTGCCGGGGACGCCGGACGTGACGCGCTTCGTACCCGCACGCAGGAGGAAGAACATACACACCATCATCAGAATCGAGAAGAAGAGGGTGTCGTAGTTCAGGATGGAAAAGTCAACGATGACGCCCTGCTTCATGGAAGACAGGTGCGTCATGTGGTGTTGAATATACTCAGTAGCGGTAGGGCCTTCCATGGGTACCGATCCTTAGTTTTTCTTGAACAGCACGATGAAGTAACTATTCGCCACCGCTACGATCGTGAAGATCACCGCGGGCCAATTCAGTTGTTCGTAATACTTCACGGCGAGCCCGAGGAGGGCGACGACGAGGAAGATCTTGACGAACTCCCCCACCAGCACGGCCGATGCCCGAGGTTTTACCGACTTCACGCGACGTGGCAGGACAAGCCAAAGAACCAACAGTGACGAAGGAACCACGTAGGCCAAACCGGCGATCAGCGCGGACAGGGCGGCATCGCTTCCTCCAACAGCCGCGCAAACAACTGTTACAAGTGCGACAAGTGCGTACTGCGCAAGAGAGACGCGCATCATATCAGAAATGGCGAACATACTTACGCAACGACGGGGGTTTTTGAACTTGGGGGATTGTAAAAACGGAAGTACTCTTTCACAACTAGCCGAAAGTCGACCGTCCCTACCACTTTAGAGGGAGAGGCGGTTTTTACTAAGTATTTGTTTATCTTAACATAGTGCCGTTTTCATTCGGCACAGCCAAACATCATTTTTGAATTTTCCGTACGATCCCCTCGAGTTGGTCGAGGTTCGAAAATTCAATCACGATCCGGCCCTTGCCCTTCTTGTTGGCCGTCAGACGCACCACGGCGCCGAGCGTGTCGGCAAGCGACTCCTCGAGCCGCTCGTTGTCCCGCGTCTTGATCACCACCCGTTCCTGCGCGGGCGGGTTGAGCATGCGCTTGACGAGCTCTTCGGTCTGACGCACCGAAAGGCCCTTTTGCGCGACCCACTTGGCCGAGGTGACCTGATCGGTCGGGCACAGGGGCAGGAGCGCCCGAGCATGGCCCATTTCAAGCTCCCCGCGCATCACCATGGCTTTCACTTCGTCGGCAAGCGACAGAAGGCGCAGGAGGTTGGTGGTCGCCGAGCGCGAACGACCGATCGCCTTGGCGGCGTCTTCGTGGGTGAAGGAAAACTCTTCGACGAGGCGCTGGATGCCCTGAGCCTCTTCGATGGGGTTCAGATTTTCGCGCTGGATGTTCTCGATGAGCGCGATGGCAAGCGCGTGCTCGTCGTCGACGGAGCGGATGATGACCGGGACCCGTTCGAGTCCGGCCAGGCGCGCCGCGCGGGAGCGGCGCTCGCCCGCGATGATTTCATAGCGCGCTCCGCCCACGGGGCGCACGAGAATCGGGCTCAACACGCCCTCTTCCCGGATCGAGTCGGCCAACTCCGCAAGCGACGCGTCGTCCATATGGGTTCGGGGCTGATACTTCCCCGGCACGAGGCTCGAAAGCTCGACCTCTTCGATGCGGTTCGAGTCCTCCGTACGAATCAGATCCTCGCCGAGCGAGTCCCCGAGAAGCGCGTCAAGCCCGCGCCCGAGCCCCTTCGACTTTTTTTTGATCACTGCGGCCATGCGTTTCTCCCGGGCTCGGTTATCGACCCGTCTTGGGTTCCATGCGTTCGAGCAACTCGTCGGCAAACGCCGTGTAGGCTTTCGCCCCCTTGCTCGAACGATCGTAGATCACGCCGGGCTGACCGTAACTCGGCGCCTCGGCCAGACGCACGTTGCGGGGAATGATCGTGTTGAAGACCTTGTCCCCGAAATGCTTCTTGAGCTGCTCGCTCACCTGCTGCTGCAGCGTGATGCGCGGGTCGAACATGACCCGAAGAATCGAGATGATGCGCAGACCCGCGTTCTTGTCGGAGTGCACGCGCCGCACCGACCCCACCAGGTCCGTCAGCCCTTCGAGCGCGAAATACTCGCACTGCATGGGGATGATGACGCCGTCGGCGGCGCACAGCGCGTTGAGCGTCAGCATCGAGAGGCTCGGCGGGCAATCGATCAGCACGTAGTCGTACTGGTCCAGAACGGGCGCCAGGGCGTTTTTCAGCCGCACGTCGCGCTCTTTGAGGCCGACGAGCTCCACTTCGGCACCCGAAAGCTCCCGGTTGGCCGGCAGAACGTCAAAACCCGTTTCGGCCCGACGCACCACTTCGCTGAAGTGCTTCGTGCCCAAAAGCAGTTCGTAGACCGACCCGTCGACTTCCCGCTTGTCGATGCCGCACCCCATGGTGCCGTTGCCCTGCGGATCGAGGTCGATCAGCAATACGCGACGCCCTCTCAGCGCCAGGGCCGCGGAGAGGTTGACGGCCGTGGTGGTCTTGCCCACGCCGCCCTTCTGGTTGGCAATACAAAAAACCTGAGCCATAGTATCCGAGAGCAAAAGAGCGGCCCCGTCTCAGCGACGGAGCCACGGATGGGATGCACCGAGGTGCTCGAGGCACAATGCGTAGCATTGTACCGAAGAGCACCGCCCGATCAGTTCGCCGGGGCGTTGAGCGCCAGCCAAAGTTCGGAGAATCCCTGCCAGAAGATCGACACGCCGAGGCAGATCAGGATGAAGGCGAAAATACGCGCGAGCGCGTCCGCACCGGCCGCCCCCACCGCACGACTCACGCGGTCGCTGTAGCGGTAGCAGAGCCAGATGACGACGACGGTCGCCATCGTGGCCAAAATCGTCCCCGCGATGTTCGCGAAGTTGTACGGAAGGCTCGTACCGAGCGCCACCGAAACGGCGATCCCGCCCGGCCCCGTCGTCAAGGGAAGCGTGAAGGGGTAGAACGCCATCGACTTCAAGCGCGTGCGCGAAAGCGGCAGCGGCGAAGGCGTGCTCTCGTCGTGCGAGGGCGCATTCAGGGCGTTCCAGCCCGCGGCGAAAAGCACGCACCCGCCCGCGCAGCGCAACACGCCCACGGAGATGCCGAAAAAGCCGAGGATCATGTGCCCGCAGAAGAGACACACGACCAGAATCACCGCCGAATAAATCGAGATGCGGTTCGCGACGTAAGCGCGGTCCGAGTCCGTCAGGTTGCCCGTGAGCGTGCAGAAAAACATCGCGCCGCTGAACGGGTTGATGACGGGAACGAGGGTCGTGAAGGTGTAGATGAAGGCGCTGAGAAAGGCTGAGCTCAACATGGGAAACTCCAGGGATCCGGAGAGCCTGAACAAACGATTCCGATACTACTCGATCTCATGCATGAGCACGACGTGCCGTTCGGCCTCAAGGCCGAGAACCCGCAGACGGACCACCTCGTCGACGCTCACGTGAGGGCCGAGCGCGTCGATTTCCTCCTGCGGATAGACGCCCTTCATGGCGAGCCACCGGCCGCCCGGAGCGAGGAGTCCGCGCGTGAGGTCGGTGAAGTCGGCGAGCGTGGCAAAAGCGCGCGACGTGACGACGTCGAAGGTCGCCTTGCCGCGCAGGGCTTCGACGCGCGTGTGGCGCGCCCGCAGGTTCGGCAGACCGAGTTCGATCGCCGCCTGATTGATGAAGGCCGTCTTCTTGCCGACCGCATCCACCGCCAGAACTTTGAGCTCGGGACAGAGCAGCGCGACGGGCACGGCGGGCAGTCCCCCGCCGCTCCCGACGTCGAGCACCGTACGGGCGTCGGGGCAGAGGCGCTTCAACTCGGGCACCAGGGCGGCCGAGTCGAGAAGGTGATGCGTCAGCACGTCCGACGCGTTCGAGATGGCCGTCAGGTTGTAGGTCTTGTTCCAACGGACGAGCAGCGCGGCATAGCGGACGAACTTCTCCGCCACGCCGTCGTCGACCTCAAGACCGAGGTGCTTCAAGCCGGCCTTCAGACCGGCCGAGTCGATCTCAATCATGCTTGGGTTTCCTTGTTGGTGCCCTTGTCGCGCACGTAATAGACGCGGCGCTTCAAGTGGATGAGAAGCAGCGTGACCGCCGCGGGCGTAACGCCCGAGATGCGCGAGGCCTGCCCGAGCGTTTCGGGGCGGGCCGCCTTCAGCTTCTGACGCACTTCGAACGACAGCCCCGAAACGGCGTCGTAGTCGAGATCCGCGGGAATGGCGAGCGTTTCGTTGGCCGTCTGCTTGGCGATTTCATCGCGCTGACGCTCGATGTAGCCCGAGTACTTGACGTCGATTTCCGCCTGCTCCATTTCCTCTTCGGTATAGCCCGCGAGGTCGAGCGCGAGTTCGCCGCTCGCCTTCGTGAGCGTGCCGAGTTCGCGCATCGACACGTCGGGGCGCGCCAGCAGGTTGCGCAGCGTATATTCGCGCTCCATGGAGGTCCCGAGCACGCGTTCGGCTTCGCCCGGCGCGAACATCTTCGGATTCACCCAGGTGCTCTTGAGCGTTTCGGAAAGGCGCGCGACCGCCTCCTGCTTGCGGCAGAAGTAGTCCCAGCGCGCGTCGTCGACCAAGCCCAGACGGCGCCCCGTTTCCGTGAGACGCGCGTCGGCGTTGTCTTCGCGCAGGCTCAAACGGTATTCGGCACGGCTCGTGAACATGCGGTAGGGCTCCGTCACGCCCTTCGTCGTCAGGTCGTCGACCATGACGCCGAGGTACGCTTCGTCGCGACGCGGCGTCCAGGCGGCGTCGCCCGTGACGTAAAGCGCCGCATTGACGCCCGCCAGAAGACCCTGAGCGGCGGCCTCTTCGTAGCCCGTCGTCCCGTTGATCTGACCGGCGAAGAAAAGCCCCGGGATGAGCTTCGTTTCGAAGCTGCGCTTCAGTTCGCGCGGATCGTAGAAATCGTATTCGATGGCGTAGCCCGGACGCAGCAGATGGGCGTGCTCCAAGCCGGGGAGCATGCGCACCATGCGAATCTGCACGTCGAAGGGCAGGCTCGTCGAGACGCCGTTCGGGTAAAACTCGTTCACGGTCAGCCCTTCGGGCTCAAGGAACACCTGGTGGCTGTCCTTGCCGGCAAAGCGCTTCACCTTGTCTTCGATCGAGGGGCAGTAGCGGGGGCCGATCCCCTGAATGACGCCCGTGTACATGGGCGAGCGATCCAGATTTTCCAGGATGAGTTCGTGCATTTCCCGGCACGTGTGCGTCACCCAGCAGGGCATCTGCCGCGGGTGCTCCGCACGGGGCTCCGCCAGCGAGAAGCTCGGCACGGGATCGAGGTCGCCCCACTGCTCTTCGGTCTTCGAAAAGTCGATCGTGCGGCCGTCGATGCGCGGAGGCGTCCCCGTCTTGAGGCGCGCCTGCGGGAGGCCGAGCTCTTTGAGGCGTTCGGCGAGGCGAATGCTCGCGGGATCCCCCACGCGACCGGCCGGGTAGTGTTCGAGACCGATGTGCACGAGACCGTTCAAGAAGGTCCCCGCCGTCAGAACGACGGCGGGCGCGAGAAAGCGCACTCCCGTCTGCGTCACGACCCCGCCGACGCGGCCGTTTTCGACGATGAGGTCGTCCACCGCCTGCTGGAAGAGCCACAGGTTCTTCTGCGCTTCGACGCGCTCGCGCATCGCCCGACGGTAGATCTGACGGTCGATCTGCGCGCGCGTCGCGCGCACGGCGGGCCCCTTGGAGCTGTTGAGGATGCGGAACTGGATGCCCGACTCGTCCGTCACCTGCCCCATCGCGCCGCCGAGCGCGTCCACTTCTTTGACGAGGTGGCCCTTGCCGATGCCGCCGATCGACGGATTGCAGGAGAGCTGCCCGATCGTATCGAGATTGTGCGTGACGAGCAGCGTGCGGCGTCCCATGCGCGCCGCGGCCAGAGCGGCTTCGGCCCCGGCATGGCCGCTGCCGACCACGATGACGTCAAAAGTTTCAGGAAAAATCATAAGAATTCGTTCGTTGGTTCGGTCCGCGAAAGGCCCAGCGCCCGCAAGCTTGCGGCCCGAAAAGCAAGACCGAAAGCATACGTCATTTGCCGATGCAGAACTTGCTGAAAATCATCCCGAGCAGATCGTCGGGCGTCGTTTCCCCGAGGATGCTCCCGAGCGCCTGACCGGCCAAACGAAGCTCCTCGGCAAAGAGGTCCATCATCGCGCCCTCGTGCGCCACCCGCAGCGCGCACTCGACGTGTTCGAGCGCGGCGCGAAGCGCCTCGAGGTGGCGCTCCCGCGCCATGAAGAGGCCGTCCGTCGTCGACGCGACGCCCGCGGCGGCGAGCAACGCTTCGCGCAGCGCTTCGAGACCGTCGCGGGTCTTGGCGGAAATCAGCACGGCCCCTTCGGGCACGACCTTCCGGCCCGCATCGGCCTTGTTGGCGACCGTGATGAGCGGCGTGCGCGGACGCACGTGGCGCATGACCAATTCGAGTACTTCGGGTTCGTCGACGATGCCGCCCGAGGCGTCGACGAGGTGCAGCACCACGTCGGCGCGCGAGGCCGCCTCGAGCGTGCGCTCGATCCCCTTCGATTCGACGATGTCGTCGGTACGGCGCAAACCCGCCGTGTCGACGATGCGGATGGGAACGCCGCGCACCGTCACCCAGTGTTCGATCCGGTCGCGGGTCGTGCCCGCCACGTCCGTCACGATCGCCACCTCTTCGCCCGCGAGTGCGTTCAGAAGGCTCGACTTGCCGACGTTGGGACTGCCGACGAGGGTGACGGAAATCCCGTCGCGAAGGACTCGCCCCTGCACGGCGTTTTCCAGCACGCCCTTCAGGGCGTCGGCCGCCGCGCGGGTGCGTTCGAGAATGTGCCCTTCGGCCAAAAAGTCCGTTTCCTCTTCGGGAAAGTCGAGTGCGGCCTCCACGAAGGCGCGCAGCTCGTCGACCTGCAGGCCCACGTCGCGCACGCGGTCCGAAAAGTCGCCCGAGAGACTGCGCACGGCCGCGTGTGCGGCCGACTCGCTCACGGCGTCGATCAGGTCGCTCACGGCCTCGGCCTGCGCCAGGTCCATGCGGCCGTTGAGGAAGGCGCGCTTGGTGAATTCGCCCGGTTCGGCCAGACGGAAATGCAAATGCCGGCACTTCTCCAAAACCGTGCGCACGATCATGCGAAGGAGTACCGGACCGCCGTGGGCCTGAATTTCGAGGACGCTTTCGCCCGTGTAGCTCGAGGGCCCGGGGAAGTAGAGCACGATCGCCTCGTCGAGGAGTTCCCCCGAGGCGTCGAGCACCGGGTAGAGGTGCGCGTGCCGGGGCGCGAACGAGCGCCCGGGAAAGAGCGCTTCCAGGACGTCCGCATCGAAGTCTTTCGAAAACGAAAGACGAACGATACCGACGCCGCCGCGTCCCGCGGCGGTAGCGACGGCAACGATCGGATCCTTGTCGCTTGCTGACATTCTGAAACTTCCTCCTCGGATGACGCCGACAGTGCGGCTCCACCTCATGTTAACGTGAGAGGCCTTCAACACCCACTGATTCTTTCCAGCAATGTCGATTCGACCCCGAAAGCCCGATGAGGGCGGTTTTTTCGGTCCGGCCCTGACGGGCGTTTGTCTTGCCGTGGTGCTTTCCGTGCCGGTTGCGGCCTATACGGCATCCTTTTTCGGCGACACCTACGAGGTGCGCGCCGCCGTGTACGGCCTGCTTTTGCTTTGGGTCGTCACGGGCTCGATCCTGATTTTCGTGCGCACGTACAAAAAGGAGCGAAAACTCCCGACCCCGGGGCGCGTCCTTCTGTGGTTCGCCTCCGTGTGGCTCTGGCCCCTGCTGCTCGTCTTCGGGAAGCGCCGCGACTGACGCGCTTTGCCGAAGCGGAAAAGAAAAAAACCGAGTCGACCGCGCGGGCGGCGTCTCGGTTTTTTTCGTCGAACGGAAAGGGCCGTCGACCTTACTTCATGCGAGCGGCACGCTCGGCGGCGATGGTCTTATTGATCCACCACTGCTGCAGGATCGAGAGCACGTTGTTCGTGAGCCAGTAGAGCACCAGACCGGCCGCAAACACGAAGAACATGACCGAGAACACGACCGGCATGATGTACATGATGCGGGCCTGCGTCGGATCCGTGGGCTTCGGGTTGAGGAAGATCTGCAGGAACATCGTGACGGCCATCAGGGTCGGCAGCACGAACCAGGGGTCGGGCATCGCCAAGTCCTGAACCCAGAGCATCCAATCGGCGCCGCGCAGTTCGACCGAGCCCTGAAGCACCCAGTAGAGCGCGAGGAAGACCGGGATCTGAAGCATGATCGGGAGGCAGCCGCCCACGGGGTTGATCTTCTCCGTGCGGTAGAGCTCCATCATCGCCTGGTTGAGGCGCTGCTTGTCGTCCTTGTACTTCTCCTGGAGAGCCTTCATGCGGGGCGTGACTTCCTTCATGCGAGCCATCGAGCGGTAGCCGGCGGCCGAAATCGGGTAGAGGATCGCCTTCACGATGCAGGTGAGGAGCACGATCGACCAACCCCAGTTCCCGACGATGCCGTAGAGGAACGAAAGGAGCCAGTAGATGGGCTTCGCGAGGAACGTAAGCCACCCGTAGTCGACCACGAGTTCAAGACCCGGAGCGAGCTTTTCGAGGCGTTCCTGAGCCTGAGGACCGCTGTAGAGCATCGCCGTATCGGAGGCGGTGGCGCCCGGAGCGATTTCCTTCATCGGGATGAGCGTGCCGACGGCGTAAAGCCCCTTGCCGACTTCGCGGGCGTAGTTTTCGCGCGATTCGCCCTGCGTCGGAACCCAGGCACTCACGAAGTGGTGCTGGATCATGGCAATCCAACCGTTGTCGGTCTTCGTTTCAAAAGAAGCGCTCTTGTCGGCCACGTCCTCGAAGGAGAGCTTCTGGAAGTTTTCTTCGTCCGTATAGACGGCCGGGCCGGTGAAGGTCGAGTACATCGAGCTTTCGCCTTCGGGCTTGCCGCCGTCGCGGGTGATCTGGTAGTAGACCGACGGCGTCACCGGGGTCGAACCCGTGTTCTGAACGTCCGTCTTCACGGCGATGCCGTAGTTGCCGCGCGTGAACGTAAAGGTCTTCGTGACCTTCACGCCGCCCTTTTCGGCTTCGAACACGACGTCGAGCGTGTCCTTGTCGCCGAGGTCCGTGTCCTTGCTCACGAGCTTGAACGCGTCCTGATGATTCGGGTAGGCGCCGCCCACGAGCCCGGTCTGGGCGAGGTACGTGCGGTTGGGCGTCGTTTCGAAGAGCACGACGTTGCCGAGGTTTTCGGAAGGCTTGCGGCCGAGAACGAGGCCCGCAAGACCCACTTCCGTCCAGTCGGCCTGACGGGGAATCTGCGTCATTTCGGTGCGCACGATGCGCGCGCCGACGAGGTCGAACGTCACCTGCAGACGATCGGTCTTCACCACGACGGGGTCGGACACCTTCTCAGCCTGCGCTTCCGTCACGACCGACGAAGCGTTCGGAGCCGCAACGGGCACGCTCGAAGCCGCATCCGTCGTCTGCGTCGCGGCTTCTTCCGTGTGGAAGAAGGAATGACCGCCCTTGTAGACCTGATAGTTGTCCCAAAGGAGGAAAAGCGAAGTAAAGAGGATCACCCACAAGAGGGCGCACTGAAATTCTTTTCCCATAGGAGAGGCTCTGCTTTACTTGGTTTGTGAGGTGAAAAGACCGGGACGATCCCGTTTTTCGTCGTCCGATTCGCACGCGTCGCACCAGCAACGCCAGCGAAATTTTTCCGGCACGGGGTCGTACCCCCGTCCGCCCAACGGATGACACCGCAGAAGACGCATCACCGTCAGGTAAAGCCCTTTGAGAAAGCCGTGCTTTTCAAAGGACTCGATGGAATAGGCCGAGCAGGTCGGCAGATACCTGCACTCCCTCCCGACCCAGGGCGAGAGACACAGCTGATAGAGCCGGACGGCCCGTACCGCAAGTCCCGACAAACTCAACATGTCGGAGCGCCCTTCGTGCGTTCGGCAAGGCGCGCGACGAGTCGTCGAAGAAGCGCGTCGGCGTCGGCGCGCAACGTCAGTTTGAGCGCGCGCACCGCCTCCCGACCGCCCGCTTCGACGAGCGGCGTCTTGAGGCGCAGCGAAACGTCCAGACCCTCGGTCTCGTTCATGCGGGCGAGAATCTCTCCCGCTTCATGACGAGCCGACTCCCGCAAAACGCGCTTCACGAGCGCGCGGTCCACGGAGCGCGGCGAATTCCGCTTGCCGACCGTGATGCCGAATCGGAGCGACCCCGGACGGTCCGGTTGCTTCATGACCGTAGCCGAGAAGAACCGGGAAGAAACGCGAATGACGTTTTCGCCTCGCGCATGCACGAGCACCCCGTAGTCTGCCGTCCGTATCAGACGAAGACTCCGGGGGAACGAATTGGCTTTTGCCACAGTGCGCTGAGACACGGCGATCCTGCCGTGGAGGGAGCGTCGGCGTTCGCTTAGAGGGCGAGAACGTGACGGCCCTTGGCGCGACGACGGGCGAGAACGCGACGGCCGCCCTTGGTGCGGCTGCGAACCAGGAAGCCGTGCGTACGGGCACGCTTGACCTTGGAAGGCTGATAGGTACGTTTGGTAGCCATGATGAATCCTTAGTTGAGGAATGCACTTGCCGGGGAGTGCTCCCCGAACAAAGAGACGACAAATGCCGGACTGGTTCTTCTGATGGTGCTCCCACTCAGCAAAGGGCGAACTGATCCGGAATGAAATACTTCGTGCGGCCCCGGCGGCGTCCGGAAGCGTTGATCGCACCGGAGGCGGCTTACCGGTCGAACCGATAGCCGAGAACCACGAAAAGTCCGATATTACACATCATTCGGAGCGGCCCTGTCAAACGAATTCCGGAAAAAATGTTGCTCCCGACCGGCGCGGCACGCTGCGAGGGCCCCCTCTCCGAGGCCTCCGACCCGCGGACTCGAACGGCCGCTCGCACTAGAATGCACGTGTTTGAGACACCGTCAAGCGACTTCTCCTCCCGCCGTCGGACGCCAAGGCATCTGTGGATAAGTCATAATGAATGGTTCGCTGCCGAGACCCCTTTCGGGCCTCGGCCGTTTTACGGTCACGGGCGCCCGCGCGCCTCTTACTGAAACTGAAAGCACCTATGAACGAATTCTGGACAGCGTGCCTTGCCGAACTGCAAAAGTTCGTGAAACACACGCCGAGCATCTATTCCACCTGGTTCGCCGTGCTCACTCCCGTTGCCTGGGATCCCGAGAGCTCGTCGCTCACGCTCGAGGCTCCCGCCGTCAAGGTTCCGACGATCCGCGCCCAGTTTCTGAAGACGATCGAGTCGATGGCGACGATTGCCAATCAGAATCGCCCCGTGACGATCACGCTCGTGCCCGCGCAGCACCAGCCCGTGCGCGCGCCGGAGCCCGCCGCTCCGGTCACCTCGCCGGGCGAGCAGCAGCGTCGCGAAGAAACGGGGCTGCTCCCCGGACTGACGTTCGAGAACTACGTGAACGGCAACGCCAATCAGCTGGCGGTCGCCGCCGCCGAGCACGTCGCGGCCACGGCCGGGAGCCAATACAACCCGCTCTACATTTACGGCGGCGTGGGTCTCGGCAAGACCCACCTCATGCAGGCGATCGGTCACCGGTACCTCGATCTGCATCCGCGGGCCCGCGTTCGCTGCGTTTCCGCGCAGGAATTCATCAACGAGTACACGACGGCCGTTCGCGAATCGAGCACCAAGGGGCACACCAGCCTTCAGCGCTTCGACGAGCGCTACAGCAACCTCGACCTGCTCCTCATCGACGACGTGCAGTCGCTCTCGGGCGCCAAAGGCTCTCAGGGGCAGTTCTTCCGCGCCTTCGAAGCGCTCGTGCCGCACAACAAGCAGCTCGTGATCACGTCGGACACCTATACGCGCGGCCTCAAGGACATCGAGCCGCGTCTCATTTCGCGACTCTCCCAGGGGCTTTCCGTCGCGATCGAGCCGCCCGAATTCGAAATGCGCACGGCGATCCTTCTCAACAAGGCGAAAGCCATGGGGGTGGATCTTCCCGACGAAGTGGCGGCCTTCATCGCCAAGCGCCTGAAGTCGAACGTGCGCGAACTCGAAGGCGCTCTGCAGCAGGTGGTCGCCTACCAGCAGTTCCAGCCCGCCGCACATCGCGAAATCACGATCGACGTGGCCAAGCGCGTGCTTCGGGATCAGTTCACCGTGGTCAACAACCTCATCACGATCGAGAACATCCAGAAGACGGTTGCCGACTACTACAAGATCAAGGTGGCCGACATGCACTCCAAGCGTCGTCCGGCCAACATCGCGCATCCGCGCCAAATCGCCATGTACCTCACGAAGGAGCTCACTCAACACAGCCTGCCCGAGATCGGAGAAAACTTCGGGGGCCGGGACCACACGACGGTGATGCACGCCGTCCGCAAGATTTCGCAGGAACGTCTGAGCAACGCCGAGCTCAACCACGAGCTTCACGTTCTCGAGCAGATGATCCGCGGTTAATTTTTCATACTCAGAACCATCATGAAGAACATCATTTGCAACTGCGAAGACCTTCTCAAGCCGATCAAAACCGTCAGCGGGATCGTCGAACGAAACACCAACGTCCCCGTTCTCGGCAACATCCTCTTCGAGCAGAACGGGCGTGAAGTCGTTTTCGTCACCACCGACCAGGACATCCAGATCCGCACGCACGCCGCCGTGGGCGTCGAGGGCGAATCGAGCACCTACACCGTGAACGCCCAGAAGATTTCGGACATTCTCGGCACGATGGCCAACAATCAGTCCCTGGAAATCGATTTCGAGGATCCGATGCTGCGCGTCTCGACCTCGAACGGCGTCTTCCAGCTCCAGACGCTCCCGGCGACGGACTTCCCGAAGATTCCCGAAGAACAGTGGCAGGTCCACTTTACGGTGGGCGCGAAGACGCTGCGTCACATCCTCACGATGACCGCCTTTGCCATGGCCGGCAAGGACGTGCGCTACTACCTGAACGGCGTCCTTCTCATCGTCGACCCGCAGGCCGTGCGTTGCGTGGCGACCGACACGCACCGTCTCGCCTACTGCGAAGCGCAGCTGAACAACGAGACGGCCGATCTCGGCGCCGACGGCCGCCTCGAGATGATTCTTCCCCGCAAGACCGTGCGCGAACTGCTGCGCATTCTTCCCGAGGACGATTCGCCCGTCTCCGTCAAGGGTGCGGACTTGCAGGTGCTCTTCTCGTTCGGCGACGTCGAATTCATGTCGAAGCTGATCGAAGGGAAGTTCCCGGACTACGAACGCGTGCTCCCGACGCCCGACACCAACCCCTGCCCGGTGAACATCAACCGCGAATCGCTCGCCACGGCTCTGCGCCGCGTGCACATCATGATGACGGAGAAGTTCCACGGCGTGCGCTGGATGCTGAGCCGCGGCCTTCTGCAGATTCAGGGCAACAACAACGAACAGGAAGAAGCCACGCAGGACATCCCGATCGACTGGAAGTGGGACAACCTCGACCTCGGCTTCAACATTCTCTACCTCCTCGACGTGCTTTCCGTGCTGAAGACGACCGACGTCTGCTTCCACTTCGCGCCCACGTCGAAGAGCGTGCTTCTGACGATGCCCGACACGATGAGCTTCCGCTACGTCGTGATGCCGATGCGCATCTAACCCACCCCCTTTCGCGCGCCCCCCCCCTTCGAGCGAGGGCGCGCGGTTCGGGTCCGACGACCGAAGCGTCTCGGACCACACCGCTTTTGAAAGCGGTTCGAGGAGACATTGATGACTGAAACGGAACAGCAGCCCGCCGAAATCAAGGACGAGCCGATGGACACGCGTTCGGGCGACCAGAGCTACAACGAATCGAGCATTCAGATTCTTGAAGGCCTCGAAGCCGTACGCAAGCGTCCCGGCATGTACATCGGCGACACCGCCGACGGTTCCGGGTTGCACCACCTGGTCTACGAAGTCGTCGACAATTCGATCGACGAAGCCCTGGCCGGTTACGCCACGAAGATCGAGGTCACGATCCACACCGACAACTCGATCTCCGTGGTCGACGACGGTCGCGGCATTCCCTCGGCAATCAAGTGGGACGACAAGCACGAACCCAAACGAAGCGCCGCGGAAATCGCGCTGACCGAGTTGCACGCCGGCGGCAAGTTCGACAACAACGGCTACAAGATTTCGGGCGGCCTTCACGGCGTCGGCGTCTCGTGCGTGAACGCTCTGTCGACGTGGCTGCGCCTCGTGGTGCGTCGCGACGGCGAAGCGCGCCTCATCGAATTCGAACGCGGCAAGGTCAAAAACCGCATCGTCGAACGCGCCCGCGATCCGAATACGGGGCTCGAGGTTGAAATTTCGCCCATGAAGCTGCTCGGCCCGACGAGCCGTCGCGGCACCGAAGTGCACTTCCTGCCCGACCTGAAGATTTTCGAGCAGGTGACGCAGTTCAACTACGACACGCTGCTCTCGCGTCTGCGCGAGCTCTCGTTCCTCAATTCGGGCGTGGCGATCGACCTCAAGGATCTGCGCACGGCGCACGAATCGCATCTGCAGACCGACAAGGGTCTCGTCGCGTACGTCGAATTCAAGAATAAGAGCCGCACGGTTCTCCATCCGAAGATCTTCCACGCGCGCGAAACGGTGGACGTCAACGGCGTTCCGATCGAAGTCGAAATCGCCATGCAGTGGCAGGACGGCTACAACGAAGTGTTGTCCGCCTACACGAACAACATCCCGCAGCGCGACGGGGGCACGCACGTCACGGGCCTTCGCGCCGCGATGACGCGCGTCCTCAAGAACTACATCGCCCAGAACGAACTCGCCAAGAAAGCGAAGGTCGACCCCGAGGGCGACGACATGCGCGAAGGTCTCACGTGCGTGCTGTCCGTCAAGGTTCCGCAGCCGAAATTCAGCTCGCAGACCAAGGACAAGCTCGTCTCGAGCGAAGTTCGACCCGCGGTCGAAGACGTGGTCTCCCGCGAACTCGAGCTCTTCCTCGAGCAGAATCCGAACGACGCCAAGATGATCTGCGAGAAGATCGTCGCCGCCGCGCGCGCCCGCGAGGCCGCCCGCAAAGCGCGCGACATGACCCGCAAGACCTTCTCGGGCGGGGGCCTGCCCGGCAAGCTCGCCGACTGCCGTGAAAAGAATCCGGCCCTCTCCGAACTCTTCCTGGTGGAAGGGGACTCGGCCGGCGGCTCGGCCAAGAAGGGTCGCAACTCGCAGTACCAGGCGATTCTGCCCCTGCGAGGCAAGGTGCTCAACGTGGAAAAGGCCGCGCAGGACAAGCTCCTCGACTCCGAGCAGATCCGCATGCTGACGCTCGCGCTCGGCACCAACATCGGCAAGAACTTCGACATCTCCAAGCTGCGCTACCACCGCATCATCATCATGACCGACGCGGACGTCGACGGCGCGCACATCCGCACGTTGCTTCTGACGCTCTTTTACCGTCAGATGCCCGAGCTGATCGAGAACGGCTACGTCTACATCGCGCAGCCGCCTCTCTACAAGGTGCAGAAGAACGCGCGCGACAAGACGGGCGTCTTCCTCAAGGACGAGGAAGAAATGAGCAACTACCTGAAGCGCCTCGCTCTGCAGGACGCGGCCCTCTACCGTACGGGCGAGGACGTCAAGCAGGGGGCGGCCGTGCGCGGCACCGCGCTTGAGGCTCTGGTGGACGAATACCTCCAGGCAAGCGACGTCATCGCCCGTTTGGGCGGCGCCATCGACCGCGGCGTTCTGCTCGCCATTGCCGCCGGCGCGGACATCAACCTCGAAAACAGCTTCACCGCCGAGGAAAGCGCGCGCAACCTCACCGCTCAGCTGCGCGATCCGAACGTGAAGGTCGAGCCCTACTACGACGAAGAAAGCGAGAAGCACCAGCTGAAGATCCATCGTCTGCGTCACGGCAACACGAAGACGACCACGGTCTTCCCGGAATTCACGCTCTCGGCCGACTACAAGAAGCTCTCCGAAAGCGCCCACATGCTCCAGGGCGTCATCGGCGACGGTGCGGTCGTCGAACGCGGCGACGCGCGCACCCCGGTGAAGAACTTCGCCGAGGCCGTCAACTGGCTCATCCGCCAGGCGGAAAAGGGCATCATCCGTCAGCGCTACAAAGGGCTCGGTGAAATGAACCCCGAACAGCTGCGCGACACGACGATGGATCCCAAGGTTCGACGCATGCTGCGCGTGCGCATCGAAGATGCCGCCAACGCGGACGCGGTGTTCTCCATGCTGATGGGGGACATCGTCGAGCCCCGTCGCGAGTTCATCGAAACCAACGCGCTCTTTGCGAGCAACATCGACGCCTGACGATCGAAGGGCGGCCCGTTCCGACGGGCCGCCCCGTTTCTCACTTCTCCCCTTTTCCGCCCGCACCATGAAGAAAATCAGCGACTCCGATCTCGTCGTCGCCATCTCGTCCCGAGCGCTCTTCAACCTGGAAGAGGAGCATCGGCTCTTCGAAGAGGGGGGATACGCGGCGTTTCGCGATCACCAGATCAAAAACAAAGACGTACCGCTCGAACCGGGCGTCGCCTTCCCGTTCGTCAAGCGCCTCCTTGCGCTCAACAGCCTTTTCCCGGAGCAAACGCCCTTTCGCGTCGTCGCCCTTTCGCGCAACTCTCCGGAAACCGCCTGTCGCTTCTTTCACTCCTGCCGGCACTACGATCTGCCAATTCACGCCGGAGCCTTCACGTCGGGGCAGTCCACCTTCCCCTACCTGCGAGCCTTCAAGATTTCGCTTTTCCTCTCGGCCAATCCCGAGAGCGTGAAGCTCGCCGTGCGCGCCGGTTACCCGGGCGGCCTGGTGCTTCCCGCACACGTTCCCGAAGAGGACGACGACCCGACGCTCCGGATCGCCTTCGACTTCGACGGCGTGATTGCGGACGACGAATCCGAACGACGCTACCAGTCGGAAGGGCTCTCGGGCTTTCACCGGCTGGAGAATGAAAAAGCCCAGACGCCCCACGGGCCGGGGCCGTTGCGCGGACTCTTCGAGAAGCTTTCCAACTTCCAGCGGCTCGACTACGAACTGCACGGGCAGAACGATCCGTACTACAAGCCCGCCATCCGCATCTCCATCGTGACCTCGCGCGGCGCCTCCTGCGAAGAGCGCCTCATCACGACGCTCAAAAGTTTCGGCATGAGCGCGGCGGAGCTCTTTTTGCTCGACGGCCTCGACAAGACCCCCATTCTCGAAGCCATCCGCCCGCACCTCTTTTTCGACGATCAACTTCGGAATCTCGAGCAGGCTCAGTCCCTCATCCCGAGCGTGCTCATTCCCTTCGGCGTGCACAACGCCTGAGAGCTCCCATGGACGCATCCCGCGAACTCTTTCAGCCCGTACGCATCGGAGGACACCTCCTGCGCAACCGTTTGGTCATCGCTCCGGTGGCCACGGGCTTCGACGCCCAGGAAGAGGGCGAAGCGCTGTGCGACTTTTACGAAAAGCGTACGGCCGACCGCGGCGCGGGCACCGTGATCGTCGACGGCATCTCGCCGCACTTTACGGGGAAGTGTGCGAGCGCCGACCATCTGCTCACACACGCGCACGCCGCGGCCCTGCGTACGCTCACCGACCGACTGCACGCGGCCGACACGAAAGCCATTCTGCAGCTGAGACACTTCGGCGCGACGGCCGACCATCCGCTCGCCCTTTCGGCGTCCAAGCTCTACAACCCGCAAACGCTCCGAACCGCACACCGCACCCCCGCCCTGCTTCTCGGCTCCGTCGTGAAGAGTTACGGACGAACGGCCTATCGGGCGGTGCACGAAGGCGGATTCGACGGCGTGGAAATTTTCGGCGGGCAGCTGAGTCTTCCGAACCTCTTTTTCTCGCCGCAAACCAACCGACGCCACGATGCGTGGGGCGGCTCGCACCGTAGCCGCCTGGCGCTGGAAATCGTCGAATGCGTGCGCAGCTACCTCGGGCCCACGCCCGTTCTGAGCTATCGCATTCCCCTCATGGACCTGACGCCCGAAGGGACGCCCTGGCACGAGCTCGTCACGCTCCTTCATGCGTTGGTCGGAGCGGGAGTCAATCATCTCGCCTTCGACTTCGGCGTGGGCGCCGCTTCCGTCCCCGTCGACGGCCCCATGACGCCCGCCAACACCTGGACGCCCTTCATGGAGCGCATTGCCGACGAAATGAAGATCCCCGTGTCGTTCGGGAAAAATCTCGGCACGCACGAGGACATCGCCGCGCTTCTGGAGCGCCATCCCAACGCGCTCGTCGAGCTCGTCGAACCGCTGATTGCGGACCCCGACTGGAGTCGCAAGATCGCCAACCAATCGCCCGAAGACATCATGCACTGCGTGCGCTGCCCGTCGGGGTGCCGCACGCGCGGCAGCGACGGTCCGGGCACGGGCCCCGTCTTCTGTCCGGTGAATCCGATCGACTTTTCGCCGCACAAATCGGGCAAAAGCGCCCCCAAGGACAGCCAACCCGTTTTGGTGGTGGGGTCGGGCCCCGCGGGCCTCATGTGTGCGTGGGCCGCGGCCCGACGGGGTTTCCGCGTGACGCTCTGCGAAGCCCGACCGACGCTGGGCGGCGGTCTGGTCGTTGCCAGTTCCATCGACGGGCTCGAAAGCCTCGGACGACTGGCGCGACTCTACGAAACGCGCGTTCGCAACGCGGGCGTCGACGTACGTCTCTCGACGACGGTCAATGCCGCCTGGATTCGTGAAAACGCCCCCGAACACCGCGTGATCGTGGCCACGGGCATGCGCGCGGCCGTTCCCGATCTGCCCGGGCTCGACAGCCCGAACGTGCTTACCTACGAAGATCTGCTCGTCGAGCGGCAACCCGTCGGTCGACGCGTGGCCGTGGTCGGAGACACGCCCCTCGGGCGTTTGATCGCCCAGTACCTCATCACCCCCACGGACGATCGCGAGCGCACGCCCGAGGAGTGGCTCTGCGCCTGGGGTATCGGCGACCCGAGCCGTTACCGCGGCGGCATGCTCGGCTTCATTCCTCACTTGCCCGAGCCCTTCCGCACGGTTTATCTCCTCGGCGAACGCTCGATCGGCGAACAGCGTTCGCTCGAACCCGAACGCTTCAGTCGCACGACGCTTCAATGGCTCAAAATGAACGGCATCCAAACCGTTGCCGACATCAACATCGAAGCGATCGACCCGTTGCAGATTCGCGCCACGTACGGCAAAGAGCACGTTTCGCCCGATTTTTTCCGCGTGGACCACATCGTTCTTGCTGCGGGGTTCGAACCCCGTCGGGAACTCTGCGAAGAGCTCGATCGGGAAGGCATCCCCTACGTCGAAGCGGGCAGCATCGCCTCGCCCCGCGAGGCGCTGAACCTGGCCTGGGCTTTCCAGCAGGGACTGGAGCTCGCCTTCGCACTCTGAGAAAGTCGCTCCGGACGCTCGAAATTTCACATTAACCCCGAAAAACGCAACTCATTGTTATCAATGGAAAATCTATCGTTTTTCACAGAAGAAACCCACAGGTTACCAACAGGTTTTCCACAGGGTGGATTCGGGGAGGTGCGTCACCTTCGAGGCGGATTTTCGGAGGACGCCGTCGGCGGGTTCGATCCTCGAGTCGAATCCGCGACTTCCCGGAAGCGTTTCGGAAGCCCTTCCCTCTTCTTCTTGAGACGCTCGTTCCCTTCGATGCGTTTCAAACAACTCTTCCACTTATTCTTTCTTATTTTTCTTCTTAATTTTTTAAATAGTAGTTAGTAGAATGTAGGGAAGCCGATTTTTGTGGACAACTAGCCTCTTCCTCGGAAAACCAAGGGTTTCCACGGGGGATAACCCTGTGGACAACCCGTTGAACAGTCTGTGGAGAGCAAAGGACAAGATGTGGAGAAAACAAAGGCATTTTTCGGCCGGCGCGTCCTTATCCACAAAATCGCGGAGATCATAAAAAGTTGCTCAACATAGTTGCCCACAGAAAGAGCAACAAAAATGTTGTTTTTCTCATGAATCAAGCGCCGACTATCCTTCCCTGGTTTTCTCCGCGTCTCTCTCCTTCGCTCACGGCCGTCTTGCAGGGGCTCGGTCATGCCGTGCGCGTTCCGCGCGGCGAGTTCGTGTATCGCTCCCCCGAGCTCTTCGGTCGCCTCATGTACGTCCGACGCGGACTCGTCGTCAAGGCGCTCCTCGAACCCAATCACGACGATCCGATCCTCATGACCCTCTCGGGGACCGGCGGGCTGTGCGGCTCGTACGAGAACCTCTACGTGCGCGACCACATGTCGCGGGCGCATTGGTGCGTGACGACGAGCGAGCTGCTCGTCGTCAATGCGGAGCTCCTTTTGAGGATCTGCGACCAGCACGCGGAGTGGCAGGTGGAGCTTTCCAACTACTCCTCGGCGAGCGCCCTGAGCGACCGCCTGGGGCTGATCGTCAATCACGTTTTGAGCCCCCGGGAGCGACTCGGCGTTTTTTGGATCCTCTGCGCGCAGCAGTTCGACAAAGAGTTCGTTCGCAAACTGGCGACACCGGGCATCGAATGGGTCGTGAGTCCGGTCGTGCCGCCGCGGCGCGTCGCCGCCTTCATCACCAACATGGAAAGCACCCGCGTCGGGGAGATCCTCCGGGAGTGGCGCGACGGGCATACACTCAGGTATCGTTCCCGCAAGATCTACGTGCGTCGCTCGGTCTTCTTCGAATACTGGAAGGCGTTGTTGCCGCACGTCATGCCCGCCGCGCGTTGAAGGGCCGCGCCCCGGCGGCGGGAAAACGATGTTCGGACGGCCCGCTCCGGGAAGCGCTTCGCGAAATTCGGGTAACGTATCCGCTTCAGGTCAAAGTTTCCTCCGGACGTGCGTGCGGAGGAGTTCATTCAATTTACGAAAGCGGGTTCGGCGCCGCTCGTACGGTCGTCGCCCGCCTTTCGCCCGTCTCTCGACGGGATTCCTCGAGGAATTTGATTCATGAAGAGGAACCTTCTTCTTCTCGGGAGCGTTGCGGCGCTCGCCGCACCTCTTCTCGGCGGGTGCGTTTTGTTTCCGGCCGCCATGGTGGGCGGCGCCGTCACGACGGCGACCATCATGACGGACCGCCGTACGGCGGGGACCATCGTCAGCGACGAAGTGGTCGAGAAGCGCGTCTCCTACGAAATCAGCCAAACGCTCGGCGACAATCGCGGTCACATCACGGTGACGAGTTACGAAGGGCGCGTGCTGCTGACGGGCGAAGTGCCCACGATGGACGATCGTCGCCGCGCACAGCAGATTGCGAGCCTCAGCCAGGACGTCGTCTCCGTCATCAACGAACTCGCCGTCATGGACAATTCGTCCGTGACCACCCGTCTCTCCGACTCGATGCTCGCCACGAAGGTGCGCACGGCCATCATCGGCACGAAGCAGATTTCGCTCAATCAGATGAAGGTGGCGGTCGATCGCGGCATCGTCTACCTGATGGGCGTCGTCTCGCCCGACGAAGCGAAAACGGCTGCTCGGGTCGCGGCCGAGGTTTCCGGCGTGCAGAAGGTGGTGACCTGCTTTACGGTCGTCACGCCCGAAGAGATCGCGCGTCGCCTGAAGGACCTTCAGACGACCGATCCGTACGCGAAAAAGACCGAATAAGGCGCCGAGAACGAAAGCGCGAAAGCGGCATGAAAAAACGGTCCGTCGGAAACGAAGGACCGTTTGTCACTGCTTGGGGTCTTACGGGGCTCCGTGAGGCTCCCTGAGCGTTTTTGGGAGCGTTGTAGGGCCCCGGGGCGCATCCTCCCCCGGTCTCAGGGGGCGGACACCGTCAGGTGCATCAGAAGCGCCTGAGCGAGCGCTCCGAGCATGAAGAGCACCGAAAATTTGATTTCGAGCTTCACGCAGCTGAACATGACGGCGTTCAGGGCCTCGTGCTTGAGCGTGCGGAGTTTTTCCGGCAACCGCATGCAGTCGACGAAACTCAGCATCACGAGGAAGTACGGCCAGTACGACATGTCGATCACCACCATGAGGGCGACGAGCAGGTAAGGCGCGACGATGAGCACCTCGAAGACCTTCACGAAGACCTCTTCGGGGAGGACGACGGCAAGGGTCTTTCGGCCGATGCTGCGGTCGTGTTCGTGATCGCGGTAGTTGTTGACCGCAAGCACCGAAGCCGCAATCGAGCCGAGCGCTATGCCGAGCAGGACCATGTTGAGACTCCAGGCGTGGGTCTGGAGGTAGTAGGTCCCGAAGACCGCCGTGATGCCGAAGAAAAGGAGCACGGTCAGCTCGCCGAAGGGCGTGTAGGCGATGGGCTTCGGGCCGCCCATGTAGCAGTAGGCCGCAATGAGGGAGGACGCTCCCACCAGAGCGAAGGGCCAGCCGCCGAACGCGATGAGTACGCCCGTATTGAGAAGGGCCAGTACGCCCGTCACTACGATCGCGCGCCGGGCCGTGCTGCGGGAAATCCATCCCCGGGTCGTCGCACGCGGCAACCCCTTGCGGTTTCCCACTTCGGCTTTGCGTTCCGTGTAGCCGAGGTCGTTTTCCATGTTCGTGACGATTTGCATCAGCACGGCGATGGAGAGCGTGAAAAAGGCCACGACGGGGTCGAAGACATGGCGCTCGCTGTAGGCGAGCGCCAGCGTGGCGAGCACGGGCGCGACCGCCACCCCCCAGGTTTTGGGGCGAACGAAGGCGAGCCAGGCCCGCAGGAGCCCCGGATAGTCCTCGGGGAGGCGATGGTCTTCTGACATCAGAGCACGACCTTGAACACGGGGTTCGACGTGCAGGCGCGGTACATGTTGTCGAGCTGTTCGCGGGACTTGGCGTTGACGGTAATCGTCACGGACATGTACTTGCGGGTGCGCGAGTAGTCGATCTCGATCGTCGACTCGTCGAAGTCGTCGAAATGTTCGCGGGCGATGTCGGTGACGATCGTCTGGAAGTATTCCGTCGTGAGACCCACGAGCTTGATCGGGAAGAGCTGGGGGAACTGGAGGATCTCGTCGTTCGTTTGGGGCGTCGCAGAGGTCATTTGTATGTTCGAAAGGTAGGTATTGCACCCAATGTGCGGGATTTGAGGGGCCGTATTGTATTACCAGAAGATTACCTGGCGTCGGCTCGTTTCAGGGCAAGCCTCAGTTCGTCGGCGATGCGCGTCAGAACGCCGCCTCGACCGACGGACGTTTTCGCAACGAGCGGGACCGTGCCGAGGGGGCGTCCCCGAAGCGTGACGATCAGCTCGCCCAACTCCGCGCCCTCGCGCACGGGCGCCGTGATCGGATCGGGGCGACGGATTTCGGTGCGAATCGGGGGTTCGCTCGGGTCGTCCGCCGCGGGAAGTTCTTCGCGCGGAACGCTCACGAAAAGTTCCCGAGCGGCCGCCGCCTCAACCTCGCGCTCGTCGCCCTTATAGACGCGCACGCGGCTGACGGTGTCGCCTTTGTGCACGATTCTCAGCGTTTCGTAATCGCGGTACCCCCGCGCGATGGCGCCGAGCGCGCGGCGCGCGGCGTCGATCCCCGTCGGGGCGCTTCCCCAGCCGACGATCCGTCGCATCGAACCGTCGCTTCGGGGGTTGGCAAAAAGAAGGAGCGAGCCGACCGTGTCGTTCGTCGCCGGAGCGGTCCACGCGAGAAGAAGCGCCTGATCGAGGAGATAGAGCCTGCTGCGCGTTCGGTCCTGAAGACCTTCCGACGTGACGACGGGTTGAAGGAGCGGCTCCCGGGCGGCGTCGGGCCGGGTTTTGAGGACGGCGTCCATCAGAAGACCCGCTTCTTCGAGCGTGCCCGCAAAGGGTTGTGCGAGTCCCGCGGCCGCGAGCCACTCGGCGCGCGCGCTTTGCCACGCGTCTTTCGAGAGACCGAGCCGCTCGAGCACCGCGGCAAGTCGGGCCTCTTTTCGGGAGGGCTCGGCGTCGCGGTACGCAATGAGGAGCGTTTCAAGCGTTTCGCTCGGCGCGTTCGTCTTCTTCGAGGCCGTTTGGGTTTTCCGGGCCTTCGGCGGCGTTTCCGGTTCGGTTTGCGCAAGGGGCGCCTTCAAGTTCGTTCCGCGGGCTTCGGCCGCGGCGAGTACGGTGCCCGCATCGGCAAGCGACTCGAGAAGCGCCTTGACTTCGACCGACTCGTGGCTTTCGACGAGTTCCCGACGGCTGTCGCGGTCGTACGCGGCTTCGCCCGCCGAAACGACGGCGCCGTGAATCATCAAAAAGCAAACGAGCAGAAAGTGCGGAAGAAAGCGTGGCGAAGGCATCGGACGGACGTGGCGGGAGCGCGGGCGCGAAATCGGACCGCGCACGGGCATTTTCCTCAGAGCGAGGGGAGAATCCTATATTCTATGAGGTCTTTGCTTAGTTAACGGATTATCCCTCCCTTCTCCTCATGCAGTCTTCGGAATTTCTTTCGCCCGAACTCCTTGCCGAACTCGTGCAGGGGCGCGTCGACGTCGTGGAGTGCGTGACGGAAACGGGGTCGACGAACGACGACCTGAAGAGCGCCGTCCAGAGCGGACGGCATGCCGGACGGTGCGTGCTTCGCACGGCCGAGCGGCAGAACGCGGGGCGGGGAACGCGGGGGCGCACCTGGGCGAACGCCAACGAGGCGCTGCTTTTTTCCGTGTCCATGCCGTGGACGGCCTCCGAGCGCATCGGCGGCTTGATTTCGCTCGCCGCGGGCGAAGGCGTGGCGCGCGCCGCGCATGCGCTGCGCATCGCCGCGGCGCTCAAGTGGCCCAACGACATCTGGGCCGCGGAAGGCAAGGCGGGCGGCATTTTGTGCGAATTCGTCCGTTCGCCCGACGGCGTCCCGCACCTCGTGGTGGGGATCGGTCTCAACCTTCGGGTGAAGGCCGCGGGCCGCACGACGCACGGCTGGCGCATCACGTCGCTCGTCGACGCGGGAGCCCGCATCGACGGTACGGAAGACCGCACGTCGCTTCTCGCTTCCGTCGTGGCGGGCGTCGTCGACCAATTGCGCCGCCTCGCGCGCGAGGGCGGAAAAGTCGTCGTCGACGACTGGCCGCTGTGCGACGCGTTCGGCGACCGGACGGTCGCCTGGGTCGAAGCCGACGGCGCACGGGTCGAGATCGGGCGCATCCGCGGCATCGACGAGGCGGGCTTTTTGCTCGTCGAGGGACGCTCGGGTCGCACGACGCTCGGCGGCGGTGCGGCTCTTTGCAATCCGTTGGAGTTCGGTTATGACAACGCTGCTCATTGATCTCGGAAACACCGCGCTCAAGTGGTGTACGCTCGACGATCCCCAACCCCGCACGGTCGTGCATCGCGACCGCACGGACTTCAAGGAAGCGCTCTACGCCGAGTGGCTCGCCCTGCGTCCGGAACGCGTGGTCGGATCCGCCGTGGCCGCTCCGAATCTGGCGTTTTCGATGAACAAATTCTTCAACGATCACGGTTGGGTTTGGGAGTGGCTGCGCCCGCAGGCGGTGTTTCGCAACGAAACGCTCACGCTCGTCAACTGCTACGACAACCCGATGCGACTCGGCGCCGATCGCTGGAACGCGGCGATCGGGGCGGTGAGCGCTTCTCCGGGGCGCACGCTTCTCGTCGTTCACATGGGAACGGCCACGACGGTCGACACCATCGTGCGCGAGTCCGAAGGGAGCTACCGGTTCGAGGGCGGGCGCATCGCGCCTGGACCCACGCTGATGCTCAAGGGCCTCACGGACGGGATCCCGACGCTTTCGAACGAAATGGGCGTCTGGCAGCCTTTCCCCACCGCCACGCGCGACGCGATCGCGACGGGGATCATCGACGCGCAGGTGGGGCTCGTGTTGCGGGCGCTCGACGAGGCGACCCGCAAAGATCCGAATCCGTTGCTCCTCCTTGCGGGCGGGGCGGCGGGCTTCGTCGCGCCGCACCTCAAGGGGGCGATTCCCGAGTTGCGCGTTCATCACAATCTGGTACTTCAGGGGCTGGCTGCGCGTGCCGTCGCATCCGGGACCGAAACTGCGACATGAGCAAATCGACCAACCTTTTCATCGGACTTCTGGCGGTCTCCGCCGCCGCTTCGTGCGCCTGGCTCTACGCGCAGGGCGAAACCGTCGTGACGAGCACCGTGCCCGCGGAGAGTTCGGCCGAAGCCGGACAGTTCGCGTACCGTCAGCCGGTGGTGGTCGCTCACGAGCGACGCGCCGAGGTGCCCGTCGATAGTGCGGAAACGGAAAAGCCCGCGGACGTGCCGGCGGGCAAACTCGGGGAGAACATTCCCGACCGGCCGGCCTTCGCCGCGCCGGAGGTTCCCGTCGACGAGTCGACGTGTCTTGCGGTCGGGCCGGTGCCGCAGGCCGAACTCCCCGCGGTCCGCCGCGCTCTGGAAAGTGCCGGGTTGCTCAATCGCGTCTGGGTCGAGGAAATCGGCGACGAAGAACGTTTCCGCGTTTCGGCGGGGCCCTTCAAGACCGCGAAGCAGGCGGCCAAGGCCGCGAAACTTCTGAAGACGGAAGCCATCGAGCCCTCGCAAACCGAGCGGGCCGAGGGGTACTTCCTCGAACTTCACCTTTTTGAGGGCGAGCGCTACGCCGCCGACTGGGCCAAAGCGGTCGGAACGAAGCTTCGCCTCTCGAACCTGCGCGTGGAGCGGGTGGTGCTCGCCCGGTCGCCGGGCCTGAGGCTCACCTTCCGAAATCTCTCGTCGGACGAAAATCAACGGGTCCGGCGGTTCGCGCGCGAGATCGGCAAGGCGGGCGCAACCGCCTGCAATCCCGATTGACGGACTCGCGGGCTCACGGCGACTCGGGCCCGGGGCCCGAGTCGATTCCGAATCGATCGAGAATCAAGCCTGCTTCAGAGCGGCGTCCAAAAGCGCGGGCAAAACGGCGACGAGTCGCTCCTTGCGGGCGAGCCGTTCGGCGGTGACGTCGGCGGGCACGGCGCGCTTCGGGCTCCCCCAGGGCGAGTCCGGATAGTACGCGTCGTCGCGCCAGCGGGCCGTCAGGTGCCAGTGCAGGTGCGGGACCATGTTGCCGAACTGCGCCCAGTTGAGCTTGTCGGCCCGCAGGGTTTCCTTCATCGAGCGCTCGAGGCACATCAGAAGCGCCCACAGAACGCGACGCTCGTCCTCGGTGAGGTCCGACATGTCGGCGACGTGCCGTTCGCTCACGACGCGCAGGTACGCCGGAAAGCTCTCCGACGACGCGTCGATCACGTAAAAACCGCCCCCGCGCCAGATTTCGTTCGGATGGGGGTTCGCGCACAGTTCGCAGTGGTTCATAGCGTCTCCTTGGGGCTCAGTCGACGAGGTGCACGACGCCGTCGTCGCCCTCGATGATGTCGTAGTCCCACTTCTTGTTGCCTTTCATGTCTTCAAGCCAGGCGGCGACGGGCAGATCGAGCTCTTCGAGCATGGCGTTGATGTAGCGTTCGGCTTCGAAGGGCGTGGCGAAATTGTCGATTTCGCCGTCCGCCCATTGCACGATGACCTGGGTGACGCAGTCGCGACGCATGTTATCGGCCTCCTTGAGGAATCGACGCGACGACGCGGGCGATGACCTCGGTCAGCTTGGCGACGTAGTCGAGCGACAGGGATTCGTTCGGCGCGTGGGCGTTTTCCCGAGCGCCGAGCACCCCCGTATTGAGGAAGGGCGAGGTCGGGAAGGTTTCCGCAAAGTCCTTGAGCGTGCCGATCGAGGCGCCTTCGAAAAGCGTCATCGTTTCGCGGCCGAAGACGATGCGGCTCGCTTCGTTGAGGCTCTTGCGAAGCCACGGGTCGAGCTTCGGCGCGTCGAACCCGTCCTCGTAGCGCACGTCCGAAATCGTGACGCGGGCTCCCGAGGGAACGTCGGTCGTGAGCGTGCGGCGGATCGCTTCGAAGGCGCGTGCCGTGTCGACGCGCGGGGGGATGCGGAAAGAGAGTACGAGTGCGGTCGAGGGACGAATGAGGGCGCTCGCCTCTTCGGGCTTCGGAAGGCCCGAGGCGGCGAGGAAGCTGAGATTCGGCTCCCAGGACGTGCGCAGAATCGCTTCCTTCGGGTCCGTCGCGCGCGGTTGCGTCCCGCCCGCATAGTCGTATTCGCCGAGAACGGAGTCGCCGAGGAGCTCGGCGAGCCGTTCGACGGCCGCTTCGTGGTCTTTCGGGTATTCGGGCCAGCATTCGGGCACGAGCACGCGCCCCGTGGCGGGGTCGGAGAGGCGGTCGAGCAGTTGGCGCATCACGTCGAAGGAGCTCGGCACGAGCCCGCCCGCAACGCCCGAATGCACGGGCGTGTCGAGGACGTCCACCTTCAATTCGAAGCTCACCACCCCGCGCAGCGACTGCGTGAGCCAGACGCGTTCGTAGTCCCGAACGCCGAGGTCGAGAATGCCGAGGAACGCGGGTTCGCCCATCGCGGGCGCCGCGTCCTGCAGGTATTCGGCAAGGCCCGCCGAGCCGCTTTCTTCATTGGTTTCGTAGAGACCGACCACGCGGGGACGGGCGATGCCCGCCCGATCGAGCGCCGCGACGGCCGTCAGGGCCGCGTAGTAGCTGTAGCCGTCGTCCGAGGTGCCGCGCCCGTAGAGGCGACCGTCGCGAACCACGGGCTCCCAGGGGCCGAGCCCCTCCGCCCAACCTTCGGTTTCGGGCTGCTTGTCGAAGTGCCCGTAGAAGAACGCGGGGCGCCCCGTATGGCCGCCCTCCGCGGGCAGGTCGAAAACGAGCACTGGGGTGAGGCCCGGGCGGTAGAGGATTTCGAAGCGCCCCTTCGGGAAGCGCTGCCGCCCCCAGCGGGCGGCGTCTTCGACGGCTCGGACGAGCCAGCCGTTCTTTTCCCAATCGGGGTCGAAGACGCGGTTTTTGGCCGGAAGGCGCACGAAGGCCTTCAGCGCTTCGAGCGTTTCGCCTCGCCAGGAGGCTTCGATGATCTCGGAAATTCGATCCATGACAGATTCCTCGCACTCAGCGTTGAATGGCGAAAGCACCGACGCCGAGCATGCTTTTCACGGTTTGCGCTTCGCGGCTCGCACGTTCGTGCGAGAAGTTCCGGCCGACGATCACGCGGTAGAGGCTGCCGTCGCGCACGATGCGCACCACGGTACTGTAGCCCCGGGAGGAGAGAACGGCTTCGGTGTGGGCGCCGAATTTTTCCGCGTTGTCGAGCGCCGCAAAGGAGCCGACCTGAACGCCCCAGCCCGAAGCGGGGGCGGTCACGGGATAGGCGCTCGAGCCCGTGTCGGGCGTCGTCGGGGTCGAGGCGCCCGCCGACGAGGTTTGCGTGTAGGAGCGCCAGGCGCCCGAAGCGATTTCGGCGTTCGTGAGGCGAACCACTTCCACGCGGGCCGTCCCCTTGTTGACGTAGCCGAGCTCGTTCGCGGCGGCATACGAGAGGTCGATGATGCGGTTGTGCAGGAAAGGCCCGCGGTCGTTGACGCGAACGATCACGGATTTGCCGTTGTCGAGATTGGTGACGCGCGCGTAGGAGGGCAGCGGCATCGTCGTGTGGGCGGCCGTCATGGCGTACATGTCGTACGTTTCGCCGATCGACGTTTTGTTCCCGTGGAATTGCTTCCCGTACCAGGAGCCGATCCCCGTCTGCTTCATGGCGACGTCGCTCGTCACGGGCGTGTAGCGCTTGCCCATGACGGTGTAGGGACGCAGCGACGCTTTGTAGAAGGACTCGACCTTCGGAGTGGCGCCCGCGCTCGAGGTCGAGACGGGAATCGTCGGAGGACCGTCGTTCTGGTAGTACTTGCCGGAATTGTCCACGGACCCGCAACCCGCGAGCATGAGAGCGGCGGCGATCGCCGCGAATCGAGTCAGAAAATGCATGGTGCCTTTCCCAGGAAGGTAAGGTGTCAATCGCGGGATTCCGCGGAAATCGAAAGCAGAATGCCCGAAGACATTCCCAAAATCAAAAGCGCCGTCCCCCCGTAACTCATGAAGGGCAGAGGAACGCCCACGACGGGGAGAATGCCGCTCACCATACCCATGTTGACGAAGGTGTACGTAAAGAACATCGTACCGATGGCGCCCGCGAGGAGGCGCGAGAAACGCGTCGGGGCGTTGGCGGCGATGTAGAAACTCCGGCCGATGAGAATCGTGTAGAGCCCGAGAAGGAGCACGTTGCCCACGAACCCGAACTCCTCGCCGTACACGGCGAAGAGAAAGTCGCTCGTTCGTTCCGGAATGAAGTCGAGGTGGGCCTGCGTGCCCTGCATCCAGCCCTTCCCGGAAAAGCCCCCCGAACCGATGGCAATCAGCGCCTGCAGCGTGTGAAAGCCCTTCCCGAGCGGGTCGGTCGTCGGGTCGATGAGGGTGAGAATGCGCTCGCGCTGATAGTCGTGCAGCAGGGTCCAGATGACGGGAAGCGACCCGAGGAGCGCAATGAGGCCCGCGAGAATGATCTTGTAGTTGAGGCCCGCGAAGAAAATCACCGCAAAGCCCGCAATCGCGACGAGGATCGAGGTCCCGAGGTCGGGCTGCTTCAAAATGAACGCGATCGGCACGACCGCGATGGCCGCGGCGACGAGGTGGTCCCACCAGACGACGGATTCGCCGCGGCGGTAGTAGTACCAGGCGAGCATCATCGGAAGCGCGAGCTTCATGATTTCGGAGGGCTGAATGCGTACGCCGACGTTGAGCCAGCGGGTGGCGCCTTTGACGGTGATGCCCGCGACGTGCGTGAGCGCGAGCAGTACGACGCCGAGCACGAAAAGCGGCAGAGCCGCTTTTTGGAACCACTTCTCGGGAATGCTCGCCACGACGAACATCATGACGCCCGCCACGACGATGTTGCGGACCTGGTCTTCGATGCGCCACGGGAAGCTGTAGCCCGCAGAAAAGAGCGCGATGAAGCCCACCGTGGTGATCGTGACCACGATGGCGAGAAGCATCAGGTCGACGCGCAGAAAGCGCGACAGGAGCCAACGGCCGCAGAGAGCACTTCGGTGTGAGAGAACGTCAAACATGTCGGGTCTCCGTCATCGGCGTCGGTCGGAGGGCTTCTTGGTCTCGGTGATCAGGGCGTGACCCGAAGGCGGCGGAAGTCCGAGGGAATTTTTCCCCGTCAGCCAGTAGTCGATCACCTCGCGGGCGACGGGAGCCGCCGCCTTCGCACCGAAGCCGCCGTTTTCGACCAGCACCGCCAGTGCGATTTTGGGGTTCTTCGCGGGCGCGAACGCGATGAAGAGCGCATGGTCGTGATGGCGCCGCGCGAGCTTCTTTTCGTCGTACTTGTCTTCCTGGGCGATCGTCACCACCTGGGCGGTGCCGGTCTTGCCCGCCACGCTGTAGGGCGCGCCCTGGAAAACGGAACGGGCCGTCCCCGTTTTCGTCACGTCGGTCATGCCGGCGACGACCACGTCGAGATTGGCGCGCTTGAGCGGGATGGTCTCCACGGGTTCGCGGGCGACGTAGGTTTTCTCGCCTGTCACCGGATCGATCGTGGCGTTCACGAGATGCGGGCGCATGACGACGCCGCCGTTGGCGAGCGTCGCCGTGGCGTGCGCGAGCTGCAGGAGCGTGAAGGCGTTGTACCCCTGACCGACCCCGATCGAGGGCGTGTCGCCCACGTACCAGGGTTCCTTGAAGCGCTGCTCCTTCCACTGACGGTTCGGCAGAATGCCCGTCTGTTCGCCCACCAGGTCGATGCCGGTTTTCTGACCGAATCCCCAGGGCTTCATGAATTCGTAAATGCGGTCGACGCCGAGCTGCGTGGCGAGCCAGTAGTAGTAGACGTCGGACGAAACAGCAATCGACTTGCGGATGGAGAGCGGCCCCTTGGGCGCGCCCGTCATGTCGCGGAAGCGGTGCTTGCCGATCGAGAAGACGCCCGTGTCGTTGAGAACGTAGTCGATCGTCGTGGCGCCCGACTCGAGACCGGCGAGCGCCATGAAGGGCTTGTACGTGGAGCCGATCGGATAAATCCCGCGCATGGCGCGGTTCAGAAGGGGCTTTTCTTCCGACTGCGTGAGTTCCGACCAGGAGTCGGGGTCGATCCCGCCCGGGAAGAGGTTCGGGTCGTAGGTCGGCAGCGACGCGAACGCGAGAATGGCGCCCGTCTTCGGTTCGATGGCGATGACCGCCCCCGTCTTACCCTTCATGGCCGCTTCGGTGACGCGCTGAAGGTTCAGGTCGACGGTGAGTTCGAGGTTGTGACCGGGGAGGGCCGCTTCCAGGTCGAGCGTGCGCACCGCGTGGCCGCCCGCCGTGATTTCCAGGCTTTCGTGGCCCGGACGACCGTGGAGGAGCGCCTCGTAACTGCGCTCAAGACCGACCTTGCCGATGTTGCGCGCGCCTTCGTAGAGGGGGAGCGACCCCTCCGAGTCGAGACGCTTCTGGTCCGAAGCCGAAATCGAGCCGATGTAGCCGATGAAGTGGCTCCCGGTGGCGCCGTTCGGATAGACGCGGTACTCGCGCTGATTGATTTCGACGCCGGGGAAGCGCCAGCGCTGACCGATGAAGGTCGCCACCTCTTCGTCGGTAAGTTCGGCGCGAATCGGGATCGAATCGTAGCGGTTGAGGTCTTCGCGCAGTCGACGGAAACGCCGACGGTCCGCGGGCGTGATCGAAATCACTTTCGCGAGTTCGTCGATCGTGGCGTTGACGTTTTTGACCTTGTCGGGCGTGATTTCGAGCGAATAGGCGAGCACGTTCCCGGCGACGAGCGTTTGGTTGCGGTCGAAAATGAGACCGCGGGAGCCCTGCGTCGTAATGGAAACGGTGCGGTTGCGCTCGGCGCGCTCCACGTACGCGCTCTGATTGATGATCTGCAACCAGGCAAAGCGCGCGACGAGCAGCGAGAAGGCCGCCAGAATGAGACCGAAGGCGACGAGCAGGCGACGACGAAAGGGCTTGACGTCTTTCTCTTCGGGTTTGAAGTCGAGGCTCATGGTCGAACCCTCAGAGGTCGTCCGCGGCGCTGCGACGCTGCGGCGTCGACATCAGCCACGACCAGAGGGGCCAGAGGAGCGCCCCCGTGAAGCTCTGAAGGAACCACGAGAAGCCCGGCCAGAGTCCGTCGAACCACAGACGAACGAGCATGACGAGCACCTGCGCGACGAGCAGAATCGGCAGCACGTGCAACGCCTGCCCGAAAAGCCCGAACCACGGGAGACGGCGATGGAGCGAGTACGCGATGAAGGCGAGCGTCACGTAGGCGAGCGGCTGCTGACCGAGCACGTTCCCGTTGTGCACGTCCATGAGAATGCCGCACACGAACGCCACCGTCATGCCGACGCTGCGGGGCTGATGCACCGTCCAGTAAACAAGGGTGATCGCAAAGAAGTCGGGCAGCCAGAACCACTGCGCGGTCGTGCCGAGGATGTTGAGAACGTACGAGAAAAGGAACGTTCCGAAAATCCAGAAGGGCGACGCCGGTCGGGCGATGTGGCCGTGTTCGTTCGGCGGCAGGGGAGTGAACGGCGTCATCGGGGAGCTCTGCGGCGAATGGTGGTTTCTTCGGGTTTCTCGAGGGCGGCCGTCGGATTCGGGTCGACGAGGATGACGGTCGCGAAGCGCAGATCCGAGAGATCCACCGACGGAGTGGCGCTCACGCGCTTGTAGGTTTCACCGGGCTGATAGGCGGTGTCGCGTACGGTCCCGACCGTGATGTTGGGCGGGAAGAGCCGGTCGAGTCCGGTCGTGACGAGTCGGTCGCCGGGTTCGACGTCGGCGCCCGGAGCGACGAAGAGCACGTCGAGAAGCTCCTCGCCCGTGCCGGAAGCGATGTAGCGCTCGCCGGTGCGCTCGTTCATGACGGAAATCTGCTGATTGTGGTCCGTGACGAGCGTGATTTCGGAGAGATGCGCGACGACGCGGGAGACCTGCCCGAGCGCCCCCATGGCGCCGATGACGGGCATGCCGACCTGAATCCCGGCGCTCTCGCCGAGATTGATCTGGATGCGACGCGTGAAGCTGTCGGCGACGCGACCGAGCACTTCGCCCGTGACGACGCGGTTCCCGGAGCGGGGAACGGCCTCGACGAGGGCGCGCAGGCGCGTGTTTTCGAGCTCAAGCTCCTCGTAACGGGCGGCCTTGAGCTGCAGGAGCTGATTCTCTTCGGAGAGTCGGTCGTTTTCCGCCTTCAGGGTCTTTTTGCTGACGAAGTAGCCCGCTCCCTGACCGAGCATCTGCCCGGGCAGGGCGATCAGCTCGGTGAGCGGAGCGGTGAAGCTCACGACGGTGCTCCGGAAGCTGTCGAGCGCCCGAAGCCGACCGTCGACGAGGATCATGACGAGAGCGGCGAGAACAAAAAGGATGAATCGGACCCGGGCGGGCACGCCCTGACGAAAGAGAGGAGGGGGACCGTATTCCATCATGACGGGGACGTCAGCCCGCGGCGAACGCCGTGTAAAGCTTGTCCATGTTTTCGAGCGCGATGCCGCAGCCCTTCACGACGCAGTTGAGCGGTTCTTCGGCGACGTGAACGGGCAGGCCCGTCTCTTCCTTCAGAAGCTGATCGAGGTCGCGCAGGAGCGCGCCGCCCCCGGTGAGCATGAGGCCGTGTTCGGCGATGTCCGCGCCGAGTTCGGGCGGGGTCTTTTCGAGCGCGTTCTTGACGGCGACGACGATCTGATTGAGCGGTTCGGAGAGTGCTTCGAGGATTTCGTTCGAGTGCACGGTGAAGGTGCGGGGAACGCCCTCGGAGATGTTGCGGCCCTTCACCTCGATTTCCATGACTTCGGAGCCCGGGAAGGCCGAACCGATTTGCTTCTTGATGAGTTCGGCCGTCGGTTCGCCGATCAGCATGCCGAAGTTGCGGCGGATGTAGTTGATGATCGCCTGGTCGAACTTGTCGCCGCCCACGCGAATCGAGCCGGAATAAACCATGCCGCCGAGCGAAATCAGACCGACCTCGGTCGTGCCGCCCCCGATGTCGATGACGAGCGAGCCGGCGGCTTCGCTCACGGGCAGACCCGCACCGATCGCCGCGGCCATCGGCTCTTCGATGAGGAACACTTCGGAGGCGCCCGCCGCGAGCGCGCTTTCCTTGATCGCGCGACGTTCGACCTGCGTCGAGCCGCAGGGCACGCAGATGATGATGCGGGGGCTCGGCGCGAAGAGTCGCGAGGGATGCGCCATGCGGATGAACTGCTTGAGCATCTGCTCGGTCACGGTGAAGTCGGCGATGACGCCGTCCTTCATCGGACGGATGGCCTGAATGTTGCCCGGGACGCGCCCGAGCATTTGCTTGGCTTGCTTGCCCACGGCGTGAATGGTGGTCTTCCCGTTGGAACCCCCTTCCTGTCGAATGGCGACCACGCTCGGCTCGTTGAGGACGATGCCCTTGCCTCGCATGTAGATGAGCGTGTTGGCGGTGCCGAGGTCGATGGCCAGGTCGTTCGAGAAGTAATTGCGGAAAAAGCCAAACATGGTTGTCCTGGTAGGGTGGGAAGAGCGTCGGCGCAATGGCTGCGGAGGGGTGCGGAGCCGCGTATTCATCGGTGTTTCAGGCCGAGAGAGGCACCGCAGGAATAACCTATCAATGATAAACTAGTTGAACGTCCGTCGTAGCTTCTCGCTCCCCCTTCCGGCCCGAATTCGTTGTGTTTGAGTGTTACCGGGGTGCCCTCGGCACCGGGGAGACGGATTCCCGAAACCATCATTTTTTTGCGACGTAACGAACATGTCTCTCAGCGAGGACGATATCCGCCGCATCGCCGACCTCGGTCGCATCGACATTACCGACGAGCAGGTCTTGGCCATGCAGGGCGAACTCAACGACATCTTCCGGATGATTGAAAAAATCCGCTCGGTCGACACCGAGGGCATCGCTCCGATGCCCAATCCCCACGACGGCGTGCAACGCCTGCGCGCCGACGCGGTGACCGAACCCGAAGATCGTCAGGAAAATATGAAAAACGCTCCGGAACAGGCCGAAGGATGCTTCCTGGTTCCGCAGGTGATTGAGTGAGAGACCGATGAAAGACGTAACGTTCAGCTCCGTGGCGGAGCTCTCCGGCATGCTCCGCGACCGTGAAGTGTCGGCCGTCGAGCTTGCCCGCCACTACCTCGATCGCATCGAAGCGCATCGCGACCTCAACGCGTTCCTCGACGTGCGCCCCGAGGCGACCCTTGCTCAGGCCGAAGAGGCCGACCGTCGCATCGCGGCGGGCGAAGCCGGTCCCCTCACGGGTATTCCGATCGCGCACAAGGACATCTTCGTGACGCGCGAATGGGCCTCCACCGCCGCGAGCCGCATGCTCGAAGGCTACATGAGCCCCTTCGACGCGACCGTGGTCGCGAAACTCAAAGAGGCGGGCATGGTGTGCCTCGGCAAGCTCAACTGCGACGAATTCGCCATGGGCTCGGGCAACGAAAATTCCGCCTTCGGCAAGGTGTTCAACCCCTGGGACAAGAATGCGGTTCCGGGCGGCTCCTCGGGCGGCTCCTCGGCCGCCGTGGCCGCGGGCCTCGCTCCGATCGTCACCGGCACCGACACGGGCGGCTCCATTCGCGAACCCGCCGCGTTCACGGGCGTGACGGGCATCAAGCCGACCTACGGCCGTCCGTCGCGTCTCGGGATGATCGCCTTTGCGTCGTCGCTCGATACGGCGGGCCTGCTGGCCCACTCCGCCGCCGACTGCGCTCAGGTGCTCGGCTCCATGGTCGGGTTCGACCCGCGCGATTCGACGAGCGTCGACATGCCCGCCGAAGACTTTACGCGCCACCTCGACATGAGCGTGAAGGGGCTTCGCATCGGCGTGCCCCGCTCCTGGATGCGCGAAGGGCTCGACCCCGAAGTGGCCGCCTCGATCGAATCCGTGCTCGACTTCTACCGCTCGGAAGGCGCGGAAATCGTTGAAATCGACCTCCGTCAGGCCGAACTCGGCGTGCCCGTCTACTACGTCGTCGCCTGTGCCGAAGCGAGCTCGAACCTCTCGCGCTTCGACGGCGTGCGTTACGGCCATCGCGCGAAGGACTACACCGACATCATCGACATGATCAAGCGCTCGCGCAACGAAGGGTTCGGCCCCGAACCGAAGCGCCGCATCATGATCGGCACGTACGTGCTCTCGCACGGCTACTACGACGCCTACTACCTGAAGGCTCAGAAGGTCCGTCGACTCATCGCCCGCGAATTCCACGAAACGTTCAAGCAGGTCGACGTGATCGCCTGTCCGGTCACGACGGGTACGGCCTACGACTTCGGCGCGAACGCCGATCCGGTCTCGGCCTACCTGAGCGACCTCTACACGGTGCCCGCGTCCCTGGCCGGTCTGCCCGGCCTTTCGATGCCCTGCGGCATCCATTCGAACGGCCGTCCGATCGGCATTCAGCTCATCGGCGAAAACTTCACCGAAGCCCGCCTGCTCGGCGTTGCCGACTGCTGGCAGCGTGCGACCGACTGGCACCTGCGTCGTCCGTCGGGTTACTGAGTCTCAAGAGGTAAAAGAACATGCAGTGGGAAGTAGTGATCGGTCTTGAGACGCACGTGCAACTCTCGACGAACTCCAAAATCTTCTCCGGAGCGGCCCGCCGCTTCGGTCAGCCCGCGAACACGGACGCGTGCTTCGTCGACATGGCGCTTCCGGGGAGCCTCCCGGTGCTCAACGTCGGCGCCGTCGAACGCGCCATTCGCTTCGGTCTCGCGATCGACGCGACCGTGGCCCGTCATTCCGTTTTCGACCGCAAGAATTATTTCTACCCCGACCTTCCGAAGGGCTACCAGATCAGCCAGTTCGAGCTGCCGGTCGTCGTGGGCGGTCGCCTCACGTTCCCGGTCCAGCCGAAGAAGGGCGACCCCTACGTGAAGACGATCAACCTGACGCGCGCGCACCTCGAAGAGGACGCGGGCAAGTCCATTCACGGCCTGGTGCACGGCTGCTCCGGGATCGACCTCAACCGTGCGGGCACGCCGCTCCTTGAGATCGTGACCGAGCCCGAACTGCGCTCCTCGGCCGAAGCCGTGGGCTACGCCAAGGCGCTTCACGCGCTCGTCGTCTGGCTCGGCATTTCGGACGGCAACCTTCAGGAAGGGAACTTCCGATGCGACGCGAACGTCTCCGTTCGTCCCGTGGGCGAAACCGCCTTCGGCACGCGTTGCGAAATCAAGAACCTCAATTCGTTCCGCTTCCTCCAGGAAGCGATCGACTACGAAGTGCGTCGTCAGATCGAGGTGCTTGAGGACGGCGGCAAGATCGTTCAGGCCACGCGCCTTTACGACCCCGACAAGGGCGAAACCCGCGTCATGCGCACGAAGGAAGACTCGATGGACTATCGGTACTTCCCCGATCCCGATCTGCTGCCGCTTGAAATCGGCGAAGACTGGATCGAACGCGTTCGCGCCGACATGCCCGAGCTGCCGCAGCAGCTCCAGAAGCGCCTGACGACGGAATTCGGCCTGCCCGAGTACGACGCCGGCATTCTGACGGCGAGCCGCGACGTGGCGGACTACTACCTGCGCGTCGCCGAGCTCGTCTCCGACCGCAAGATGGCCGCCAACTGGGTGATGGGCGAACTTTCCGCCGCGCTCAACCAGACGGAAGGCGCCGCGTTTGCCGACGCGCCCGTCAAGCCCGAAATGCTCGCGGGCATTCTCGGTCGCATTCTCGACGGCACGATCAACCAGAAGGGTGCCCGTCAGGTGTTCGAAGCCATGTGGGCGGGCGAAGGCGACGACGTCGATCAGCTGATCGAAGCCAAGGGTCTGAAGCAGATTTCGGATGCGGGCGCGCTCGAAGCGATCATCGACGAAGTGCTCGCCAACAACGCGAAGTCCGTGGAGGAATTCCGCTCGGGCAAGCAAAAGGCCTTCAACGCGCTCGTCGGTCAGTGCATGAAGGCGACGAAGGGCAAGGCCAATCCCGCACAGGTGAACGAACTTCTGCGCAAGAAGCTCGCCTGATCGGACGCGACCGAAAGGCCGCTCAAAGAAAAGCCCCGCTTCGACCCTCCTTCGGGAGGGTTCGAGACGGGGCTTTTTGATGGGGCGAAAGGTGCCCGGCCTCAGGCGCCGTAACGGGCGCGGTACGCGGCGACGGCGTCGCGGTAGGCGGAGGCCGCCACGGCCTTTTCCGTCGTGCCGTCCATGAAGGCGAGCAGGTCCTTCAGGTTGATGATGGAAACGACGTTGATGCCGAACGTCGTTTCGACGTCCTGAACGGCCGAGGTCGGCGTCGTTTCAACGGCGTTGCCGCCCTTTTCCATGCGGTCGAGCGCGATCAGCACGCCCGAGGGATGGGCGCCGGCGGCTTCGATGATGCGAACGGATTCGCGCACCGAGGTGCCCGCCGAAATCACGTCGTCGACGATCACGATGCGGCCTTCGAGGGGCGAACCCACGATCGTGCCGCCTTCGCCGTGGTCCTTGGCTTCCTTGCGGTTGAAGGCCCAGGGCACGTCGCAGCCGAGACGCGAGAGGTTCATCGCAACGCTCGCCGCAAGCGGAATGCCCTTGTAGGCGGGCCCGAAAATCATGTCGAACTCGATCTTGCCGGCGTCGCGGGCGGCGAGGAGCGTCTGGGCGTAGAAGGCGCCGAGGCGGTCGAGGAGCGAGCCCGTGTTGAAAAGACCCGCGTTGAAGAAATAGGGGGAAAGGCGGCCGGCCTTCGTCTTGAACTCGCCGAAGCGGAGCACGTTGGCCTCGAGCGCGAACTCGATGAACTGTTGCTGGATGGTCTGCATGATGGATGGGATAAACGGGTGCGACGCCGAGCCGATCGGCGGTGCGTCCTGAGATAATGGCCCGACGAACGAGCGCCCCGAGCGCCCGTCCGACATAATTTACAAATTATACCCCGCAGGTTTTCGCCGTCCCGACGGAGGGCGACCGGGTGTCCGAGGCGGGGATTTACGGAGTCGACATGTACCGCATCGTTACCTTCAATGCCAACGGCATACGTTCCGCCGCCGACAAGGGCTTTTTCCGATGGTTTGCCGAACAGAACGCGGACTGCCTCTGCGTACAGGAACTGAAGGCGCACGAAGCGGACATTCCGGCCGCCCTTCGCGAACTGCCGGGCTACTACGGGTACTTCCACTGCGCCGAAAAGAAGGGCTACTCCGGGTGCGGCCTCTGGACGAAGGTTAAGCCGCTTGCCGTGCGAACGGGTTTCGGCGTCGAAGAGTTCGACCGCGAGGGCCGCTACGTCGAAGCCGACTTCGGTCACTTGGTCGTCATTTCCTGCTACTTCCCCTCGGGGAGCAGCTCCGAAGAGCGTCAGGCCGCCAAGTTCCGCTTCCTCGACGTCTTTTTGCCGCACTTGGAGGCGCTGCGCGCGAGCGGAAAGGAGATCGTCCTCTGCGGCGACGTCAATATCGCGCACAAAGAGATCGACCTCAAGAACTGGAAGGGCAACCTCAAAAACTCGGGCTTTCTGCCCGAAGAGCGTCAGTGGCTGACGCAACTTTTCGAGGGTGACCGCTGGGTGGACGTTTTCCGCAAGCTCGACCCCCGACCCGAGCGCTACACGTGGTGGAGCCAGCGCGGGCAGGCGCGGGCGAAGAACGTCGGTTGGCGCATCGACTACCAGATCGCCACGCCGGGCCTCGCGGCCCGCGCGAAGGCGACCGACATCTACGCCGCGGAGAAGTTCTCGGATCACGCTCCGCTTACCGTCGACTACGATCTCGGAGATTCGCATCATGGCGCGTAAATCCCGTCGTTCGGCCCCGACGCTGGCCGACATTCTGTTTTCCCAAGGGTTCGGCACGCGCTACGACTGCGCGCAGATCGTGGCGGCGGGCGCCGTGCGGATCGACGGCGTCGTTCGGGACGATCCCAACGAGGAGATGGATCCCGAAGGGCTCGTCTTCACGTATCGCGGGGTCGAGTGGCCCGTGTGCGAACACGTGCTCATAGCGCTCAACAAGCCGACCGGGTACGAGTGTTCGACGAAGCCCTCGGCCCACCCCTCGGTGATGAGTCTTTTGCCCGGACAGTTTCGCCGCCGCAACGTGCAGCCGATCGGGCGGCTCGACGCGGATACGACGGGGCTTTTGCTCCTCACCGACGACGGCGCGTTGAACCACCGCCTCATCCACCCCAAAAAGCACGTCGAGAAGGTCTACGAGGTGACGCTCAAGCACCCCGCCGCCGAGGACATCTGCACGCGACTCACGCAGGGCGTGGTGCTCGACGACGATCCGAAGCCCGTGGCCGCGAAGGATGCCGTGTTGGTGACGCCGACCCACCTGCGCATGACGCTTCTCGAAGGGAAGTACCACCAGGTGAAGCGCATGGTTGCCGCCTGCGGCAACCGCGTCGAGGCGCTCCACCGCAGTCGGGTCGGAGCGTTCGTGCTGCCCGAGTCGCTCGCGCCCGGCGAGTGGATGTGGATCGATCGGGAAAGCGTCTTGGGCGGTTGACAAGGATTGATAAGGGAAGGTCGCATGCAGGAGAGAGTTGTCCGCGGATGGGACGTGGTGCGGGTCTATGCGGAGCCGGCCAGTCTTCGAATGTTCTTTTTCGGATTCAGCTCGGGGCTTCCCCTGCTGCTCGTCCTCGGGACGCTCTCCTTTTGGCTGCGCGAGGCCGGGGTCGACCTCAAGACGATCGGCTTTTTGTCCTGGGTCGGCTTGGTGTACGGCTTCAAATGGGTCTGGGCGCCCGCGATCGACCGCGTGCGGCTCCCCTTTCTCTCCGCACGCCTCGGGCGGCGCCGTGCCTGGCTCGTCGTCGCGCAGACGGGCATTGTCGGCGCGTTGATCGGGCTTTCTCAAACCGATCCCGCCGCGTCGCTCGCCTGGACCGCGGCGTGGGCGCTCTTGACGGCGTTTGCGTCCGCAACGCAGGACATCGCGCTCGACGCGTACCGCATCGAGTCCGCGCAGAGCGACCGTCAGGCGGCCTTGGCCGCCATGTACCAGACGGGGTATCGCATCGCCATGATCTGGTCGGGCGCCGGGGCGCTTGCGGTGGCGGCGTGGGCGCAGAGCGCCGAGGGCTACGAACAGGCCGCCTGGAGCGCGAGCTACCTCGTCATGGCGGCCTCGGCCGGCGTGGGGCTCGTGACGAGCCTTCTCGCGCCCGAACCCGAGACGGCGCCCGTGCCGCGCGAACGACCGTCGGCGGCCGCGCTTCTTGAGCCTTTTGCGGACTTTTTCCGCCGTTTCGGGCGCTGGGCCGCGGTGGTGCTCCTTCTGATCGCCACGTATCGGATTTCCGACGTGGTGATGGGCATCATGGCGAACCCCTTCTATCAGGATCTCGGTTTCACCAAGCAGGAAGTGGCGGCCGTCTCCAAGGTGTTTGGGGTCGTGATGACGCTCGCGGGGGCGTTTGCGGGCGGCGCGGTGACGATGAAGCTCGGCGTCAATCGGGCGCTCTTCATCGGCGCACTGCTCTCCTGCCTCACGAATCTCCTGTTTGCCGTACTTGCCGCCGTCGGGCCGAATCTCGCGTTTCTCGCCGTCGTCGTTTCGGCCGACAACCTCGCGGCGGGCCTGGCGAGCGCCGCGTTCGTGGCGTACCTCTCGGGGCTCACTTCGAGCGCCTACTCGGCGACGCAGTACGCGCTTTTCAGCTCGCTGATGCTCCTCTTGCCCAAATTCCTGGCGGGTTTTTCGGGCGTTGCGGTCGAAGCCGTGGGGTACTCGGGCTTTTTCGTGGCGACCTCCGTGATCGGCGTACCCGTGGCGCTTCTGGTGCTCCTAGCGGAGCGGGCCGCCCGCGAAGAGCGGCGCTCCGAAGCATGAAAAAAGCGGCACCCCGCTTTCTGCGGGATGCCGCTTGGGAGTTCGGGTGAGGATGCCGAACGTCCTCAGTCCTTGCGGCGTCGGGCGGTGCGGACGTTCCCGCGGCCCTTGCCCGAGGCGGGGCCTTTGCGACCCTTCGCGCCGTTCTTTTTCTCCGCGCGGCGCCAGCCGCGGGTGATTTCGGCCACGCGGGCGACGCTTTCCGCCAGATCGCCGAGCGCGTCGTCGTAATTCTCGAAGGGGCTCTCTTCGTTGAGCTGCTCCTGCATGGGCAGAAGGTCGCCCGCCAACTCTTCGGGCATGTGACGCAGGATGCCGATCAGCGCGGAGGCAAGCGCCTCGTTGTCTTCTTCGCGAAGCCCGGGCCAGCGGTCCATGACTTCCCAGAAGCCCGCCGCGAAGGGCGCAAGGGCGGCGATGGTTTCCGTCTCGTGCTCGTCGTCCTCGTCGGGCTCGTAGACGATCGGATCGATCGGGCGGCCCGCCTTGAGGTCGCGTTCGATCGAGTTGAAGCGTCGGAAGACGAGGTCTTCGAGGTCCTGCTGGGCCCGGCGGTCCGCAAGCACGGCCTCGGAACGGCTGCGCACGTCGAAGACGCGCAGCATCCATTCCCCGACGGGCGGGCGCTTCGGCAGGCAGACGAGGGCCGTGAGGTACCCGTCGAGATGGTCGGCTTCCATCGGCTCGTAGGGTTCGGGGATGCCGGCCAAAAGTTCGCCGAGGAGGACGAATTCCTCGTCGGAGAGCGGGCGGTCGAAGGGGGTTGTCATTGTGCTGTCTCCTGATTCTGAGCGGAGAGATACTGCGCCTGATGGTCCTCGACGGCCTTTCGGACGCTCTCGGACGTGCGACGCCGGAGCAGACGTCCGGCAAACGTTTCCGCATCTTCGATGTCGATGCGCAGGATTCTAGCCTTAACGGCCGGGATGCTGGAGGCGTCCATCGAGAGCGTGCGGCACCCGAGACCCAAGAAAAATTCCGTGAGGTCGGGTCGCCCGGCTATTTCGCCGCAGACGGAAATTTCTTTGCCCGCGCCGCAGACGCGCCGTACGGCCTCGGCGATGAAGCGCAGCACCGCGGGATGGCACTCGTCGTAATACTCGGACACGGTCGCGTTCGCGCGGTCGGTGGCGAGGGTGTACTGCACGAGGTCGTTCGTGCCGACCGAGAAGAAGTCGAGCACCGGGATGAGGTCGCGAATCATCGCGACCGCGGCGGGCACTTCCACCATGCCGCCCACTTCGATGCCGGTGCCGTAGCGTTCGCCCGCTTCGTCGAGCTCCCGCTTGGCTTCGTCGATCAGGTCGCGGGCCCGTTTGACGTCGGTGGGCGAGGTGACCATCGGAAGCAGAATCCGGACGGGACCGGCGGACGAGGCGCGCAGAATCGCCCGCAGCTGCGTCCTGAGAAGCTGCGGGTAGGCGAAGGTGAAGCGCAGCCCCCTCAGGCCGAGCGACGGATTGAATTCCTCGCGGTCGGCGTCGCCCAAAAGCGCCATTGCTTCGGGCGAGAGGGCCTTGTCCGCGCCGAGATCGGCCGTACGGATGGTGACGGGCTTGCCTTTCATCGAGCGGATCACCCGCAGGTAGGCCTCGTACTGCTCGTCTTCGCCCGGCAGATCCGAGCGGTTGAGAAAGAGAAACTCGGTTCGGAAGAGCCCGATCCCTTCCGCACCCGCCTTGTGGGCGTCGGGGAGGTCGTCGGGCAGGGCGATGTTCGCAAGGAGCGTGACGCCCGTGCCGTCCGTTGTGGCGGCGGAAACGCCCTTCAGTTTGACGAGGTTGCGCTTCTGGCGCTTGAGTTCCCGCATGCGCAGGCGCGCCGCCTTGGCCTGTTCGGCGGTCGGGGCGAGCTCGAGCCGGTTCTCGTCGGCGTTGACGAGAACGCGCTGACCGTTGTGCAGCTCTTCGCGCGCGCCGGTGACGCCGACGAGGGTCGGGATCTCGAAGCCGTGCGCGAGAATGGCCGCGTGGCTCGTGATGCTGCCTTCTTCGAGAACGATCCCGACGATGTCGAGGTCGTCGCGCTCGCGCAGCTGGAGCATGTCCGTGGGGTCGAGCTGGTCGACGACGAGAATGACCTTGTCGGCCACCGTTTCGACGTCTTCGAGGCTCGCATCCGAGCGACGGCCGGCCAGAAGCCGCTGCACGCGTTGTACGACGTGCGCGATGTCCTTGACGCGTTCGCGCAGGTACGCGTCGTCGATCTGATCGAATTCGCGGCGCGTTTGCTCGAGGCGCAGCGACAGCGCCCATTCGGCGTTCACGAGCTTGGAGCGGATGATGTCCAGCGTGTCGTTGAGCAGCGTCGGATCCTTGAGGATCATGCGATGCACGTCGACGAAGGTCGACGCTTCGGCGGGCATTTCTTCGTCTTCGAGACGATCGGCGAGCGCCGTGAGTTGCTTGTCGACCGCGGAGATCGCCATGCGCAGGCGCTGGCACTCGCCGCGAACCGCCGTTTTGTCGATGAAAAACTGCGGAACTTCCAGGTCGGCGGACGAAAAAAGGAGCACCGTCCCGCAGGACATGCCCGGATAGGCCGACAGGCCCGCAAGAAAGGCGGGCGGCGAAGAGGGCTCGACGGCGGGTTGCGGCGACTCGTCGACGACGCCCTCGGGGGCGACGGTAAGAGGTTCGCTCATCTCTCAGCTTCCTTCGCGAGGGGGATCAATCAGGTTCGCCGAAGCGGGTCTCGAAAAGTTCGACGATGTGGCGCAGGGCGCTCGCTTCGTCGGGGCCGTCGACGCAGACGACGAGCTCGGTGCCCTTGGGCAGAGCCATCGTCATGAGGCCGAGAATCGACTTGGCGTCGACCGTTCGGACCTTGTCCTTCAGCAGGATGCTGCTTTCGTAGAGGTTGGCGGTCTTCGCGAGAAGGGCGGAGGGGCGCGCGTGCAAGCCGAGACGGTTTTTGACGGTAAGGGATTGAGTGAGCATCGACGAAACTCCGGGAGCCGGATGGAAAAGACGAGGCGTCAGCCGTTGAGGGCGGAGTGCCCGATGGCGGTGGAGATCGCGCTGCGGGCGCCGCCTTCGGCGAGCAGCATCACGCGGCTCAAAGGCGCGTCGGGCGGGGCCGAAAGGGCCGTGACGACGGCCGGGAGGTTCACGCCCGAGAGGACTCGAACCTTGTCGTTGTCAAGAAAGCGGTGCGCGATGTTGGAGGGCGTTGCGCCGAGAAGGTCCGTAAAGACGAGCACGCCGTCCCGATCCAACAAGGGGTCGATCAGCGTGCGGGCGCGTTCGTAGCCTTGTTCGGCGTCGATGTTGCTCGGAACATCGAAGCAGACGATGTCGTCGGCCGAGGCGTCCGACGTGGCGCTGAAAATGTGCTGGGCGCAGATCTTCAGCGCGGAGGCGAGAGGCTCGTGCGCGATGATGCATATGCCAAGGGACACTCGAATCTCCGTCACGATAGAATCCACAAAGAGACACAAGTTTATCATCGGAGCCGAGGAGGGTCCGCAAATGTCATTGGTGATGTTTACGAGTCGGGCCGCCGGTCCGTTCATCATGTTTCGGGAAACGGCCGATCAGATTTTCAAAATCATCGGTCGCCCCCTGACGGAGCAGGGCGCGTTCGCGAGCGACGAACTTCCCGAGATCCTGCGCAAGCTCGAGGACGCCAAGGTGCGCGACAAGGCCCTGGCGGCCGAAGCCGAACGTCGTCGCGAAGACGAACTGCGGCGCTCGACCTACGCCGAAGAGCTCGACGGGAAGGAAGAGCGCGAACGCGAAGAAGAGATGCGCCGCGAGCGCATTCACCTCTACCAGCGCGTGGTGCCGCTCGAAGAAATGATCAAGCGCGCGATCCGCCACGACGAAGCGGTCATGTGGGGTAAGCCCTGAGCGGCTTTCGCGAGCGCCCCGGCGCACGGGAAACGTGCGAAAAAGCCCGTCTCCGAATGTCGAAGAGACGGGCTTTCTTTTGCCTTGAAACACGGTCGGGCGGCCTCAGCCCCGCCAGAATCCCTTCGTAAAGAGGATGAAGACCGTGAAGAGTTCGAGTCGACCGATGAGCATCAGGAAGGTGCAGATCCAGAACTGCAGCGTCGTCAGGCCCGCGTAGTTGCCCGCGGGGCCGAGCGCGCCCATGGCCTGACCGAGGTTGTTGATGCAGGCAATGGTGGCGGAGAACGATTCCAGCATGGGCATGCCCGAGAAGACGAGGAGCAGCACGCCCGCCCCGACCGAAATCACCCAGAGGAGCAGGTACGCGAGCACGGCCGAGGCCACCTGGTCGTTGAGGCGGGTTTCGCCGACGGTGAGGGGGAAAGACGCCTTCGGGTGGAGAAGCAGCAGAAATTCGCGCTTCGTCTGCTTGATGAGAATCAGGAGACGGATCATCTTGATGCCGCCCCCGGTCGAGCCCGCGCACGTGGCGAAAATCGAGCTGAGGAGCATGACGAGCGGAATGATGGTCGGCCAGAGCGCGTAGTCGTCGCTTGCAAAACCGGTGGTCGACGCCACGGAGACGACCGCAAACGCGGCTTTTACGAACGCGGTGAAGTCGTCTTCGTAGTACCCGATGTCAATGAGCAGGAGCGTGGTAAAGAGCGTCAGGACGGAGACGACGCCCACCCAACCGAGAACCTCGGGATCCCGCCAGTAAAGGCGCAGATCGCGCTTGTGCCAGGCGGAGAAGTGGAGCGAAAAGTTGCATCCGCACACGATCATGAAGACGACGGTGACGAGGTCCACGGCGTTGCTCTCGAAGTACGCGAAGCTCGAATCGTGCGCGCCGATGCCCGACAGACTCACGGTGGTCATCATGTGCAGGACCGCGTCGTCCCAGGACATGCCCGCGAAGTGGAAGGCGACGGTCAGGGCGACGGAAATCCCGAAATAGATGATGTAGAGCGCCTGCGCCGTATCGGCGATGCGGGGCGTCAGTTTGCTTTCCTTCAGGGGGCCGCTCGTTTCGGCTTTCAGAATCTGCGCGCCGCCGACGCCGAGCAACGGGAGAATGGCCACGGACAACACGATGAGCCCCATGCCGCCCAGCCACGAGAGGAAACAGCGCAAACCGTTGATGGAAAGCGGCAGGTCGTCGAGCCCCGTCATCATCGTCGCTCCCGTCGTCGTGAGACACGACATCATCTCGAAGTACGCCGCGGAGAAGGTGTACTGCGGGAGTTCCAGGAGAAGCGGAATGGTGGCGAAAAGCGGCACGGCCGTCCAGGTGAGGGTCACGAGCAGGAACCCGTGCCGTGCGGTGAGCTCCTGGCTGTAGCCGCGGGTGGCGAGGGTGAGCAAAGCCCCGGTGCCGGTCGTCACGGCAAAGGCCGTCAGGAACGCGGCGTCCGCACCGTCGGCCTGAGCGACGCTCACCAGGTACGGAATGAGCATCGTCAGACCGTAGCCGACGAGAACGGGTCCGAGCGCGTGGAGCACCGGAAGGAGCAGGTACCGTAAGGCGTTTGGCATGGGGGACCCTTAGAAGAAGCCCACGTCGACGGCGAAGAGACGCTCGATTTTCGGGATGAGGCGCTTCGAGGCGACGAAGACGACCACGTGGTCTTCGGCTTCGATGACCACGTCGGGTTTGCCCATCAGCACGACGGCGTCTTCGCCCTCGCCGCGAATCACGGCGCCGATGTTCGCGCCTTCGGGAAGGGCGAGTTCGCGGATGGGGCGGCCCACCACGCGGGAGCTGCGGCGGTTGCCGTGCGCGACGATTTCGAGCGCTTCGGCCACGCCGTGCCGCAGGCTGTAGGCGGCGGTCACGTCGCCGCGGCGAACGTGCTTGATGAGTTCCCCGAGAGCGGCCTGCGAGGGCGAGAGGGTGATGTCGATTTGCGAGCCCTGCATGAGGTCGCCGTACACCTTGCGGTTGACGAGTGCGATGGTGCGTTGCGCGCCGAGCTTTTTGGCGAGCATCGCGCTCAGCACGTTGTCGCCGTCGTCTTCGGAAAGCGCGATGAAGAGGTCGCACGTTTCGACGCCGGCATCCGAGAGCACTTCTTCGTCGGTGTAGTCGCCCTCGATCACGATGGCCGAGGAACGCAGTTGGCCGGCGAGAAGTTCCACCTTCGAGCGGTCTTTCTCCAGGATGCGGATGCTGAGCTCCGCATGACGGTCGGCGTCTTCGCCCGACGTGAGGCGTCGGGCGAGCGCCAGACACATCGAGGCGTTGCCCGCAAGGAGAATGTTGCGCACCGGCGGCTCGTGGTGGCGGATTTCCGAAAGCACGAGTCGGGCGTTGCGCGCGTCGCACAGACAGATCACTTCGTCGCCCGCTTCGATGACGGTGTTTTTGTCGACGTCGAGACGGCGGTTGCGGCGGAAGATCGAGATGATGCGGGCTTCCACGTGCGGCAGGTGCGTTTCGAGGTCCGCGACCCGTCGACCGACGAGCGGACTGCCGGCTTTGGCGCGCACGGCGATGAGCGCGGCGAGGCCTTCGCCGAACTCCAGCACCTGATTGGCTTCCGGAAAGTCGATCAGCTTCACGAGATAGCTCGTCACGGCCTGCTCGGGCCAGATCACGGCCGTGGCTTCGAACCCCTCTTCGCCGAGAATGCGGGGGAAGTTGCGCAGTTCGCTGTTTCGGACGCGCGCGATGCGGGTCGGAATGTTGAAAAGACGCGCCGCAAGCAGGCTGACGACCAGATTGGTTTCGTCGTTCGACGTCACGGCGATCAGCATGTCCATGTCGTCGGCCCCCGCGTCCCGGAGAACCTGGGGACTCGAGGCTTCGCCGACGATGCCGCGCAGGTCGAACCGGGATTGCAGATACGCGATGTGTTCGGGGTTGCGGTCGACGATGGTGATGTCGTTGGCTTCGGACACGAGGCTTTCGGCAACGGAAATGCCGATCCGACCCGCTCCGACGATGAGAATTTTCATAGGTCAGGCGAAGGGCGATCAGGGACGCTTCGGTTTGAAGGGCGCGCGGATGGCGGGCAAGGGCGACGGGAGACGCCCCGGGATGCGGAAGTCGTCGAGTTCGACGCCGGCCGCCTTCATCTTGCGATAGAGGTGCGTGCGCTCGATGCCCGAATGGCGCGCCAGACGCGCCATCGAGAGATTCTGATACTGAAGCGTCGTTTCGAAGTACGCGCGTTCTACGGCGTGCATCACGTCGCGGAAAGGCAGATTGAAGTCGAGCTTCAGGTTGTATTCGGGCAACTGAAAGACGGGCAGAATCGCGCCCGAAGCGGGAAGGCCGTCATCGTCGTCGCGGTTCGAGCGGGTGAGCGACTTTTGATATTCGAGCCGCTGCCACTGCTCCAGAACGCGGTCGACCGTCGTGAGGAGGTTCTTCAGGGAAATGGGCTTTTCCAGGAAGTCCATCGCCCCGTAGCGCACGGCCTGCATGGCCGAATCGATCGTGCCGTGGCCGGACATCATGATCACGGGACACGTGAGCAGATTGTGCGCGCGCCATTCGCGCAACAGCGTGATGCCGTCCGTATCGGGCATCCAGATGTCGAGCAGGATGAGGGAGTACTTGCGCTCGCGGATACAGCGGCGCGCTTCCTCGGCGTTGGCGGCCGTGGTGATGGTGTACCCGGAGTCCATCAGAATCTCCGCAAGCACGTTGCGGATGCCGACCTCATCGTCTACAACAAGAATATCTGCCATTTAATCGGTTCTCTGCGTGTCAGAAACGGGTGTTGTCCGGGTTGCGGATGAAAAAACCGGGAACCGAATGTCGACCTGGGCGCCGAGAATGAGGTAGCCCGTGCGGTCCATTCGGTTGGAGAGCTCGATCGACGCGTGATGTTCGTCGAGAATCTTCTTCACCATCGGAAGGCCCAACCCCGTGCCCGTCTCCTTGGTGGTCACGTAGGGCTCGAACGCTTTGGCGAGGATTTTCGAGCTGAACCCCGTGCCATTATCGCGGAATATCAGGCGGACGGTGGAGGGGCCGTCGGGCGAGGCGTCCGAGCGGGTCTGGATTTCGATTTCGGCTTCCGCACCGGCGGCGTCGATGCTGTTGGAAATCAGGTTGTGAATGACCTGTCGCAGTTGCGAAGCGTCCGCCAGCACGGCGGGGAGCGTCGGATCGAGCCGAAGCGTCACTTCGGTTCCGGCCTGATGGTACAGCGACGCCGCGTCCGTGAGGAACGCGTTGAGGTCGAGCGGCACGAGGTTGGCGCTCGGCAGGCGCGCGTACTCGCGGAAGTCGTTCACCATCTGCTTGAGCGCGTCGACCTGCGTCGTGATCGTGGCGATCGCGCGATGAAGCAGGTCCACGTCGGCCTGATCCTCCAAACGGTTTTCGAGCTTCATTTCCAGCCGTTCGGCCGCAAGGCGAATGGGCGTCAGAGGATTCTTGATCTCGTGCGCGAGACGACGGGCCACTTCGCCCCATGCGGTGGCGCGCTGAGCTTCGATCAGCTGGCTGACGTCGTCGAGCACCAACACCGTCCCCATGTGGGCGCCGAGCGGCATGTTGGAGGTTTTGATGTAGAGCGGAACGACGCGGTCGGGACGCTGCAACTCGAATTCGACGCGCATGTTGGCGTCGGTGGCGAGGTGCCGCATCTTGGTCAGCGCTTCGACGAGGCGGGGTTCCGTCGTTTCGAGCGTCGTGCCGATCGCGCAGACCTCGTCGCCGAGAATGCGCCGTGCGGCGGCGTTGGCCGTCACGACGGTGTGGGTGCGGTCGATGACCATCACGCCCGAGGTGATGTTGCCGAGCACCCGCTCGAGGTAGGCCTGCGCCTGTTGGGCTTCGCGCCGCTGCTCGTCGATGTCGCGGCGCGTTTCGGCGACCTCGCGGATCATCTGGTTGAAGGACTGCGTGAGGACGTTGATTTCGCTGCTGCCGGTGAACTCCCGGATGGGCGAGAAATTGCCGTCGGCCACGCGCCGCGTCCCTTCTTCGAGCTGCAGGACGGGTTCCGCGGCCTTTCGGGCGAACGTGATCGCGGCCGCGATGGCGCCGAACACGGCCAGAAGGAGCGTGAGAAAGAGCGTCCCGGTGTAGATCGACTGAAGCGACGCGCGCGAGAGTACGAGCGTCTGGTAGTCGCGGTAGCCCGCGAGGAGTTCCGAGGCGTTTTGAGCCGTTTCGTTGTCGACGGGCTGAATGATCTGGAGGTAGAGCTGCTGCGCGCCCGCCGCATTGCGGCTCGAGCGCGGCGCGGCGAGCCCTCGGGGCGCGGCGGGGAGCGACGCTTCCGACGTCGTCTCGTCGCTGCGCGGATTGAGCGGAAGGATGACCCGGATCGAGAGCGAGTCCGTGCGCAGCGCTTCGGCCTTGTCGGAGACGTCGCCGTCGATCACGCTGTAGATGCCCGTCGAGCGAACGACCTGCATCTGCTGGGCCGTCGGCAGGTCGGGCAACATCACGTTGATGCGCGACCCCGCCGCGGCCACCGCCGTGCCGTCGCCGAGAAAGACGAGCGCTTCGAGGCTTTGATGGCCTTCGAGAAGCCGCATCAGATCCTGCATGATGAGGCTCGTCGGCGTGTTGGCGAGCAGTCCCGCCATGTGGCGCGCCGTGAGTTCCGTCTGTTTTTGCTGTTGCTGCAGGATGCCGCGGGTGATGGTGACGCCCGACTCGAGCGCGCGCTCGACGCGCACGTCGAACCACGAGTCGATCGAGCGCGAGATGAAGACGTTCGAGACGAGGAAGATGACGAGGGCGGGCACGACGGCCAGTGCGGCCGTGGCGCCCGCGAGGCGCACCGTCATGTTGGCGCCGAAACGCCGCCGGCGAAAGCGCTGCCAGAGCTGAACCAGCATGGCTACGACGATTGCAAAGAGCAATACCGCCACCACGCGGTTGATGACGATCAGAAGCGGAAACCAGCGCTCGAAAAGCCGCGAGTCGGAGCTCGTGGCGGCGAGGCCGAAGAGCGAAATGGCGGCCAGGGCGAGCGAAGCGGTGAGCGCGTAGCGATACCAGTGCGGCATGAGCTCCTCACTCGCCGTCGTTGGTGACGGACGGGTCGATGCGAATCGTCGTCCAGTCGCTTTCCACCGACCATTCGATCGAGTCGTCGGTGGTCACCTGCATGGGTTTCGGGAGCTTCGTCGTGTCCAGATGGAATCGGACCTGCGCCGTGAAGCTGCGGCTGTCGCCGATCGTGTCCGAGGGCGCCACGCGCCAGCGACGGATGTTTTTGACAAGCGGCAGCGCCTGCTCCAACGAATCGAAGTTGAGCGAAAGGCCGCTGTAGCCCACGCGATACCGGCGCGTGAGCGGGTCGAACGAAAGGCGAACGAGGAAGGTCTCGTCCGCGACCGTCTTGTCGAGCCAATACCAGCGCGACGAGGTGAGACGGAATTCGTGCGCGAAGTAGAGCGCGATCCCGCGGTGCAGCACGTCGAGCAACGGCGCCGGCAGGTCGAATTCGTAATGCGCGGCCACGAACAAACCGGGGCGCTCCCCCGGTTCGTCGCGGGTGATTTCCGCCCCCATGAAGGCGGCCTGCACGGCGAGGGCGCACGTCGACCACGCCGCCGTCCCGAGAATGAGGATGGCGAGCGCGGTCCGGCGGAAGCAACGGGTGTGCGGGCGGATCATGAGGGCGCGTACCGTCAGGAGCGGTGGTCGGTTTTTCGGAAAAGGGCGTAGAAGAACCCGTCGTGAACGGCGGGCAGGCGCGGATCGGTTTCGGGCCGATCGTCGTCGGTCGGCAACAACGTCATCATACCTTCAAGCCCTTCGCCGAGCGGAACGAGCGAAGCGTCCGGGGCGGCGTCGAGGAATTTCGCGACCTGATCGACCCCTTCTTCGGGGAAGATCGAGCACGTGCAAAAGAGCAGGTGACCGCCCGGTTTGACGACGGGCCACAGCGCCTTGAAGAGCATGCGCTGCGTCTTGGCGAGCGCCTTGGGGTCGCCCGGACGACGGTTCCAGGGAACGTCGGGCTGACGACGCACCACGCCCGAGGCGGTGCAGGGAGCGTCGAGCAGCACGGCGTCGAAGGCCTTGCCCGACCACCAGGCGTCGAGGTCGGAGGCGTCCGCCACGCAAACCTCGGCGCTCAGGCCGAGTCGATCGAGATTTTCCGTAATGCGACGAGCGCGTTCGGGGTCGATTTCGAGGGCCGTGACCGAGCAACGGTGCTTTTCGAGGAGGTGCGCGGTTTTGCCGCCCGGAGCCGCACAGGCGTCGAGCACGGCGTCGCCGTCCGAGGCGGGGAGGAAGTGAGCCGCCAACTGCGTGCCCGCATCCTGCACCGAAACGACACCCTCGGCAAAGCCCGGAATCGCTTCGACGGGACAGGGCTTGAGGAGCTGAACGGCGTCGAGGCCGAGGGCGCGCGCCGGAACCCCGGCGGCTTCGAGGCGCTTCAGATAGTCGTCGACGGAGGTCTTTCGGGTGTTGACGCGAATCGTCAGGGGCGGATGGCGCAGCCCCGCTTCGAGAACGGCTTCGGCCTCGTCGCCGTAGACCGACTTCATGCGCTCGATCCACCAGAGCGGAGCGTTGAAGCGCACTTCGGGCGACGCGTTGACGCGCGCAAGGAGACTGTCGGTTTCGCGCAGGTAACGGCGAAGCACCGCATTGACCAGCCCCGCGAAGCGCTCCGTGGAGCGGTGCGAACGCACGGCTTCGACCGCCTGGTTGACGACCGTAAAGCCGGTCCATTCGCCCGAGAGGAGGGCGGCAAGCGACACTTCGAGAAGCGAACTCACGGGCTCTTTGGGCGCGCGCTCGAGCAGTGCCGCAAGCAGCGCCTTCGTCGTCGCGGTGCGGCGCGTCGCACCGTAAAGGAGCGCAAGGAGCGTGCCGCGTCCGCCTTCGGGCAGGTTCTTCGAACCCGCGGCCACGGCGCTCACGAGCGACGCACCGTCTTCCTTCATGAGACGGCGGCCGAGCGCGGCGGCCGAGAGAACCGCGGAAAGCGGAACGGCATCCCGGTTTTTGCGGGGTTTGCGCGGGGAAAGATCGGCCGACACGGTCAAAGCACCTCACCGACAGTGAAATTCACGCCCTGCAACACGGCGGAAGCGGCCATGCGGGGCTTGCCCGGTTTCTGGAGCACCGTCATGCGAAGCGCGCCCGAGCCGCAGGCGACCGTCAGGGCGCCGTCGGTCGAGAGCACGGTGCCCGCGGGCGCGTCGCCCGCCGTGCATTCGGCTTCCCAGACTTTGATGACGAGACCCGCGTGCTCGAACTGCATGCCCGGAAACGGCGTGAAGGCGCGCAAACGGCGCGCGAGCACGTCGGCGGGCTCCGTCCAGTCGATGTGGCTTTCGGGCTTGAGGAGCTTCTCGGCGTAGGTCACGCCTTCCTCGGACTGGACTTCCCAGTCGAGTTCGCTCGGGGTTTCGAGCGCTTCGACGAGGAGTCGGGCGCCGAGCCGTCCGAGGCGTTCGGTCAGGGTGCTCGTCGTGTCGTCGGCGGCGATCGGGGTTGTCACCTTGCGGATCATCGGACCGGTGTCGAGCCCGAGCTCCATCTTCATGAGCGTGACGCCCGTTTCGGGGTCGCCCGCTTCGATCGCGCGCGAAATCGGCGCGGCGCCGCGCCAACGCGGCAGGAGGCTCGCGTGGATGTTGAGGGCCTTGATGTCGCCCTTTTTGCCGATCCCGCGGGCGCAGTCGAGCACCGGCTGCGGGAGGATGAGACCGTAGGCCGCAACGACGAGCAGATCGGCATCGATCGCCTTCAGTTCGGCGTGCATGAGGGCGGCGCCTTCGGGGTCGCGCTTGAGGCTCAGCGTCAGGGGCGTTTCGACGCGAATGCCGTGCGACTCGGCCAGGACGCGTACGGGGGAGGGCGTCAGTTTCATCCCGCGGCCGCTCGGGCGGTCGGGCTGCGTGAGAACGAGCGGGATCTCGTGCCCGGCCTCGATGAGCTGCTTCAGGGCTTCGGCGGCGAAGTCCGGCGTTCCGGCGAATATGATTTTCATCGAAAAAATCCTCGAAGGGGTTTGTGTGTTCGATTCCGTCGCCCGCCGCGTCGCGTTCCGCGCTTCGGGGACGGTACGAATCCCACTATTATCGTACGGCGGGGCGGACGTCCGACCGAATCGGGGTCGTACGAAACGTTGCCGACCGTACGGCGGGCGGCGGTCCCGCGCGCAAAAGAAGAAAGGAGAAAGCGAGATGCTGGTTTTTCAAAGCCACGGTTTGGATTATGCGTACGGTCGTTGGGGCGAGCCCGACGCGCCCGCCGTGCTCCTCATCCAGGGGTTGGGCATGCCGAAAGAAGCCTGGCCGCTGCCGCTTGTCGAAACGCTTGTGGCCCGCGGCTATCAGGTGATCGCGTCCGACAACCGGGATTCGGGCGCGTCGAGCCGCATGACGGATTGGCACGTCACGGGCGGAGACGTCGCCCGCGCGATCGGCCGCACGCTTTTGCGCCGTTCCGTCGTGGGCGAATACGCGCTCGAAGACATGGCGCTCGACGCGTTGCGGCTGCTCGACGAACTCGGCATTCGCCGCGCGCACGTCGCCGGCGTGTCGATGGGCGGAATGATCGCGCAGACGCTCGCCGTGCAAAGTCCCAATCGCGTCGCAACGCTCACGTCGATTTCCTCCGCGAGCGGCAACCCCCGAACCGGGCTCGGGAAGTTCGGAACCATCTGGTCGATTCTGAGACCCCGCGGGAAAACGCCCCGCGAGCAGATCCTCAAAACGCTTCGGGTGCTTTCGGGGCCCGCGTATCCGGTGACCGAGGACGAATTGAACCGTTACCTCAAACAGCTGCCGAATTTCGATCGGGATCTTCCCGCGGTTTTCCGTCAGGTGGTGGCGCTTCTCTCGAGCGGAGACCGCTCCGAACAACTCCGACGGGTCCGGGCCCCGACGCTCGTCGTTCACGGGACGGCCGATCCGCTCCTGCCGTTCTCGGCCGGACGCGAAACGGCCGAGCTCATTCCCGGCGCCGAACTCTGGGCGGTGGAGGGCATGGGGCATCAGCTCCCGTGGGCCTTCATGGAGACGCTCGGCACGCGCATGGCGGCCTTCATGAACCGGCACCCGGTGTAAGGGCGCCTTCGGGCGCTCAGTGCTCTTCGGCCTCTTCCTGCGCCTTCTTCTTGTCGTTGAGACGAAGCTTGCGCAGCTTCTGGCAGGCGCGGTCCTTCTTGAGGCGGCTCAGGTGGTCGATGAAGACCACGCCGTCGAGGTGATCGATCTCGTGCTGAACGCAAACGGCGAGAATGCCTTCGGCCTCGAATTCGACGGGGTTGCCGTCGAGATCCTGGGCGCGGACGCGGACGTGATCGGGGCGCTTGACGTGCTCGTAGAGCCCCTTGAGGGAGAGGCACCCTTCCTCGTAGTCCTGCAGCGTGTCGCTGTGCTCGACGACGCTCGGATTGACGAGGACCTTGAGGCCCGACTTGTCTTCCGACACGTCGATGACGACGATGCGCTTGAGCACGCCCACCTGATTGGCGGCGAGGCCGACGCCCGGAGCCGCGTACATGGTTTCCGTCATGTCGGCGGCGAGTTGCTTGAGCTCCTCGTTGAATTCCGTCACGGGTTCGGCGCGGCTCGAAAGAGCGACGTTCGGATACTGGACGATCGGCAAAACGGCCATGAAAAGCCTCCAACACGGTTGCCTTCGCGGGGCGACTCGTGCTTAAGTGTGAGTGAACGAACAAAGTTGAGCGACGGCGCGTCGCGCCGAGCGGAACCGATGATTATAGGGCGGAGCGCCGCAAGAAATTCTCCGACGGGCGGTTTTCGCGCGTGTCGCGGAAAAAGGTGAGGCAGGTGATGGATACGAACGAAAAGCGGGCGTGGTTGCGTCTCGCGCGTGCGCGGCGATTGAGCGCCGCGGCGGCGGTGCGGCTTTTGCGGGATGCGGAACTCCCCGAAGCGGTTTTCGCGTCGGACTATGCGACCGTGGCCAAGCGGGAGGGGGCCGAGGTTGCGGACGAAGTGCGCCGCCTCGGGCGGGGCGCCGAAGACGAGAGCGTCGATCGGGCGCTCGCGTGGCTTGCGCGGCACGAGGATGCGTTTCTCCTCCCCTTTACGAGTCCCCTCTACCCGCAGGCGCTTTTGCAAAGCGACCGTCCGCCGATCGTGCTTTTCGCGCGCGGCAACGCGGGACTTCTCGGGCGCAGAACCGTGGCCGTGATCGGCTCGGAGCACGTCGACTCAGAAAGTATTGCCACGGGGGTCGAACTCGGAAAGGCGCTCGTCGCGCGCAAGGTCGCTCTGATCGAACGCACCGCGACGCCCCTCGAATTGAGCGTCGCACGTGCGGCGCCTTCGGGTACGATACTTGTTCTTGCCACCGGACCCGATCGGGTGTACCCGGCGACGGCCCTCGAGGAGCAGCGCGCGGTGCTCGCTTCGGGAGGGCTGCTTCTGGCCGAAGCGTTTCCCGAGGAGGGTGTAACGCCCGAGCGGATCGAGCGCCGAGACGCGGTTTACACAGCGGCAGCCGATGCGGTGCTGCTGGTTGCCGCGGAGACGAGCTCGCCCGAAATGCGCCTCGCGCGCACGGCGGGCGAGATGGGTCGGAGTGTTTTTGCCGTCCCCGGGAGCATTCATTCGCCCTACTCGAAGGGGCCCCATCGGTTGATTCGCAACGGCGCTACGCTTGCGGAATCTGCCGAAGATGTACTCGGCGACCTCAAAAATCTTGCATAATGCGGCCTTCGCCGATCTTGGCTCCCGTCTACGCTGGTGTACAGGGCGACGAACACTTCCTTATTCGCGCGGAAATATCATGGGCCAAACACTGGTTATTGCCGAAAAACCCTCGGTTGCGAGCGACATCGCCAAAGCGCTCGGCGGATTTAAAAAAGACGGCGACTTCTGGGTGAGCGACACCATGCTCATCGGGTCGGCCGTCGGTCATCTTCTGGAGCTCGCCGCTCCCGAAGAGTACGACGTCAAGCGCGGCCGCTGGTCGTTTGACAATCTGCCGGTCATTCCACCGCACTTCGATCTGCGACCGATCAAGAAATCGGTGACGAAATTCGAGACGCTGGCGCGCAAGATGCGCAGCCGCACCGTCACCGACATCATCAACGCATGCGACGCGGGGCGTGAAGGCGAACTGATCTTCCGCTACATCATGCAGGCCGCGCGCTGCAAGAAGCCCGTGCGTCGTCTGTGGCTGCAGTCGATGACGGCCGCGGCGATTCGCAAGGCGTTCGAAAACCTTCGTACCGACGAAGAGATGAAGCCCCTCGAAGCGGCCGCCCGCAGCCGTTCGGAGGCCGACTGGCTGGCCGGCATCAACGGCACGCGCGCCCTCACCGCGTTCAATTCGAAGGACGGGGGCTTTTTCCTCACGACGGTCGGGCGCGTGCAGACGCCGACGCTCGCCATCGTCGTCGCGCGCGAAGAGGAAATCCACCACTTCGTCTCGAAGCCCTACTGGACCGTCAAGGCGGTCTTCGGTGCCGCGGCGGGCGAGTACGAAAGCCTCTGGCAGGACGCCAAGTTCGTCAAAACGAAGGGTCAGGCGCCGGAACTCAAGGCCGAACGCCTCTGGAGCGAAGAAGAAGCGCTTCGCATCGTCGAACGCTGCCGCGGGCAGTCGGGGGTCGTGACGGAAACGAAGAAGCGTTCGACCTCGATGTCGCCCGCGCTCTTCGATCTCACGAGCCTGCAGCGCGAAGCGAACAGCAGTTTCGGCTTCCCCGCCCGCATGACGCTCGCGATCGCACAGCGCCTCTACGAACGCCACAAGGTGCTCACCTATCCGCGTACGGACGCCCGCGCGCTGCCCGAAGACTACATCCCGACCGTGTACGAGACGCTCGAGCACCTCGGGCACCTCGGCGACTACGCGAAGTTTGCGGGCACGATCGTGAAGAATCGCTGGGTGAAGCAGGACAAGCGCGTCTTCGACAACACGAAGATCAGCGACCACTTCGCCATCATTCCCACCGGCGAGCTTCCGAAGGAGCTCGACGAAACCGAACAGAAGATCTACGACCTCGTCGTTCGTCGCTTCATGTCGGTCTTTTATCCCGCGGCGGAATTCGACGTGACGACGCGCACGACGACGGTCGGCGAAGACCGCTTCGTGACCGAAGGGAAGGTGCTCGTGATGCCGGGTTGGATGGAAGTCGCGGGCCGCGGCGGAAAGACGCAGAGCGACCTCTGTCCGGTGACGGAGGGCGAAACCGTGCGCACGAACGACATCAACGCCAAGCAGGACGCGACCCGTCCGCCCGCCCGTTACAACGACGCGACGCTCCTTTCCGCGATGGAATCCGCGGGGAAGAAGCTGGAGACGGGCGAACTGCGCGATGCGATGGCCGAAAAGGGTCTCGGCACGCCGGCAACGCGCGCTCAGACGATCGAAGGCCTGATCGAGCAGAAGTATCTGCGCCGCGACGGGCGCGATCTCATTCCCAACGCGAAGGCCTTCCAGCTGATGCAGCTCGTGCGCGGGCTCCACATCGACGAACTCACGCAGCCCAAGCTCACGGCCGAGTGGGAGCAGAAGCTCGCTCAGATCGAAAGCGGCGCCGTGTCGCGCGACGTTTTCATGGATGAAATCCGTCGCATGACGGAAACGATCGTTTCCGCGGCCAAGCAGTACGAAGGCGACAGCGTTCCGATCGTCAACCCGATTCACTTCCGCAACCGTTGCCCGGCCTGCGGCGGCGAGATCGTCGAAAACTACAAGCGCTTCGCGTGTACGGGCGAAGGGTGCGGTTTTTCGCTCCCCAAGCACCCGTCGGGCCGCGCGTTCGAGCCCGAAGAGGTCGAGGAGCTCCTCGCCACGCACCACGTCGGTCCGCTTTCGGGCTTCATCAGCAAGCGCGGCTTCCCCTTCGAGGGCGAGGTGATTTTGGCCAAGGATAAGGAAACCGGCGAATGGGGCATGCGCTTCGACTTCGAAGAGCGCCCCGAGGTGACCGAAGAAGAAATCGCCGCCTCGACGCAGATCGCCACCTGTCCGCTCTGCCACGGGCGCGTCATCGAACACGGCGACTATTACGTGTGCGAACACGCGCTCGGCAGCGATAAAAAGCGCTGCCCGATGCGCACCGGCAAGGTCATTCTGCAGCGTCCGATTTCGTGCGCCGAAGTCGTCGCGCTCTGCGAAAACAAGCGTACGCCGCTCCTCGAAGGGTTCGTGTCGAAGCGTACCAACCGTCCCTTCAACGCGTATCTCGTCCTCGACAAGACGAAGGGCGTGACGTTCGAATTCGAAAAGCGCGAAAAGACGTCGAAGGCCGCCAAGAGCGCCGAGAGCGCCGAGAGCGTCGAGAGCGAAGCGGCGCCGGAAAAGGAGGCCTCGGAAGAAGCCCCCAAGACGGCGACGAAGCGCACCAAGGCCGCGAGTACGACGAAAACCGCGGCGAAAAAGGCCGCGACGCGTACCCGCAAGACGACCGCGAAGAAGGCAGCCGAACCGACCGAAGCGTAAAGGAAGGCCGCTTCGCATGAAAAACCCCGGAGCGAAACACTCCGGGGTTTTTTCCTGACTTTGACAGCTGCATCCGGGATTGCTCGAAAGCGACTGCGACGCGGCGGCAAGAGCCATCTCAAGCCGAAGGAAGGCGACTTGGGAGCCAGCCCGGACACCGAACGCATCGAAGTCGCTGCCGGAGGCGCGCCCGTGCTTTCACCGGACGGCGAGAAGTTCCATACGAAATCCAACACCGCGGGCGATTTCGAGACCATGGCAAGAGGGGTCGGACTGAACCCGTTGCCGGGTCTTGCGCGCGAGGCGGACGCAAAGCGCGCACCAAGAGTGAAGGCTTTATAACAGCTTGCGAACGGTGGAAAAACAGGCGAGAGCCCTTGCCAGGCAAGGGATCTCGCCATTTTCAACTGTCAAACTCAGAAAAACCCCGGAGCGAAACACTCAGGGGTTTTGGCGGGAAGCGCTCGGCGCGCTCGGGGGAGCGCGCCCTCGAACATTGCGTCAGGGCGTCTGTTCCGAGGCCTCGGGCGCGGGCGCTTTGCCCTTCGTACGGGTGACGAGCACCTGGTCGATCTTGTTGTTGTCGACGTCGAGCACTTCGAACGTGTACTCGCCGCACACCACCTTGTCGGTGCGCTTCGGAATCTTGCGCAGCATGTACATCATGAAGCCCGCCACCGTTTCGTAGGCGGAGTCTTCGGGCAGCTCGTCGATGCCGAGCGCGTGTTCGATGTCGTCGACGGGCGTGGCGC
>UMGW01043624.1_pt1 | contig 69815 bp, 67 predicted proteins | sample 1965371 | NCBI WGS metagenome assembly UMGW01 (sample SAMEA4836082, study PRJEB28245) | human gut metagenome | biome: gut microbiome; material: fecal sample | place: Denmark | collected 2008
TCACAAGGCTTGTTATGCAGATAGGTGATGCGTTCGCCCTGGGTAGCGTTTCGGTCGGGGCGCCGAGTTGCTACAATCGAAAAATCCGCCGGTTGTCGCAACCGGTCGTTCGACCTCACTCAACGGGACGCAACAGAACATGATCCGAATTCTCCTCATCGATGACCACACGCTCTTTCGCAGCGGGGTGAAGGCGCTTCTGCAGCGTCAGGCCGACTTCAAAGTGGTGGGCGAGGCGAGCGACGGACTTGAGGGCGTCAAGCTCGTCGAGCAGGTCGAAGCCGACGTCGTGCTGCTCGACGTCGACATGCCGAGCATGAACGGGCTCGAAGCGCTCGCGCAGATCCGCGAGACGCACCCCGATCTGGCGGTCCTGATGCTCACGGTGAGCGAAGACTGCGAAATCCTCGGCGAATGCCTCAAGCTCGGCGCCCGCGGGTACCTCCTCAAGAAGATCGATCAGGACTTCCTCCTGCGCTCGATCCGCCTTGCGTATCAGGGCGACAGCGTCATCTCGCCGCAGATGATGTCGAAGTTCGTGAGCCAGATGTCCGACCCCGATCAGGGCCGCAGCCGCACCGCCTATCCCGGGCAGGATCCCTCGGTGCTCACGCGCCGCGAACGCCAGACGCTCGCCTGGTTGGCCCGCGGCGTCTCGAATAAGGAAATCGCCCGCGCGCTCTGCCTTGCGGAGTCGACGGTCAAGGTGCACGTGCAGAGCATCCTGCGCAAGCTCAACCTGTCGAGCCGCGTTCAGGCCGCGATTTACGCGATCGAACACAAGATCGACAAGGAACTCTGAGGAACTCCGAGGAATTCCGAGCGGATGCCCGACCCCGAAGCGGGGCGGGTCCGCGTCAAAAAGAAAAGGGCGGAAAGCGCGTACGGTGCTTCCCGCCCTTCGTCGTTTTCGGGTTGCTCAAACGCCGCCCGCGTACCCGTTCTGACGCCAGGCTTCGAACACGGTGACGGCCACGGTGTTCGAGAGGTTGAGCGAGCGGTTGTCGGGACGCATCGGGAGGCGAATGCGTTGCGACTCGGGGAAGCGCTCCCGAACGACTTCCGGAAGGCCCTTGCTTTCCGAACCGAAGACGAACCAGTCGCCCGGGCGGAAATCCATGCGGGCAAAGGGCGTGCTCCCTTTGGTCGTCATGGCGAACATGCGTTCGGGATCGGGCTTCTCGGCTTCGAGGAACGCCTCGAACGAATCGTGCACCTTGAGCGTGGCGTACTCGTGGTAGTCGAGCCCCGCCCGCTTCATCTGCTTGTCTTCGAGCGTGAAGCCCAGGGGACGGATCAGGTGCAGCTCGCACCCGGTGTTCGCGCAGAGGCGAATGACGTTGCCCGTATTGGGCGGGATTTCCGGGGCGACGAGAACAACGTGGAACATCAGTAATCTTCGTTGGAAAGCGCTTCGCGCATGCGGCGCAGCGCAAGTTTTTCGATTTGTCGGACGCGCTCGGCGGAGATGCCGAATTCGTCGGCGAGCGTCTGGAGCGTCACGGGCTTCACATTGCCGTTTTCGTCCTGATGCAGGTAGCGCGCTTCGATCACGCGGCGGCTGCGTTCGTCGAGCGCCTGGAGCGCCTTTTGAATGCCTTCGCCCTCCAGGCGCATGCGGTTCTCTTCTTCGAGCACCGCTTCGGGCTCGTCGCTTTTGCGCGTGAGCCAGTCCGAGGGCGTGAAGGAGCCCTCGTCGTCGTCCCGGGAGGAGCCTCCCGTCGGGGCGTCGAGGCTCGTTTCCTGCCCGTACATGCGCTCTTCCATTTCGAGCACTTCCCGGGGCTTCACGTCGAGCGTGAGCGCGATGCGTTCGGCCTGCTGGTTCGTGAGGGCGTATTGCGGGTCTTCTTTGAGCTGCCGCAGGTTGAAAAAGAGCTTGCGCTGGTTTTTCGTCGTGGCGAGCTTCACGATGCGCCAGTTGCGGATCACGTACTCCTGAATCTCGGAGCGAATCCAGTGCACGGCAAAGGTCATCAGACGGGCACCGCGGTCGGGGTCGTAGTGACGGATGGCCTTCATGAGGCCGATGTTCCCTTCCTGGATGAGGTCCGCGTAGGGGAGCCCGTAGCCGAGAAAGCCGCGGGCGATCGAAATGACGAGGCGCAGGTGGCTGAGAATCAGCTGCTGGGCGGCTTCGAGATCGTTTTTGTCGCGCAGTCGCACCGCAAGGTCGTGCTCTTCGTCGGCCGAGAGCATGGGGGCGCGATCGGCGGCCCGCATGAAGGCTTCGAGGTCGCCGAGCTGCCCGACGAGGGCGGGCGTTTTCGGGGGCGTGAAGGGTACGAGCGCGCGGCTCGAGGAGGTCGCTCCGGTTTCGACGGGCGAGATCTCCGCGGCGGGGGCGCGCGCCGCTTTGGCGCGCCGCGCACGTTTGGGACGCGGTTCGGCGTCGAGGACTTCCGGGGCCTCGGGAGCCGTCGTGTCGGGGCGATTGTCGGAGTCGACCATACGCTCTCTCCTCGAGGGGTTCAGCGGGCTCCGCCGCGGATCTGACGCCACGTATCGGCGGCGACCGCCGAGGCGACGATGCCCCCGACGACGGCGCAACCGAGAACGATCCCGAGGCACCAGTCCGCGGGAGGGAGCATGAGCGAAACCGCGGCGTCGTAGAGACTCGCGACGGAAGCGACCGCCCGACCGAAAACGATCAGCCCGATCTTCGTGATCCCGAGAGCCAGAACGGCCGAGGTGCCCATGAGGAGAAAGCCGCGCCAGGCATAGGGGCGCACGGCAAAGGAGGGCGAAGCGCCGAAGAGGTGCAAAGCCCGCATTTCCGAGCGGGCCGACGAACTCGTGAGGCGCACGGCCGTGCCGAGTACGAGCACGACGAGAAGCAGGACGACGGAACCGAGGCACACGAGCCCCACGTTGGCCGCACGCGTGACGGCCTGGAGCTTCTCGTGCCAGGAAATTTCATAAGGCACGAAGTCGACCCCGCGGATGGCTTCGATCGCTTGGGCGGCCTCTTCGATTTTCGCGTTGCTCATGTCGTTGGCGAGCGTGGCGATCACGATGTCGGGAAGCGGATTGCTCGCGCTCTTGGCGGGCTTGATCCCGAGTCGTTCGTTGAGTTCCGCGTAGGCGTCTTCCTTCTTGATGATGCGGGTCGAGACGACCTCGTCGATGGCGCGGATTTCCTCTTCGACGCGGGCCGCGTCGGCCTTCTCCGTCGTGAAGACCGTGATTTCGACGGAGGTCGGCAGGCTGCGAAGCGGCTCCGAGAGACCGTAGAAAATGCAGGCGATGAAAAGCGGAATGGAAAGGGCCAGGGCCGAAAGGCACGTCGCAAAGACGAACGGCGACGCATCGCGTCGAAGTCCTCGAAGCGTCTCCTGCAAGGCCCAGCGGCGACTCGTCACGAAGCTCATACCCGGCCTCCCCGAGTCGAAAGCGGAATTTCACGGAACGGAACGCCCTGCGGCGCGATGCGCTCGTGGCTCGCCGCAACGACCGTTACGCCCGCCTCGACGAAGGCGCCGAGCAGATCGAGAAGCGTCCGGGCGTTCGACTTGTCGAGGTGAGCGACGGGCTCGTCCGCGAGGATCACCACCGGACGGTTGACGACGGCGCGCGCCAGGTTGACGAGCTGACGCTGCCCGGCCGAAAGGTGTCGGGGCAGTTGGGTCGCGAGTTCGGCGATGCCGCACTTCTCGAGCGCGAGCAGGGCGCGGCTGCGGGCTTCGCCGAAGGACTCTTCGGCAGCGAGCGCCGGCAGCATGACGTTGTCGTGGATCGAGCGGTCGTCGAGCAGAAGCCCTTCCTGAACCATAAGCCCCATCGAGCGGCGAAGCCAGCGGCGTTGAACCTCGTTGAAGCGGTCCACCCGGTCGCCCGCGACGATGATTTCGCCCGCGGCCGGTCGTTCGAGGCCCGCCAGCAGACGCAGGACCGTACTCTTGCCGCAACCCGTGTTGCCGTGCAAAAGGACGAATTCGCCCCGCCCCACCGTAAGCGAGAGGTTCTCGAAAACCGTGCGGCCGTCGTAGGCCGCTGTGACGTTGCGCAGCTCGAGGAGCGTTTCTTCGGTCATGCGATGGCGAACCTTTCAAAGCGCACCGTGCGACCGATGCGACTCCAGTTGAGCGATTCCTCGTTGAGGAGGTAGTCCGTCAGCGGATGCTGATTGAGCCACACGGGATCGATCCGAACGACGAGCTCGTCGCCGTTGCGCTCGAACTTCATGACGGGCAGCGTCACGTCGACGCGCGCATGCGCCAGAATCACCGCAAGACGCACGGCGAGGACCGATTCCCACGAGACGCACCAGTCCGAGGGCGCCCCGAGCTTTTTCAGGGTGCCGCGCTGCGCGAGCACGAGCGTCGCCATGCGGATCTGCTCGCTGTGCGCAAAGCCCGGCATGTCGGTGTTCGAGATGATGTACTGGCCGTGGCGGTGGTAGCGCGACGAGGTGATGAGCATCCCCACCTCGTGCATGAGCGCGGCCCAGCGCAGGAGCTTCAGGTCGTCGTCGGGCGTTTCGGGGGCGAGCCTGCGACAGAGTTCGACCGCGGTCGACGACACGCGTTCGGCCTGATCCGCGTCGACGAGCGCCTTTTTCATGAGCGCTTCGACCGAAATTTCGCGGGTGTCGCGGTCGGAGAAGCGCCCCCAGAGGTCGTAGAGCAACCCAACGCGCAACGCGCCCGACGCGGGACGCATGCTGCGGATGCCGAGCGTGCGGAAGACGGCCGTCAGTACGGCAAGGCCCCCGGCGATGACTTCCCGACGATCTTCCTTGAGGCCCGTAAAGCGGATGTTGCGCACGTCCTTCGCCTCAAGCAGCATGCGCGTCAGCTTTTCGAGGTGTTCGGGCGTCACCGCGCCGTCGCTCCAGCCGAGCGCGACGCAAATGTCGGAAACCGCACCGAACGTGCCCGCGGAGCCGAAGGCCTCGTCGTAGTTTTCGGGCCCGAAAAGCCGCCCCCCTTCTTCGATTTCAGCCTCACAAGCCGTGACGGCCTGCTCGAAGCTCTTGGGCGTGATGCGCCCGTCGCGGAAGTGTCGGATGGACGTATTGACGCAACCGATCTTGTAGGACTCGCACCGTTCGGGTTCGAGCCCGCGGCCGACGATGAATTCGGTGCTCGCTCCGCCGATGTCCACGATCAGACGGCGCTTTTCGGAGGGCGGCAGCGTGTTGGCGCAACCCTTGAAGACAAGGCGCGCTTCTTCGTGCCCGGAGAGGAGTTCGATCTTGTAGCCGAGCACCTGTTCGGCCTTCTCGAGGAATTCTTTGGAGTTCGTTGCGGCGCGCAGAGCCTGCGTGCCGACGGCTCGCACCTGATGCTTCGGGAGCCCCTGGAGGCGTTCGTTGAAACGCGCGAGCGTCGCCAGAGCGCGCGCCTGAATTTCTGGCGTGAGCGCGCCGTGTTCATCAAAACCGCCCGCCAGGCGCACGGTTTCCTTCCAGTAGCTCTGCGTAACGATGCGGTCGCCTTCGACGCGTCCGATTTCGACGCGGAAGCTGTTGCTGCCGAGATCCACGGCTCCGAGAAGCATGATGATGTCCTTCGAGGGAAGTGTTTGTTTCGAATGAGCGGCCCGAAGGGGTCGGGCCGTCCGGTTCACGGGACGCTTCGAATCAGTCGTCCTTTTCGGTGGCCGGCGTTGCAGGGTCGAGCCCGACGAGCGTGTTGGCGAACTCGAGCGCTCGGAAGGGCTGCAGGTCTTCGAGCTGCTCGCCCACGCCGATGAAGTAAATGGGGAGCGGCTTTTCGCGGCGCATCTGCGTGATGGCGGCGAGCACGCCGCCCTTGGCGGTGCCGTCCAACTTCGTGATGATGAGCCCGGTGAGCGTCACCGCCTTGTCGAAGGCTTCGACCTGCATGAGGGCGTTCTGCCCGTTCGTGCCGTCGACGACCAGAATCGATTCGTGGGGCGCCCCTTCCATGGCCTTTTCCTGGGAGCGGCGGATGCGGCGCAGCTCTTCCATCAGATTGATCTGCGTGGGAAGACGCCCCGCCGTGTCGGCGATGACGATGTCGATGCCGCGCGCACGGGCCGCGTTGACGGCGTCGAAGACGACCGCGGCGGGGTCGCCGCCGCTTTGCGAAATGACTTCGATGCGGTTGCGTTCGCCCCAGACGGCCAACTGTTCGCGGGCCGCGGCACGGAAGGTGTCGCCCGCGGCGAGAAGCACGGACTTGCCGTTTTCGGCGAAGCGCTTGGCGAGCTTGCCGATCGAGGTGGTTTTGCCGGCACCGTTGACGCCCGTCATCATGATGACGAGCGGCTTGGCCTGCTCCAGGTCGAGCGTCCCTTCGGCGGGCAGAAGCAGGGCGTGAAGTTCGTCGCGCAGCGCGAGGCGCACTTCGTCCTGGGTTTTGAGACCGCGCAACTTAATGGCGTCTCGCAAACGTTGTAGGATACGGGTGGAAGTTTGCACGCCGACATCGGCCGTAATCAAGGCATATTCAAGCTCTTCGAGGAAGTCCTCGTCGACCACGCCGCCCGAAAAGAGGCCGACGATGTTGACGCGTGTGCGGGCGAGTCCGTTCTTAAGACGGGAGAGCCACCCTTCGGAAGATCCAAATCCCATACCAGTCCGTTTGTTGATATCAATGGCAATTCGCAAAAAAGGCGCGGGCACCCCTCGGGGTGCGGGCCTCACAAGTTTAACAACCTCTCGGAATCCTAGGGGAGCGGGCGTTGTGCGCATCGTCGGCGGCGATTGGCGCCGCACGCCCGTGGCCGTGATGTCGCACGAAGGGCTTCGTCCGACATCGGAACGCGTTCGCGAAACGGTGTTCGATTGGATGACGCATCTCGTCGGGTCGCTTGTCGGGCAGCGCGTGCTCGACCTCTTTGCGGGGTCGGGCGCGCTGGGTCTGGAGGCTGCGAGCCGCGGGGCGCGCGAGGTGGACTGGGTCGAACGGGATCGGGCGGCCGCAGCGGGTCTGCGCGCGACGCTCGAGCGCTTGAAGGCGGGTCCGGAACGGCGCGTTCATACGGCGGACGCTTTTCTCTTTTTGCAGTCGGCGGGCACCTACGACCTGGTGTTCGTCGATCCGCCCTTCGCGCGCGAACTTCAGGAGTCCGCCGTTCGCGACGTGCTCGGGCACTTGGCGCCCGAAGGATTGATTTACGTGGAGAGCCCCTCGGAGGTGCTGCCTTCGGAGGTGCTCGAGCGCCTCGGGCTCGTGCGCGTTCGTTCGGGGTCGGCGGGCGCCGTGGCCTTCGAGCTTCTTGCGCGGGCGGGAAGCTGTACGGCGTCGCTTGCGAAACTCACGAAAGAAGAAAAGCGCGCGCTTCGCAAAGCCAAAGCGGCGCCGAGCGGGGAGAAAGACGCATGATCAAGGCGGTCTATCCTGGGACGTTCGACCCCATGACGAACGGTCACGTCGACATCGTTCGCCGTGCGGCCCGCATTTTCGACGGCGTGATCGTCGCCGTGGCGGCGAGTACGGGCAAGCACCCGATGCTCACCCTGGAGGAGCGCCTGCAGGTTGCCCGCACGGTGTGCTCCGACTTCCCGAACGTGGAGGTATGCGCTTTCGAAGGACTCTTGAAGAACTTCGTCCTCCAAAGCGGCGCGCGCGTCATCGTGCGCGGCGCGCGGGCGGTGAGCGACTTCGAGTACGAATTTCAGATGGCGGGCATGAACCGTCAGTTGATGCCCGACGTGGAGACGGTGTTTCTGATGCCCTCCGACCGGCACCAGTTCGTTTCGGGTACGTTCGTACGCGAGATCGCCCGACTCGGGGGCGAGGATGCGGCGAAATTCGTCGATCCGCGCATCTGGCCGATTCTCAAAGCGGCCGCCCTTCGATAAGACGCCACGAAAAACGGACGCCCGAGAGCGTCCGTTTTCATGTCCGACACCTCAGAGGGTGTCCTCCGCGGGCTTGTCCCACGGCATTTCGGGCAGCGACCAGTCCGGCCACTCGATGCCGTTCCAGAAGTCGCGCACCGACCGCTCGACGTTGCGCTTCAGGTGCTCGAACGAGAAGGGCACGTCGCCCGTTTCGCCGCGCACGCGCTCAAGCGCGTTCGTCCAGTCGAGCGACCAGCGCGCGGAGCCGTTCGGCTCCACGGTGACGTCGGCCGCCATCGGAAGGGGCGAGAGCTTCGCGTCGGCATCGAACAGGAAGTCGGCGTGAAGCGATGCGGGCAGAGCCGTGCCGTCGCCCGAGAAGCGCCCTTCGAGCCCCGGGGCCCGCATGTGCGCGGCAACCCGCAACGTGCCGTCCGCTTCGCGAACGAGGCGCCAGGTGAGTTCGTCGAAGGGCGTGCGCGCTTGGCCGAGCACTTCGCCCGGGACGGCTTCGGGCTGATCTTCGAGGAGAATCGCGCGGGCCTTCGGGAGGTCGACGCCGCCGAGGGCGCCCCGGATCACCCGGCCTTCGGCGGCAAGTCGGGAGAGGCCCTCTTTGAGGTTCCCCGCGGCGGAGAGTTCCCCGTGAAGACGACCCGTGACGAGCGGAGTGCCCTCGGCGGGAAAGCCCAGTTCCGCATTGGCATCGCGCACGCGTGCGGCGAGGTCCCAGGTGCCGTCCGTATCGAGTCGGGCCGCAAGGTCGAGGGCGCCGCCCAACCATTCGCCCCGAGCGGGACCGACGGAAAGAGCGCCGTCTGCAAGGAGCAGATTCCCCGTGAGCCCCTTCGGGAAGCCCTTGAGGGCGCCTTCGGAGAGGCGGAACGTGCCTTCGTAACGCACGTCGGCGAGAAGCTCGGGCACCCAGCGAACGCGCTCGAGGAGAGCCGCGGGAATCTTCCCGAGGGTCAGGTCGCCCGTGACGGCAAGGGCCGGAACGTGCGCGTCGGCGGAATTCGAGGCGACGAGAAGCGCCCCTTGGAACGTGACGGGCATGCCGAGGAAAAGACCCGCCGCGCTCACGTGATCGGCCTCAACCGAACCCGAGAGTCTCCCTTCGAGCGGGGCGCTTTCGGCGCTCGGCGGCACGAGTCGGCTTGCGAGCGTGAAGCGCTCCGTGAGGAGTCGCCCGTCCGCCTGCTTTTCGAGGGCGGGCGCTTCGAGCTGCAGGGTGAGAGCGCCTTCGCGGCGTTCGAGGTCGACCTTCGCCGAGAACGTGCGGGCGACGTACGTCGCGCGCCCCGGGAGCACGAGGCTCTCGGCGGAGGCGCTCACATGTTTGATCGTTTCGGTTTCGGCTTCCAGGCGGGGCGCCGCAAAGGTCGCGCCCTCGGGGCGAAGGAGCGCCCGGGCGGCCCAAACCGTCCCTTTCGTCTGGCGCTTTTCGATGAGGCCGTCGAAGGACGCGCGGGGACTTTCAACGGAAAGCGTGCGCAGGCCCTGCGACCAATCGAGCGCCCCCTCGAGCGTCACCGCCCCTTGGGCGGGGTTCGAAGCGAGCGTTCCCGAGAGACTGCCGCGCGCGCCCGCTTCGGAGGCGTCCACCAGAACGCCCGAGAGGTCCGTGATGAGGGCGGGAGCGCCGTCGGCGTCCGCAAAACCGATGCGGCCCGCGTTGAGGCGGACTTCGTCGATATTCCATTCGGGCGCGCCGCCTTCGGACGGACGGGACGCGTCGGCGAGAGCGCCGAGCTCCGTGACGAACCCCTCGATCGTGAGGCGCCGCACGCGGGGCGAGGGCGTGAAGACGGCGAAGGGGTTGAGTTCGAGCACGGCCGAATCCCAACGGGCGACGAGGGCGGCCGAGTCGGTGCGGACGATTTCGGCGGCGGGCAACGTCACGCGAAAATCGGGAAGCGGGTGCACGGACGGGGGCGCCGAGAGGCGCAGCGAGAGCCCGAGATTTTCCTCGAGCGCGAGCGTAAGGCGGTTTTGAACGCGTTCGGGCGTCACGAGTCCGTAGAGCGCCCCGACAAGCACGAGAGCGATGACGCCGACGAAGGCGACGACGGTAAGGACGACGCGAAGAATTCTCATGAAAGAGCTCCGGACGGCAGAGGTGAACGAATCCCGCGTAGTCTGCCACAAGTCTTCGGAGCGGGCGGGATTTCGACCGTGCTTTGCGAAGGCGTCGGGCAACGTTCGGGCGTGCGAACGGGCGGCGCCGAAATGCAAAAACCCCGCCGGGAGGCGGGGTTTCGCATCATCCGATCACGAGAATCAGATCTTGCCGACGAGCTCGGTCGAGGGCTTCAGGGTCTTTTCGCCCGGACGCCACTTGGCGGGGCAGACCTGGTCGGGGTTGGCGGCCACGTACTGGGCGGCCTGAACCTTGCGCAGGAGTTCGGAGGCGTCACGGCCGATGCCGCCGTCGTGGTGTTCCATGATGACGATCTTGCCTTCGGGGTTGATCACGAACGTGCCGCGTTCGGCGAGGCCGTCCTTTTCGATCAGAACCTGGAAGTTGCGGGAGATCTGCTGCGTGGCGTCGCCGAGCATCGGGAACTTCACCTTGCCGACGGCCTTGGAGGATTCGTGCCAGGCCATGTGGGTGAAGTGGGTGTCGGTCGAGACCGCGTAGATTTCAACGCCGAGCTTCTTGAACTCTTCGTAGTGATCGGCCAGGTCTTCGAGTTCGGTCGGGCAGACGAACGTGAAGTCGGCGGGGTAGAAGAAGACGACGGACCAGTGGCCCTTGAGGTCGGCGTCGGTAACCTTGATGAAGCCGCCGTTGCAGAAGGCTTCGGTCGAGAACGGGAGGATTTCGGTGGTGAGCAGAGACATCGTGAACTCCTTGCCTCTCAGCGAGGCGTCTCAAAAAACAGTGAAGCCATATTAGCACGAAGATTATTGACTTTGTGAAATCCTAAGTAAAAAACTATTGCATGGACGCAATAGAAAATGCCTTTCGGCAGGACGGGTGTCGTCAGCGGAAACGGTCCTTGATCTTGCGGCGCAGGTTCGGCGCAAGTCGTTCGAGCGCGTCGAGCGTGGTGAAGATGGAGGTGCGACCGCGGTGCGAGAGCTCGCGAAAGCGCGCGAGCAGTTCGCTCTCTTCGGCCACGGCGAGGTGACGCTCGGCGGTGAGGATGTAGAGAATGTCGAAACCGCAGGCGACCAGACGCGGCATGCGGTAGATGCCCGGATCGGCTTCGCCCGCCTCGATGCCGACATAGACGTCGAGCGGAACCCCGAGGAGTTGAGCGATTTGACGTTCGGAATAGCCGAGTCGACGACGCTCCTCGGCAAGGCGCGCGCCGATGCTCTGACGTTGCTTGGCGAGAGTGGTGGTCATGAGGAGGCGGGTCGCCCGCGAGCGGGCGACCCGAAAGAGATCAGACGTTGAAGAGGAAGTTCATGACGTCGCCGTCCTGAACGATGTAGTCCTTGCCTTCCGCGCGCATCTTGCCCGCTTCCTGAGCGCCCTTTTCGCCCTTGAACGCGATGAAGTCGTCGAAGGCGATCGTCTGGGCGCGGATGAAGCCGCGTTCGAAGTCGGTGTGGATGACGCCGGCGGCCTGGGGCGCCGTGTCGCCCTTGTGAATCGTCCAGGCGCGCACTTCCTTCACGCCCGCCGTGAAGTAGGTCTGAAGGCCGAGGAGGTCGTAGCCCGCGCGGATCACGCGATCGAGCCCCGGCTCGGTCATGCCCATGTCTTCGAGGAACATCTGCTTGTCCTCTTCGTCGAGGTCGGCGATGTCGGCTTCGGTCTTCGCGCAAACCGCGACGACCGGGGCGTGCTCTTCGGCGGCGTAGGCGCGCACGGCGTCGAGGAGCGGATTGTTCTCAAAGCCGTGATCTTCGACGTTCGCCACGTACATGGCGGGCTTGGCGGTGAGGAGGAAGAGCGGACGGATGACGGCCAACTCTTCGGGGGAAAGCTTCACCGTACGGACGGCCTTGCCTTCGTTCAACACCGGCTGGATCTTTTCGAGAACGAGCACGAGCTTGAGGGCTTCCTTGTCGCCGCCCGAGCGGGCCTGCTTCGAGTAGCGGTTCAGGGCCTTTTCGACGGTCGCGAGGTCGGCGAGCGCGAGCTCGGTGTTGATCACGTTGATGTCGTCGATGGGGTCGACCTTGCCCGAGACGTGCACGATGTTGTCGTCGTTGAAGCAACGCACGATGTGGGCGATGGCGTCGCATTCGCGGATGTTCGCGAGGAACTGGTTGCCGAGGCCTTCGCCCTTGCTCGCGCCCGCGACGAGACCGGCGATGTCGACGAATTCGACGGCGGCCGGAACGATGCGTTCGGGCTTCACGATTTCAGCGAGTGCCTTGAGACGGGGATCGGGCACTTCCACGATGCCGACGTTCGGTTCGATCGTGCAGAAGGGATAGTTTTCCGCAGCGATGCCCGCCTTGGTGAGAGCGTTGAAGATGGTCGACTTGCCGACGTTGGGCAGGCCGACGATGCCGCATTTGAGACCCATGGTGTACTTCTCTTTTTTGAAATGTCGAAGGGATGCCGTCCGCCGTCGATGGGGTCGGTCGGCATCCGTGCACTGGTGTGCGAATTATAAAAAATCGGGGCCGCTCAGGATTCCGAGCGCTTCGCGGGAATGCGATCGAGATCGTCCTCGGAGAAAAGGACGTAGCCGTTTTTCGCGAGGAGCGCGGCCGCCACGCCCTGTCCGGGGACGAGCGTGCGCGTGTGCGAACCGTCGTAAATGCCCGAGGGGCTGCACGCGGGACTGCGCGCTTTGAGAAGCGCGAAAGGCGCGTTCGCGGCCTTGGCGGTTTTGAGCGCCTTGCGGGCGCCGCGCAGATACTGCGCCGTCACGTCCGTACCGGTGCGGTCGACCACTTCCCCTTCGTGCGCGAGCACGGCGTGGCCGTCCGAGCCCGGCGCCATGATTTCGGCGGGTTCGCGCGGGCAGGGAAGACCCCCTTCCATCTCGGGACAGATCGTCACGATGTCGTCCTTGGTCCAGCCCTTGGCTTCGAGCTTTTCAAGGATCGAGGGGCGCGACTCGCCGTCGTAGCGGCAGGTGTAGCCGAGCAGGCACCGGGAGACGACGATGCGGTCGCCCTTCGTCTTCGGTTCGCTCGTCCCGGACGGAGTCCGCGCGGCCTTTTGCTTTTCCTTCTGGCCCGAGAAGGGGGCGAGCGTCCGCACCGCTTTCTCGATCGAACCCGCGACGATGTCGCGGATCGTGTCGAGTGCGGCCTCGAGGCAGCGGGCGATTTTCTCGCGGTGTTCGGCCGAAGGAGCCGCCAGAACGAAGACGGCGACTTCCTGAGCGAGGCCGAGCTTCTTCGGGTGGCCGATCCCGAGGCGCAGGCGCCAGAAGTCGGGCGTCGAGAGCTGAGCGCTGATGTCCTTCAGGCCGTTGTGGCCGGCGTTGCCGCCGCCGAGCTTGAGGCGCATGAGACCGGGCTCCAGGTCCATTTCGTCGTGAACGACGAGGATTTCGTCCGGAAGGATCTTGTAGTAAAGCGCAAGGGCGACGACCGACCGGCCCGAAGCGTTCATGTAGGTGGAGGGCTTGAGAAGCCACACCTCGCGACCGTCGAGACTCAGGCGACCGACTTCGCCCTGGAACTTGCGATCTTCGCTCATGCGCACGCCGAACTTGGCGGCGAGCGCGTCGACGAAGTGAAAGCCCGCGTTGTGGCGGGTATCGGCATATTCGGCACCCGGATTGCCGAGACCGACGATGAGTCGGATGGGTTTGCTCATGATGGAGAGTGCTCAGCTCGGAGATGACGGAAAAGCTCAGCGACGCGGACCGCGGCCGTTGCGTTCGAACCGGTCGAATCGACCGTTGCCGCGGCGGTCGCCGCGATCGCCTCGATCATTGCGGTCGTAGCGATCGTTGCGCTCGTTGCGTTCGGCCCGATCGCCGAAGCGCTCGAAACGTTCGCCCCGGTCGCTTCGATCGGAGCGTTCGCCGCGATCCGCACGGTCGGCGCGGTCCGAACGGTCGGAGCGCTCTTCGCGGCGACGCGGTTCGTCGAACTTCACGAGCACGTTGCGGCCCTTGTAGCGCACGCCCTGCATGGCTTCGACCACGCGTTCCGCCACGGCCTCTTCGACTTCGACGAGCGTGAAGCGGTCCGAGATGTCGATCGCGCCGATCGAGCGGGAGTGGATGCCCGATTCGTTCGCAAAGGCGCCGACGATGTCGCCCGGGCGCACGCCAACGTCGCGGCCGGCGCCGAAGAAGATGCGCTTCATGCCGGCTTCGGGACCGGCCGAGCGGTCGCGGCGCTCGCGACCGTTGCGTTCGCCCCGTTCGCCTCGTTCGGCGCGATCGCGCTTCGGGCGCTCGAAGGGCGAGAACGCGGGAATGTCGGTGTCGTCGTCCACGCCGCCTTCGCTCTCGAGCGCGAGACGGATGGCCGCGGCCGCCACGTCGAAAGGATCGTGCTCTTCGCAGAGCGTTTCGACGACGACGCGGAAGCGCTCGAGGTCGCCCTCGCGGAGCACTTCTTCGACGGAGCCGCGCACGACTTCGAGACGGTGCGCGCGCACGTCGGTGGCGGAGGGCACGGAGCGGATTTCGATGCGGCTCTTCGTGATGCGTTCGATCGCGCGCAGATGACGGTGTTCGCGGGGCTCGAGGAGCGTGATGGCGGTGCCCGTACGACCGGCGCGGCCCGTTCGCCCGATGCGGTGCACGTACGTGTCGTAGGAGGCGGGGATGCCGAAGTTGACGACGTGCGTGAGGTTTTCAAGGTCGATGCCGCGGGCGGCGACGTCCGTGGCGACGATCACGTCGACTTGACCGGCGCGGGCGCGCTTCATCACGCGGTCGCGCGTCGGCTGATCGAGCCCGCCGTGCAGGGCTTCGACGCTCCAGCCGCGGGCGCGCAGCGCTTCGGTGAGTTCGTCCACTTCCGTGCGGGTGCGCGTGAAGATGATGGCGAGTTCGGGCCCTTCGAGGTCGAGAATGCGACCGAGCGCGGGCAGGCGGTAGTTGTGACCCACCACGTACGCGATCTGCGGCACGCGGGGCGCTTCGCCGTCCGCGGTTTCTTCACGGGCGATCTGGATGCGCACGGGGTCCTTGAGGTGTTCTTCGGCGATGCGGGCGATGCGCGGGGCGAGCGTCGCGGAAAAGAGCGCCGTCTGCACCGTTTCGGGCACGGCGTTGAAAATGGCGTCGAGTTCGTCGGCAAAGCCCAGATCGAGCATTTCGTCGGCTTCGTCGAGAACGACCGCTTTGAGGGCGGAGAGGTCGAGCGTTCCCTTGTTGATGTGGTCGAGCGCTCGGCCGGGCGTCGCGACGACGACGTGCGTGCCGCGCTTCAGGGCGCGGATCTGGCGACCGTACTCCTGCCCGCCGTAAATGGGCGTGACGATGATGCCCGCGTTGCGGCCGAAGTTGTGGAACGATTCGCTCACCTGCAGGCAAAGTTCGCGCGTCGGCGTGAGAACGAGGATGAGCGGAAGATCGGGTTCGGCGCCCACGACGTGGCGGTCGAGGAGCGGGAGCCCGAAGGCGGCGGTTTTGCCCGTGCCGGTGGCGGCCTGACCGAGGACGTCGCGTCCTTCGAGCAGCGCGGGGATCGCTTCCTGTTGAATCGGGGTGGGTTCTTCGAAACCGAGCTGCGAGAGCGCGCTCACGATGTCATCGGAAAGACCAAGTTCGGAAAAAGTGGCCATGAAATTCTCTTAAAAAACAATGTGCGGCCACGTGCACCCGGAAACACCAAAGAAACGGTCGATGCGGATCGAAAGCAAACGGGAGTGATGGCCTGGGAGGAGGCTCGTCGGTCGAAAGCGTGTCGAGCAACGAGGTCGGGAGGGGCGGAGGCGGGCTCCGCAAGGGATTTGAAAAAAGCCCGCGGGAGAATGAACTCTGCGGGCTTTTTTCGAGTTCTCCGACGAGGGAGATTACTTGGCTTCGGCCGCAGCAGGGGCTTCGGCGGCTTCTTCGCCTTCGGCGACGGTCACTTCTTCTTCGACCGGAGCGATCACGGAGGCGACCACGACGTCGGTGACGACTTCAACGCCGGCGGGAACCGCGAGTTCCTTCGAGTGGAGCGTCATGCCGGATTCCATCTTGGAGAGGTCGACGGCGATGAATTCGGGCAGTTCGCGCGGGAGGCACTGGACTTCGACGTAGGAAACCGTGTGGCTGATGATGGCCTTGTCCACCTTGACGGCGGGGCTTTCTTCGGCGCCCGAGAAGTGCAGGGGCACGCGCATCGTGACCTTTTCGTCAGCGGCGATGCGCTGGAAGTCGATGTGCATGACCTGGGGCTTGTAGGGGTGCATCTGGAAAGCGCGGAGAACGACGAGTTCTTCCTTGCCGTCGAGTTCCATCGTCAGGATCGAAGCGTGGAACTTTTCCTTACGCAGAGCGTAGAAAATGGGATTGTGTTCGAGCTCGATCGGCGTAGCGGGTTCGTGGCCGCCGTAGACGATGCCGGGCAGCTTGTCCGCGCGGCGCAGACGGCGGCTCGCACTCGTACCTTGCGCCTTACGCGTGGTGGCGATGACTTTCATGGGTAACTCCTAATGGATGGTAGTAATAAAGTGTCCCGCAATCGCGACCAATCGCGGGACGCGGAAAAAACGGTTATTCCGTGAAGAGCGAGCTCACGGAGTCTTCGCGCGCGATGCGCGAAAGCGTTTCGCCGATGATCGCGGCGCAGGAAACCTGGCGGATCTTCGGGCAGGCCGCAGCGGCGGCCGAAAGCGGAATCGTGTCCGTCACGACGAGTTCGTCGAGGGCGGAATTCGTGATGCGCTCGATGGCGGCACCCGAAAGCACGGGGTGCGTGATGTAGGCGACGACGGCCTTGGCACCGCGTTCCTTGAGCGCGCCGGCGGCGTTGCAGAGCGTACCGGCCGTGTCGACGATGTCGTCGGTGATGACGCAGGTGCGGCCCTTGACTTCGCCGATGATGTTCATGATTTCGGCCACGTTGGCACGGGGACGACGCTTGTCGATGATGGCGAGGTCCACTTCGAGGGCCTTGGCCATGGCACGGGCGCGAACCACGCCGCCCACGTCGGGCGAGACGACCATGAGGTCTTCGTAGTTGCGGTTGACGAGGTCATTGAGCAGAACGGGCGTGGCGTAGATGTTGTCGACGGGGATGTCGAAGAAGCCCTGAATCTGGTCGGCGTGCAGGTCCATCGTGAGGACGCGGTCGACGCCGACGGACTGAAGCATGTTGGCCACGACCTTGGCGGAGATCGCCACGCGGGTCGAACGGGGACGGCGGTCCTGACGGGCATACCCGTAGTAGGGGATCGCGGCGGTGACGCGGCGGGCGGAAGCGCGCTTCAGAGCGTCAACCATGATCATGAGTTCCATCAGGTTGTCGTTCGTCGGGGCACAGGTGCTCTGCAGGATGAACACGTCCTTGCCGCGCACGTTGTCAAGGAGCTGGACCATCACTTCGCCGTCGCTGAAGCGGGTGACCGTAGCCTTGCCGAGAGGAATGTTGAGGTACTGAGTAACGGCCTGGGCAAGCTTGGGATTGGCATTGCCCGAGAAGACCATCATACTATCCGGAACCATGGGGACCATGACGCGCTCTTTGGTAGTGGCGGGGGCTTGCGCCCTCAGGGGTTAATGGCGGCACCCGCATCTCGGACGGTGTCCGAAACGAAGCACCCACGCAAAAATCTAACGCAAAGAGAGGCATTCTGTAACGGAAAGCCTCTCTTTTTCTTGAAGAAATTCGGGATGAGTGTGGCAGGGGTAGAAGGATTCGAACCTTCGAATGCCGGAATCAAAATCCGGTGCCTTAGGCCGCTTGGCGATACCCCTATCACGATCCGTTTATTCGGTGAGCCATGAAGCCAGAGGATGGACCGGCAGGCTTCGAACCCGGAATTCCAGCCACCCTTCGGGCAGGTTCAGCGAGCGCTCGGGAGCGCCTTCCGGCTCGACGGCGAAGACGGTACTTCCCGAGCCCGTCATGCGCGGCTCAAAGCCGGATTCGGAGAGCATCCGCAGCGCTTTGTGCACGGCGGGCTCGATCCGAGCGGCCACTGGCTCCAGGTCGTTGTGGCCGGGGAGAGCCGGCCAGCGGTTCCGGATGGAGTCGGAAAAGACCGCTATTGTGCGTGTTTCGGTAGACCGTGTCAAGTCGGGGGCCGAAAAAATCTTACCCGTGGACACGCCTCGGCCGGGCCAAACGAGCCGATACCGGGCGTCGGGAAGCTCCACGGGGAGGAGCTTTTCGCCGATCCCTTCCGCAAAGGCGTTCCGACCGAAAAGGAAGAAAGGAACGTCGGCTCCGAGTTCGACGCCGAGCGCCATCAGTTCGCTTCGGGTGAGGCGCAGGTTCCAGAGGCGGTTGAGCCCGATCAGCACGGTGGCGGCGTCGGAACTGCCGCCCCCGAGCCCGGCTCCGACGGGAATGCGCTTCTCGAGTCGGATCCGAATGCCCGCCCCGACGCGGAAGCGCTCCTTCAAAAGACGCGCGGCCCGCACGCAGAGGTCCTCCTCGGCGGGACCCGTGAGGTCGCCCTCGCGCTCGACGTCGCCCGAGGGTAGGAGCGTGAGATCGACCGTATCGGCCAGGTCGATCAGGGTGAAGATCGACTGCAGGAGGTGCTTGCCGTCGGGGCGACGGCCCGTCACGTGCAGAAAGAGATTCAGTTTGGCGGGGGCCGGGAGCCCCAGACAGGCTTCAGTCATCGAGCGTTACCGTAAGCGTGATGCGGGGAGAACCCGAGAGTCGGAGAAAACGCACCGTTCGGGCGGAGCCCTCGGGGCGTCGGGCGCGGATGCGAGCTTCCCACTCGCCCGTCGTCAGTTGGTCGTTCGTGGTCGGTGCGGCAAGTACTTCAAACAATTCCCGAACGGGAAGGGTGAAGCCGAGCACGTTCGAAAGCAGGTCGTCGAGGTCTTTCCCCTCGGCGACGGTTTCGTCGATCCCGCGGCTGAGCCGAGCGCCCGAGCTGTCGACCTCGATGCGTGCAAGTACGCCCGCAAGCGGCGTCAGCAGATCGAGCTCAAGGTCGGGGGCGGCCTCGCCCCGTTCCCTCACCGTCAAACGAAAGCGTCCCGTTTGGTTCTCGGTTTTTCCGGGGGCGGCGACGGTGAGCGCGAAGCGCCCCGCAAAGACGCGTCGGTCGGCGGGGGTCGTCGCGCAGCCCGAGAGGAGCGCGATCTGCGCAAGGCCGAGGCCTCCGAGAAGTCTCACGAGTGTACGGCGCTTCACGGACGGACTCCCGCGGTGCGTTCGGGCGCGCTCTTGTCCGTATTCGAGGTCCCGGTCGTCGCGGGAAGCGCGAGCGCGCGGCGCGCGGCGAGCGCTTCAAGGTCGGGCGTGAGGCCCGAGCGTTCGATCGCCTCGGCGAGCACCTTCTCGGCGTCCGCGCGTCGGTTGAGCGCGCAGAGAATGTCGACGAGGTGCGAGGCCACTTCGGGGTCGTAGAGCTTTTTGAGCGAGGCGTTCGTGAATTCGTACGCGGCCTTGAAGCGACCCTCGCGGTAGGCGAGCCACCCCATCGAGTCGAGGATGAACGGGTCGAGCGGCGCGGCCTTGAAGGCGACTTCGAGGTGCCGGCGTGCTTCGTCGAGGTTCCGGTTTTCTTCAACGAGGAGGTAGCCGAGCGCGTTGTTCGCCTGCACGTGCTGCGGGTTCATGTCGAGGAGCCGGCGCAGGAACGCTTCCGAGTCGCTTCGCTCGCCGACGGACTCCGCCGCCATGGCGGCGTCGTAGAGGATCTCGGTGTCGGTCGGATGTTGGGCGGACGCCTCCTTCAGAAGGACGTACGCATCGCGGTTGCGGCCGTTTTCAAGGAGCAGCTTCGACTCGGCCGAGTAGAGGATCGCCGTGTCGAGGGGCAGCGTCTTGCGGCCTTCTTCGAGAATTCGGCAGGCGTCGTCGAGTCGACCGAGATCGGCCGTGGCGATCGCTTCGCGAATGCGGGCCTGACCCGCATAGGGGCCGTCCGTGAGTTCGTGCCAGTACTTCGCCGCCCGTTCGAGCGCCTTTTGTTCGAGCGCGGCGTTCCCGAGGAGGAGCCAGACGTCGTGGTGCGAGAGATCGATCTCCGAATTCGTTTCGCGCAGTGCCTCGACGTAGGCGAGGAGGTGCTTTTCGGCGCGGGGCGCGTCGCCCAGGTCCGCGGCGATTTGGCCGGCGTTGTAGAAGACGGTCGCGTCCTCGCCCGCGTTCTTCACCGCACGGTCGGTTTCGCGAAGCGCGAGGTCCTTGTTGCCGAGTCGGGCTTCGACGCGGGCGAGAACCAGGCGGATTCGGGCTTCGTTCGGGTGGCGCTCGAGGAAGGTTTTGAGCATCCGGTGCGTGCCCTCGGGGTCGACGCTCCAGCAGACGTCGGCCGCTTCGCCGACGATCGACGCGTCGGCGGGCTTCGACTTCTGGGCGGCGCGCGCGAGACGGCAGGCCCGGTCGCCTTCGCCCGCGGTCTTCAAGAGGAGCGCGTACCCGAGACGGCTTTCGGCGTCGGTGCGCTTTTCTGCATAAGGCTTGACGGCTTCGGCGAAAAAGCGCGCGTCGCTCGGGCGCGAACGGGAAAAGAGGCGCGAGACGCGACCCACCCACGCATCGTCCGAGCGGGGTTTGACGGCGTCGCCCGCGGCGGGCTTTTCGTTTTTGTGTGCGGCTTTGGCCGCGTCGAGTGCGGCGAGACCCTTTTCAAGCGCGGCGCGGTCGCCCTTCTCGACGGCGTCCGCGAAGATCGTCTGCCAGGCCATTTCGCTCGTCGGCTCGAGCTCCGTCCAGAAGCGGGCCACGGCGACGAGTCGGTTCGAGTCGCGGGTGGCGAGCGCCGCCTGCCAGGCCATTTCGGCGATTTCGGGATTTTTCTCGCGATAGGCGGCCGACATCAGGGCACTTGCCGCAAAATCGACATCTTTGCGATGATAGGCAATTCCGCCGGCGACGAGCTCGTAGAGCGTCGAGTCGGGACGCGTGACGGGCGGGTGCCCGGCGGGCATCGCCGGAGCCTCCTTCGACATGAAGCTCTTCGACGAGGAAATCTCGGGGTGACCCGGGGGCAATTCGAAGGCGCAAAGCGTCTGAGCGGCAAAGAGCGCGGCTAGGGTCGCGGTGACGGAACGAAAAGAGGGCGCCGGCATGGTCCATCGCAGGAGTGGTGACAAAAGTTCTTCCATTCTATCGGCACGGAGCCCGAGGGCGGGCCGTGTCGGGCTCGGGAGCGTAACGCGAGGTTAACCGCGCCCCTCCGACGGGGCGCCGGAAAGGATGTTGAGGTGATGGAAAGCAAGCAGTCGACGGTCGACGCCGTCTTTGCCGAACGATTGACGGCCTGGCAGCGCGTTCACGGTCGGCACGATCTGCCGTGGCAGCGGACGAACCGGCCGTACGAACGCTGGGTGTCGGAAATCATGCTGCAGCAAACGCAGGTGGCCACGGTGATTCCCTATTTCGAGCGCTTCATGGAGCGCTTTCCGACGGTGGGCGAGCTCGCGCGGGCCGACGAAGACGAGGTTCTTCGCTACTGGGCGGGGCTCGGCTACTACAGCCGCGGGCGCAACCTGCGTCGCGCCGCCCTCGAAGTGCTCGAGCGCTTCGGAGGCGTCATGCCCGAGCGGTTCGACGACTTGGTGTCGCTCCCGGGGATCGGCGAAAGCACGGCCGCGGCCGTGAGCGCCTTCGCATGCGGCGAGCGGCGCGCGATGACGGACGGCAACGCCAAGCGGGTGGTGGCCCGCGTCTATGCGATCGAGGGGGCGGTCGGTTCGTCCGCCTTCGAGCGGGCCGTGAAAGCGAAGTGTCTGGAGATTTTGCCCGCCGAAGCCGACATGGCCGACTACACGCAGGGCCTGATGGATTTGGGGGCGATCGTCTGCCGCCGTCGCAAGCCCGCGTGCGAGGCGTGCCCGCTTGCGGATCTGTGCGCCGCACGCGCCGCGGGGCGAGCGGAGAGCTTCCCCGAGCCGAAAAAGGCCGTTCCCAAAGCCTGCCGTCGCGTGGCGATGGCGTTCGTGCAAACGGACGAGGGTCTCTGGCTGGCCCGCCGGACGGGCAACGAAGGGACGGAGACGGGAAGCGTCTGGAAGGGGCTGTGGACGCCTCCGATGGCGGTCGACGCCGAGGCGTCCCACGCCGAACTGTGGGCCCGACTTGAGGGCGACTACGCGCTCTCGGCGCCGCTTGCGGGTGCCGAGCTGCGGCACCTCCTCTCGCATCGGGAGCTTCTGATCGAGGCGCGTCTTTACCGGGCGACGCCCGAGACGACGAACCGGCTTCGCGCCGCGGGATTCACGCCGCACGTCGAGGGCGAGGCCATGCCGGGGCGGCCCGCCCCCGTCGTTCGTCTTCTCGAGGCGCTGATGCGGCCGTCGCTCTTCGGAGAGCGTTGAGTGCGGCCGCACGCGGGGCCTCAAAGGCTCTGACGGGCCCGTTCGGGGTTGAGGAGCGCGTGCTGCTCGATCACGCGATGGCGCACGATGGCGTTGAAGCGCTTCGCAAGCGTTTCCGCCACGTACACCGAGCGGTGCTGCCCGCCCGTGCAGCCGATGCAGACCGTGAGGTAGTGGCGGTTTTGCGCCCGGTAGGCGGGAAGCCACGTTTCGAGGAACCGTGCGATGTCGTCTACCATCCGCGCGACGAGGGGCGAGTCGGCGAGGAAATCCGCCACCGGCCGATCGCGCCCCGTCAGCGGCCGCAGTTCGGGCGTGTAGTAGGGATTCGGCAGGCAGCGCACGTCGAAAACCAGGTCGGCGACGCCCGGTACGCCGTACTTGAAGGCGAACGACTCGAAGGCGAGCGTCATGTCGGATTCGGGCTGATCGACGAACTGCTGCACCCAGCGGCGCAACTGCGCGGGCAAAAGCCCCGTGGTATCCAGAACGCAGGCATGCGCGCACACGGGTTCGAGGAGCGCGCGTTCGCGCTCGATCGCCTCCTGGAGCGTCACTTCTTCGGAGTGCGCCCGTGCGTGCGTCGAGAGCGGATGCCGACGGCGCGTTTCCGAGAAGCGTCGCGTGATTTCCGGGGTGGACGCCGTGAGGTAGAGAATCCGTACGTCGAATCCTTCGGCGCGCAGCGCTGTGAGCGACTCGAGCGTGTTGTCGAACGTGGCGTGCGAGCGCGCGTCGATCGCCACCGCGGCCATTTTCGTCTCCGACCGGGCCAGGGTACGCGTCACGGGAAGCAGAAATTCCGCCGGGAGATTGTCGATGCAGTAGTAGCCGCAGTCTTCGAGCTGCCGGATGGCGATGGACTTGCCGCCGCCCGAAAGGCCGGTAACGAGAACAAGCTTCATGGATTTCCGGCGCGCGACGCTCGGGCCCGTCGCCCGAGGGGCGCGCCCCTCCTCTCAAACGGTCAATCGTCGGTGCGGGGCGCTTCGTCGTCCTCGGCGAGGGCTTCGGCCGCTTCCGCGGAGGCGTGCAGGTCGGCGGGCGGCTCCCACGCGTGGAGGAGTTCGCACACGGCCACTTCGTCCGCCGCGTCGAGAAGCGCCTGACGCATCGGTTTCTGGGAAAGAAGGCACGCGACTTCGCGCAGCATGCCGAGGTAATCCTTTTCGTCGTTTTCGGGGACGAGCAGGCAGAAAAAGAGTCGGACGCCGCGGCCGTCGGGGCTGTCGAGGCTGACGGGCTCGGCCGTTCTCAGAAAGACGAGCGCGGGCTCTTCAAGCTCGTGCAGTCGCCCGTGGGGCAACGCGCAGCCCGCGCCCACGCAGGTCGAGCCGAGACGTTCGCGGGCGATGAGCGCGTCGAAGACTTCCGAGTGCGAAATGCCGTAGGCCACTTCGAAAAGCGCGCTGGCTTCTTCGAAGAGTCGCTTTCGACTGGCGGCCGAAACGTCGAGGCGGACGGTTTGAAGGGTGATGTAGGAAGAAAAACGGTTCATGGGACGGTGATGCGCGGCTTTGCAACGCGGTCGCGCGGATGGTCTGAGGGGGCGACGTCCTCCCGTCGGACGACGCTTCTGAAGTCTAGCGGGATTGTTGCGAATGCGTAGGGCGAGGCGGTCACTCGGACGCTTTGCGGCGCCGCAGGCGCGTGGAGGGAATGCCCGCCTTTTCGCGGTATTTCGCAATCGTGCGGCGGGAGACGACGTAACCGCGCCCGGCAAGTTGCTCGGCGATGTCCCGGTCGGAGAGGGGACTCGCGGGATCTTCGGCGGCCACGAGCGCGCGGATTTCGTCGAGGATGCGCGCGCCCGAGAGGCCTTCGTCGCCGTCCGGGGCGTCCGACGCCGCGCCGACCGCGTTCGAGAAAAGGGCCTTGAGTTCGAGCGTGCCCGAGGGGCCCTGGAGGTATTTCCCCGAGGTCGTTCGCGAGACGGTGGATTCGGAGAGTTCGAGCGCTTCGGCGGCGTCCTTTTGACGCAACGGCCGAAGAGCGGCGGGCCCCTCGTCGAAAAACGCCTGTTGGTGTTCGACGAGAAATTCCGCGATGCGCAAAAGCGTGTTCGTCCGCGCGTCGACGGCCTGCAGGAAGCGTCGCGCTTCGTCGAGGTAGGGCTTGAGCTCGGTACTCTCGACGGCCCGGCGTTCGTGGGCGAGGTCCGAGAGCCGAACGTTCGGTCGGGCGCTCGGGTTGACGAACGCGCGCCAACGACCGTTCGCGCGCCTGACGACGAGGTCGGGCAGCACGTATCGGGTCGCCTCGGCGTCGAACGCGATCGGCCGGGGGTTGAGTTCCCGCAGGAGGGCGAGCGCCTCTTCGAGAAGCTCGGCGTCGTTCGCGGCGCACTTGAGAAGCGTCTTGCGATCGGCGCGCGCCAGGTCGCCGAGGTGCTCCCGCAGGAGCGTGACGAGAAGACGGGCCGCGGGCTCGTCGACGTCGCCCGCTTCCGTTCGGCGGCGCACCTGTTCCACGAGCCCTTCGGTGAGCGACGGCTGTGCGATGCCGGCGGGCTCCAGCCCCTGCAACGCGGCGAGCGCCCGCCGCCACTCGGCGGGCGGGGCGTCGACGACGGCTCGGTACTCTTCGGCCACTTCGTCAAGAGGCACCGTAAGGAGCCCGCTCTCGTCGAGCTCTTCGACGAGACAGCGAATGCAGGAGCGCTCCTTCTCGCTCAGGTCGAGTTCAAGCGCATCGTTCAACAGTGCGGCGCGCACCGATTCGGGGGCGACGAGCCCCTCTAGGGGGTCCGCCCCCTCGTACGCCGCGCCCGCGCCCCACGTGGCGTACATGCCTTCGAGGGGCGCCCCTTCGGGGAGATCCCCCTCGGGGACGTCGCAGGAGGGCTCCTCCGTGCGTACGGACGCGTCCGGGGCGGCGTTCTCGGTTTCGAGGAACGGATTTTGAGCAACGAGCAGGTCCGCTTCCGCCATGAGTTCGACCGACGTCATCTGAAGAAGTTTCAGCGACGCCTGCTGCGCGGCGGAGAGCGCGGTCGCGAGTTGTTGCGACTGACGAACCTCAAGCAAAGCGGACATGGCGGGACAAGATCACATCTGGAAATTGTCGCCGAGGTAGAACGCACGCACGTCGGGGTTACTGATGATGTCGCCCGGCGACCCCGAGGCGAGCACCCGCCCTTCGTTGATGATGTACGCGTGGTCGCAAATGGCGAGCGTTTCGCGCACGTTGTGGTCCGTAATGAGCACGCCGATGTTGCGGTCGCGCAGGAAACGGACGATGCGCTGAATTTCGATGACGGCGATGGGGTCCACGCCCGCAAACGGCTCGTCGAGCAGGATGAAGCGGGGATTGGCCGCAAGCGCCCGCGCGATTTCGGTACGGCGGCGTTCGCCCCCGGACAGCGAGAGCGCCATGCTCGTGCGGATGTGCTGGATCTGCAGTTCGTCGAGGAGCTGCTCGAGGCGCACTTCGATGACGGCGCTCTTCAAGGGTGCGCCGTTTTCGTCGGTCTGCAGCTCCAGAATGGCGCGGATGTTGTCTTCGACCGTGAGCTTGCGGAAAACGCTCGCTTCCTGCGGCAGGTACGAGAGCCCCATGCGGGCGCGGCGGTAGATCGGCAGGTGCGCGATCGAATTGCCGTCGAGATCGATCGAACCCGAATCGGCCACGACGAGCCCCACGACCATGTAAAAGGTCGTGGTCTTGCCCGCGCCGTTCGGACCGAGCAGCCCGACGACTTCGCCCGATTTGACGGAGAGATCGACCCCTTTGACCACTTGGCGCGAGCCGTAATGTTTTTTGAGCCCCTTGGCTTCAAGCGTATGGACGTGTTCGTGCAGGTGACCCTGCTGAAGGTTGGAGTTCACGGCAAGTCGTTCCTCGTGGGGCGATCAGGGCTGTTCGGGTTGGACGGAGAGTTTCGTCGAATTCTTGAGTTGCGCGGAGGAGCGGTCGGCCTCGGCGTTCGAGTCCTTCGTGCGCGGAGCGATGACGGTGCTCACGCGCTGGCGCTTGCCGCCGACGACGCCGCCCTCGACGGTGGAGCGGGCGTTGCGAAGGTCGTAGACGATTTTTTCGCCGCGGGTGAGATCCTTTTCGACGCCGCTTTCCGTGCGGGAGAGCTTGGCCTGCCCGGTGAGCGTGATCGTGTCGCGTTCTTCGTCGTAGACGATGGTCGCGGCTTCGGCATGGACCCATTCGTCGGGACCGACGGAGCCCTTCGGATCGCGCTGCTGGCGGAACTTCGCGGGTCCGCCCGTGATCGTGGCCTGACGGTAGCCCTTCGGCGTCAGACGCAGTTCGAGGTTGGCGCCCTGCAGGTGCATCGATCCCTGCGAAACGACGACGTTGCCGGAATAGACGGCCGTCTGTTTGACTTCGTCGCCGTTGAAGCGGTCGGCCGTAACCTCAATCGGTTGTTCGCGGTCGCTCGAGAGCGCAAAGGCCGGAGCGACGACCAGAGCGCAGAGCGAGGCACAGAGAATGGAGCGCATGATCAGGGACGGAGTTCCGTAGGTTGCTGGAAGTTTTGCGGGTGCAGGACCGTGCGAACGCGGTCGCGCAATTCGAGCGTGTGTCCGACGTTATCGTACACCATGCCCTTGGCGGCCTCGGTCGTATCGTTTCCGCGGCGCATGAAGACCGGAAGTACGGATTCGAAACGGTACGTGTCGAGGTATCCCTTCAGGGCTTCCGTTTGCAAAAAGAGGTCGGGCTCTTGGGGACCGGCCGCGCGCGTGAGCGTCACGGCGCCCGACAGATCGACCGTCTCCAGACCGTCGTCGCTCCAGGCTTCGCGCGCCGAAAGCGCGAGCTGCAGCTCCGACGGATCGAGCGTGACGAAGCGCACCGCCTGAGCGCGCATGCGCTCGTCGGAAAAATGAGCGACGTCCTCGGCGAAGAGTCGACGGTCGGCCGTGCCGGTTGCGTCGAAATCGGTGAGCGTGACGTTGCGCGCGGTGAAGTCCGGGCTCGATTCGCTCGGGATGTACTTGAGGCCGGCGATTTCGACCTGAATCGAGTAGTAGTAACTCGCGGCCACAAGTACGAAGAGAATCGCCGAGCCGATGATCGCCGTGACGCGTTCGCGCAGAATGAGTCGACGGTGCGCCATGACTCAGCGGCCCTCGTAAAACACGTCCCGAACGAGCGCGTCCCAGCCGCCGCGGCTCTTGACGATGAGTTCGGCGAGCGCACGCACGGCGCCGTGCCCGCCCGCGGCGGGCGCGCGCCAGTGGACGTCGAGTTCGGGATTGCCGTCGGCGGGCGTGGCCGCAAGGCCCGCACGCGCGAGAAGCGGCGCGTCGGGGAGGTCGTCGCCCATGTAGGCGACTTCGTCGTCGGAGAGGCCGAGTCGGGCGACGAGGTCCTCGTAGGCGGGCACCTTGTAGCGCTGCCCCTGAAGGACGTGCGTGATGCCGAGCTCGCGGGCGCGTTCCGCGACGATCGCGGAGGTGCGGCCCGTCAGGATGGCGACCTCAACCCCGATTTTCTGCAGGAGTTTGATGCCGAGACCGTCCCGGACGTTGAAGGACTTGAAGAGTTCCCCGTTGCCCGAAATGTTGATGGAGCCGTCCGTCAGGACGCCGTCCACGTCGAGCACGAGAAGACGAATGCGGCGGGCGCGTTCTTCGAGAGTCATCAGATCACCTTGGCTTCCATGAGGTCGTGCATGTGCAGAGCGCCGATGAGGCGGCCCTCTTCGTCCGTGACGAGGAGCTGATTGCACTGGTAGGCCTCGAGCTGCTGCACGGCGCTCGCGGCGAGTTCGCGCGCGCCGATGGTGTGGGGCGTGCGCGTCATGACGTCGGCGATGCAGAGTTCGCGGATGTCGCCCACGCGTTCGATGAGGCGACGCAGGTCCCCTTCCGTGAAGATGCCGAGGAGCTTGCCGTCGTGATCGACCACGGCCGTCATGCCGATGTGCTTGCGCGTGATTTCGCGAACGGCGTCGAGCACCGTCACGTCCGCTTTGATGCTCGGGACGGCGTCGCCCGAGCGCATGATGTCTTCGACGTGGATGAGGAGGCGTCGGCCGAGCGCGCCGCCCGGGTGGCTGCGGGCGAAGTCTTCCTTGCTGAAGCCCTTGGCCGAGAGGCAGGCAACGGCGAGCGCGTCGCCGAGGGCGAGCGTCGTCGTGGTCGAGGCGGTCGGGGCGAGGTTGAGCGGGCAGGCTTCGCGCTCGACGTGGCAGTTGATGTGAGCGTCCGCGTGACGCGCGAGGCTCGAGGCGGGATTGCCCGTCATGGCGATCAGTCGGGCGCCGACGCGCTTGATGGAGGGAACGACCGTCAGGAGTTCGTTCGTTTCGCCCGAATACGAAATGCCGAGCACGACGTCGTCGGCCGTGATCATGCCGAGGTCGCCGTGAGCGGCTTCCGCCGCGTGCACGAAGAAGGCGGGCGTGCCCGTCGAGGCGAAGGTCGCCGCGAGCTTGCGTCCGATATGGCCCGATTTGCCGACGCCCGAGACGACCAGACGACCGCGGATGTTGAGGATGAGCTCGACGGCGCGGACGAAGTCGTCCGTGTTGCCGAGCGCGTCTTCGGCGGTCAAAAGGGCCTGCGCTTCGTGCTGCAGGACGTCGCGGCCGAGCGCAAGGGTGGCGGCGGGATCGAATCGGAGAGTCATTGTGAAACCTGAAAAAAGGGGGTGTGGGGGTACGCCAATAATAACGGTTAAGTTCGCGCGGGGAGCGACTCGCACGGACGATGCGAAAACGCCTCCGGACGACGGGCGTGCCGGAGGCGGTTCGGGTCGCGGGAACCCCGAGGGGGTTCCGCGGGATCAGTGCTGGAGAATCTTCGAGAGGAACTTCTGGGCGCGCTCGGAGTGGGGCTTGCCGAAGAATTCCTGAGCGGGAAGGTTTTCGATGATTTCGCCCGCATCCATGAAGATCACGCGGTCGGCGACCTTGCGCGCGAAGCCCATTTCGTGCGTCACGACCATCATGGTCATGCCTTCCTTGGCGAGCTGCACCATCACGTCGAGCACTTCGTTGATCATTTCCGGGTCGAGCGCCGAGGTCGGTTCGTCAAAGAGCATGCAGATCGGATCCATGGCCAGAGCGCGGGCGATGGCCACGCGCTGCTGCTGGCCGCCGGAGAGCTGGCCGGGGAACTTGTCGGCGTGCTTGAGAAGGCCGACGCGATCGAGCAGCTTCAGGCCGCGTTCGGTGGCTTCTTCGCGGTTGCGGCCGAGCACCTTCATCTGAGCGAGCACGAGGTTTTCGCGGATCGAGAGGTGCGGGAAGAGTTCGAAGTGCTGGAAGACCATGCCGACGCGGCTGCGCAGCTTGGGCAGGTCCGTCTTCGGGTCGCCCACGGAGATGCCGTCGACGATGATCTCGCCCTTCTGGAAGGGTTCGAGCGCGTTGACGGTCTTGATGAGCGTGGATTTGCCGGAACCGGACGGGCCGCAAACGACGACGACTTCGCCCTTCTCGACCTCGACCGAGCAGTCCTTGAGGACCTGGAAGTTGCCGTACCACTTGCTGATGTTCTTGATTTCAATCATTGCCATGAGGGGATCCTTGTTCTTGGGGGGAGGTAGGCGGGATTATCGAGTCGCGAGGTTGGTCTGCAGGCGACGAATAAGCAGAGACAACGAAAGCGAAACGGCCAAATAGCAAAGCGCCGCAAAAGAGTACATCAAAACGAGTTCCCCGTCACGCTGAGCGATCTTCGAAACGGCACCGAGGAAGTCGTTGCCGCTGATGACGTACACGAGACTCGTGTCCTGAAAGAGGATGATGATCTGCGTGAGAAGGACGGGGAGCATGTTGCGAACGGCCTGCGGCAGAACGACGTAGCGCATCGTCTGCCCGTAGGTGAAGCCCAGGCCCATGGCCGCGGCGAACTGTCCTTTTTTCACGGACTGGATGCCCGCACGCATGATTTCCGCGAAGTACGCGGCCTCGAAGAGCACGAAGGTGATGACGGCCGTCATGTCGGGGCCGATCATGACCGCATGGTCGAGCGCGAAGAGGAGCCGCAGGATTTCCGGCATGAGGAGGAAAAACCAGAAAAGAACGAGCACGAGCGGCACCGAGCGCATGAGGTCGACGTAGAACTTCGCCGGGCGCGAGAGCCAGGGGCGGCTCGAGAGGCGCGCAAGCGCGAGGAGCGTGCCGAGGGTGAGGCCCCCCACCGTCGTGACGGCGGTGAGTTCGAGCGTGTAGGCCGCGCCCGCCATCAGGAAGTCGGCCGATTCGGTGATGCTGGAAAAGTCGATGGTCATGGTGGTCAACTCCCGGAAATCAGTTGCGGGCGGCAATGAAGCCGGGGACGGCGGTGCGGCGTTCGAGGAACGCCATGATGCGATTCACCGCAAGCGCAATGACGATGTAGAGGAAGGTCGCCCAGCAGTAGGCGGCGAAGAACTGGAACGTGTTTTCGCCCATCTCGTTGGCGCGCATCGTGATGTCGGAAAGACCGATCGTGATCACGATGGCGGTGTTCTTCACGAGGTTCATCGCTTCGCTCGTCAGGGGCGGCAGCACGAGGCGCAGCGCCATCGGCAGGATCACGTAGCGGTAGGCCTGCACGCGGGTGAGCCCGAGCGCGCGGGCCGCGTTCGGCAGTCCCGGAGGAATCGAGCAGATCCCGGCGCGAACCTGTTCGGCCACGCGCGACGACGTGAAGAGGCCGAGGCAGAGGAAGGCGGAGAGAAACTGCGAGAGAACGGGGTCGCTGTTGATCATCCAGTCCTTGTACCAGGGGAAAAACTCCGGCACGACGAAGTACCAGATGAAGATCTGAACAAGGAGCGGAATGTTGCGAAAGAGTTCGATCCAGGCTTCGCACAGGCCGCGCACCGCGCGGTTCGGGCTCGTGCGAAGCGTCCCGACGACGACCCCGACGACGAGCGCGAGGGAGAAGGCCGCAACGTGCAGACCGATCGTCCAGCCCGCACCGTCGAGGATGTAGAGCCACCACGGATCGTCCGACAGGAGCGAAGTTTCAAAAAGCGTTTCGAAGCCGATGTTGATGGCCATGAGACGAACTCCTTTGTACTCGCCCCCAGCGGGGACGACCGGGTGTGTCCGCGCAGGGTTCGCGCGGGGAAAAAAGAAAAAGCCGGAGGCGGTTTCAGAGTGTCGCTAGTCGGCCGCCTCCGGCAAATGACGGTCGGAAGTGTCAGATCCCCCGATCGTTCGGGTTGGCGAAGAGCTCCTTGGTGTAGGAGTTCATCGGGAAGTTGAGGTTGACGTTCTTCGGGGGAATGGGACGTTCGAACCAGGTCGTGTAGAGTTCGGCCAACTTCCCGGAGGTGATGAGGTTCGTCACGGTGCGGTCGACGAGCGCCTTGAAGGCGGGATCGTCCTTGCGGAACATCGGCCCGTAGGGTTCGACCGAGAGCGACTCGTCGAGGATCATGAAGTCCTGCGGGTTGTCGAGGTTGGCGATCTGACCGGCAAGGAGCACGTCGTCGATCACGAAGGCGTCGGCGCGGTGATTCGCCACGAGCTGCATGGCTTCGGCGAAGTCCTTCGTCATGAGGAAGCGGAAGCGCAGGCCGTTTTCCTTTTCGTACTTCTTCAGGAGCGCCACCGAGGTCGTGCCGGAGGTGACGGCGATGTTCTTGCCGTTGAGATCCTTGAGCGAGCGGATGTTGCTCGACTTCGCGACGGCGGCCGTCACCTGGATGCCGAAGTAGTTCGTGCCGAAGGCGGCTTCGCGCTGACGCACGAGCGAATTCGTCGTGGAGCCGCATTCGATGTCGACCGTGCCGTTCTGAATGAGGGGAATGCGGTTGGCCGACGTGACCGCCTGGTAGCGGATCTTGAGGTCGGGCATGTTGAGTTCGGCCTTCACGGCTTCGCCCACGGCGCGGCAGACTTCGAACGCGTAGCCCGCGGGCTTGCCGTCGGAGAGAAGGTAGGAGAAGGGCACGGAGCTCTCCCGATAGCCGATCGTGAGCGTGCCGCTTTCGCTCACCTTCTTGAGCGTACCCGTCAGCTCGGCGGCGCCCGCAAGGGTCGAAGCGGAAAGAAGAGCGGCAAAAGCGATCGTGGCGATGCGGGAGCGGATCATGATGACCTCCTGAGTGCGTCTGTCGTAAGTCGTGGGGTTCGAAGCCGTCCGGAGGACGCCCGAGACCCTTGTTGTTATAAGAAGCAAGACCCGTGCCAAACATCGCGTCGGTCGGGCGGAGGTAAATGCAATTGCTTGAAAAGTAAGGATTTATTGTGGGGTGTGAAGGGTTTTCCCGAGTGGGAAACGAAAAACGGCGCCCCGAAAACGGGACGCCGCTCCAATATGGTGCGCACCATTTGGGTGCGATTGAGTCGCGCGGGGCGCACCGAAACGGTGCGCTCTTTCCGGCGAAAATCAGGCTTCGCCCGAGCCGTCCGACCCTTCGGGGCGGAAGACGGGCTTGCGGCCTTCCGTGAAGGCCTTGAGCGCTTCGGCGGCTTCGGCCGAGCGAACGCGTCGCGCGTAGGTTTCCTCTTCTTCGTCGGCGAGCGCTTCGATCTGACGGTCGCGCACGCTGCGCATGAGGCGCTTCGTTTCGGCGACCGCTTCGGGCGGGAGGACGGCCAGGCGCGCCGCCTTGGCGGCCACGGTCTGAGCGAGTTCGTCGTCGTCGATTACGGCGGTCACGAGACGCATGGCGGCCGCTTCGTCGGCGGTGACGGGTTCCGAAAGCAGGAGCTTTTCGGCGGCCTTCGGGTAACCCGCGGCGGCCGTCATCACGTGTGCGACGCCGAAGCGGGGCGTGCGCGCGAGCGCCACGGCCGGAATGCTGAAGAGGGCCTTCGTGCCCGCGTAGACGAGGTCGCAGTAAAGGAGCATCGCGAACGCTTCGCCGACGGCCGGACCCGCCACCAGGGCGACGACGGGCTTCGGAAAGCGGCGCAGCACCGTAAAGAAGTCGCTCATTTCCCGATCGATGCGATCCGGGGTTTTGAGGCTCTCCTCAAGGTCGGCACCCGCCGAGAACACGGCTCCTTCGCCTTCGATCAGAACGACGCGAACGCCGGGGTCCGCTTCGGCGCTCCGAAGCGACTCGGAGAGCGAGGCGAACATGTCGGAGGTGATCGTGTTGCGGCGTTCGGGGCGGCGGATCGTCAGACGGAGAACGCCGAATTCGAGCTTGGAAACAATGGACATGACTTCGCAAATTCCTGAGGAAAAAGGGACGACGTCATCTTATCAGGCGTGCGGGCCGACCGACTTCACCCAGGTCACGGTGTCTTCGCCCGCGCTCGTTTGCGGTGCGTAGCCGAGCGCGCGCATGAGGCCGTCCATGGCGTCGTTGCCGCGCAGCACGTACCCCGTGAGGGTCGAAAGTCCTGCGCGGGCGGCGCGCGCTTCGAGTTCGCCCATGACGAGGCGCGCAAGGCCGCGACGTTGATCGCGGTCGTGCACGACGACGCCGAATTCGGCGTCCCCGGGCGTTTTCGTGCGTCCCCAGCGGCCCACGGCGGCGATGCGTCGCGTGTTCTCGTCCTTGCGGTCGACCGCCTCGACGAGGACGGCCGTTTCGCGCTCGTAGTCGAGCCGGCACAAAGCGGCGACGCGCTCGTCGGAAAGGCGGGCCGAATTGTGAAAGCGAAGGAAAAAGCTTTGGTCGGAAAGGCTCGCGACGAAGTCCTTCAGCGCGGGGAAATCGTTTTCGACGAGCGTTCGCAGGCGATACGTTTCCTCGGGCGTTCCGCCCGCGAGCGTCTCGTACTCGACCGGAGGCGGACACACGGTGAGGTGCGGGCCGCCCGGGGCGGCCGCGAGATCGGTCGTGGAAATGCGCGCGGAGCGACAGAAATACGCTTCGGGTTCGTCCCCCGCCGCATGTTCGAGCACGATTTCGACGAGGGCGGGAATGCGCTCGCCGAGTTCGGCGAGGCGAGCAAGCGAAAGGGCCGCGCCGAGAGCCTCCGCGTCGGAAAGGAGACGGCCGACGCGGATCGCGCGCACGCACCGGAGCGCTTCGTCGAGCGAGAGGGGCGGAAGCGCCGCGATTTCGTCCGTGCAGACCGCACCGAATTCGCCGCCGAGACTCGCGCGCACGTAAGCCCCGAGGACGTCGTCGCGGTTGAGTTCGAGTCTGAGGATCGGTCGATCGGGCTCGGGCCGCTCGTGCGTTGCGAGGAGATTCGCGTGCTCGCACAAGTGCTGCGTCTCTTCGCTCGTGAGGGCGATGCGCTCTTCGTCGACGGGCGCTTGGAGGACCGAACGGACGCGCGCGAGCGCCTCCTCGGCAAGACGGGGCGTCTGAAGCACGGGGACGCGTCGTTTGTCGTGCTTGAGTCGGGCTTCGCGAAAGAGGGCCGCCATGGCGCCCACGGCCGCCGTCGGCGAACGAACGGCGGCGATGCGCGCTTCGGGGGCGTGCGCGAGCTGAACCCGCACGGCGTGCGAAATCCGTTCGCTCGCCCACGAGAGGATGACGGGTTTCGTGGTCGTGCGCGCCGTTTGGGCGAGGAGCCGGAACGTGGGATCGACGGGCGTCGAGGGGCCCGGAGCAACGGTGACGAGCGCCCCTTCGACGGACGGGTCTTTCAGCACGATGTCGAGCGTTTTGCTCAGGCGCTCGGCGCTTGCGGCCGCGCCGACCACCACGGGATTGACGGGCAGCTGCGGACTCGGGAACGTGCGCTGCAACTCGTGAATCGTCGAATTCGCAAGGCCGCTCAAGTGCATGCCGTGGCGTTCCGCGGCTTCGGCCGCCATCAGCGCGAAGCCCGTGCCGTTCGAGAGCACCGCAACGCGCGAGCCCCCTTCGGCGTCGCCCCGAAGAAAGGGTACGGGGCACGACGCGAGCGCCGCGACGGCGCTTGCAAACCGCCGGAAGTCCGATACGCACTGCGCGCCCGCGCGTCGCACGAGCGCGTCGAAAACGATCCCGCGTCCGGCGTGCGTGCCGAAACGGTGACAGGAGAGACGGTCGGCGGAAAAGCCCGCGTTCGAGCCCGAACGCAGAATGACGACGGGTTTGCGGGTGGCGGCGTAGGAAAGCGCGCTGTAAAAGGCTCTCGGGCGGCGCAGACCTTCGATTTGCACCGCGAGAACGCGCGTCCGTGCGTCGTCGGCGAAGTGCTCGATCCAGTCCGAAATCGAAAGGTCGATGTCGGCCCCCGTATTGACGACGCCCGAAAAGCCCGTGCGCACGTCCGCGAGGTCGTCGAGGAGCGCCGTGGCGATGAGGGCCGACTGGGTGACGAGCGCGATCCCGCCCGTACGGGGCGTGTCGGGCCAGTAACTCGCATTGAGGCCCGCGGGCGGGCACATGAGGCCGATCGAATCGGGGCCGATCACGCGCAGTCCCGTGCGACGGACGATCTCGCGGATGCGGTGCGAGAGGTCGCCCTCGACGAAGAGGTGCTCCTCTTCGGGGGCGACGACGACGGCGAGCGTTCCCTTGCGCGCGAGCGCTTCGAGGGTGTCGGCGATGAGGTCGGAGCGCAGCGTGACGACGGCGAGGTCGGGCGCTCCCGGGAGTTCGTCGACGCGCGCGTAGCAGAGGTCGTTCCCGATGTAGCGGTACTTCGGGTTGACGGGCCAGACGGCGCGGCCGTTGCGGCTCTTCGAGATCGACTGCCAGACGAAAAATCCCCGGCTCTCCGGGCGGTCGCTCGCTCCAACGACGGCGATCGAGCGGGGATTCAGGAGTCGCTGAAGGGAAAACTTTTCCATGGCGCGGGGTGAAAAAGAGCGCGTGAGGGCAAAGGTAAAAGGGTGCTTACAAGCATAACGAAGTTCGGCCGCTTCGGCGGGCGGGTCGGGGTTCCACGACGAGGCACGTCCGACGCCCCCTGCTACACTTGAAAGACACGCCGATGCGGGCGGATTTTTGCGCGAAATCGGCGCGGTGCCCCAAGGTGTTCCGCGCCCGCGCGCCCGCACGTTCTTTCTCCCATCAAGGATTTTCCCAATGAAAGTCAATGGCATTCCCACCCGCAGCATTCGATCGCTCGACGGCGGTACGGCGGTCGAGATCGTCGATCAGACTTCGCTTCCCTATCACTACGAAACGCGCGTGCTCAACGACTGGCGCGATTGCGTGGAAGCCATTGCCAACATGCGCGTACGCGGCGCGCCCCTGATCGGCATCACCGGGGCGTGGGGCGTCGTGCTCGCCGCGAAGGAAGACCCGGAAAACGCCGCTTTGCTTGCGGCGGCCGACGCCATTGCCAACGCGCGCCCGACGGCCGTGAATCTCTCGTGGGCCGTGCACCGCATGATGGGCGCGCTCCTGCCGCGCGAACCTTCGCTGCGCTTCGAAGCGGCGGTGAAGCTTGCCGAAGCGATGACGCAGGAAGACGTGCTCACGTGCCGCGCGATCGGCGAGGCGGGCGCTCCGCTCATCGCGGACCTCTACCAGAAGCTTCGCCGCCCCGTGAACATCCTCACGCACTGCAACGCGGGGTGGCTCGCCACCGTCGACTACGGTACGGCGCTCGCGCCGATTTACGCGGCGTTCGAGCGCGGAACGCCCCTGCACGTTTGGGTCGACGAGACCCGTCCGCGCAATCAGGGGCTCCTGACCGCGTGGGAGCTCGCCCAACACGGCGTGCCGCACACGATCATCGCGGACAACGCGGGCGGGCAGCTCATGCAGCAGGGCGACGTCGACCTCGTGATCGTCGGCGCCGACCGCATCACGCGCCGCGGCGACGTGGCCAACAAGATCGGCACGTACCTCAAGGCGCTCGCCGCGCACGACAACGACGTGCCCTTCTACGTGGCGGCCCCCTCGTCCACGATCGACTGGAAGCTGACCGACGGCAAGCGCCAGATTCCGATCGAAAACCGGGCGTCGTCCGAACTTCTCTCCGTGCGCGGCATCGATTCGACGGGGCGCATCGCCGCCGTGCAGATCGCGCCCGTCGAAGAGGCCGTCGCGAACCCCGCTTTCGATGTGACGCACAACCGCTTCGTCACCGGTCTCATCACCGAGCGCGGCGTGGTGGCGCCCACCGATCTGACGTCGGTCTTTTCCGACAAGCTCCTTCCCGAAGGAGGTGCGTCGTGACGACCGTGTCGATCCCCGAGGACGACGTTGCGATCCGCCGGGCGGTGATTGAAACCGCGCGGGCCATGAACCGGCTCGGCATCAACGTCAACAAGTCCGGCAACGTTTCCGCGCGCGTGGTGTCCGAAGGGGAATGCGGGATGCTCGTGACGCCGACCGGAGTTCCCTACGACGAGCTCGTCCCCGAAGACCTCGTTTTCGTTCCCTTCGGCGACGAGCCGAGCCTCAAGCGCGCCCGAGGGCGCCGCGCGCCTTCGAGCGAATGGGAAATGCACGAGCGCATCTACGCCGTGCGTCCCGATGCGGGGGCCGTGGTGCACACGCACTCGTGTTTTGCGACGGCGCTCGCGTGCCAGAACCTCCCGATACCGGCTTTTCACTACATGGTGGCCGCAGCGGGGGGCACCTCCGTCGACGTCGTCCCGTACGCCACTTTCGGCACGCCCGAATTGGCTCGGGCTGCGGCCGAGGGCGTGCGCGAAAAGGACGCCGCGCTCCTCGAACACCACGGCGTGATCGCACTCGGAAGCACGCTGGAGCGGGCGCTGCGACTCGCCCACGAAGTCGAAAACCTCGCCCGCCAGTACGTGACGGTGCGCCAGCTCGGCGAACCCCGCCTGATCGACGACGAGGAAATGCGGCGCATCGTCGCCAAATTCCGCACTTACGGGCAACCGCAGGCTCCGAAGGAGGCATGATGGCCGATATTCCCGCGCCCAAAGCCTGGTACCGCGCGGACGGTACCGTCGTATCCTGTACGGAGTCCGTCAAGGTGCTCGCCGAAAATTGGGAAGAGGCGGTCGAACTTTTGCAGGAGCAGTTCGAAGACGCCGTGTTGCTCGGCGTCGGCAAGGACGCTTTCCGAGCGGCGATGCACGAACTCGTCGACGCGCTCGCGTGCGATTACGAGGAAAAGAAAGCGCCCGTCGAGTCGCTCAAACGCTGAACGAGCGGAAAAAGCGACGAAGAGCGGACGCGCGTTTCGTGTGAGGAGGTTCAGGATGAAGTGGAAAAATTTGGCGGCGGCCGTTGCGGCGACCTTGATCGTCGCGGGTTGCGCGCATCCGCAATTGATGGAGCTCTCGATGAGCGAAGGTGCGGTCGAAACCGAACTCGGCGCCCCCGACGCACGCGTTGCGCTCCCCGAGGGCGGCTCGCGCTGGGTCTACTCCATGCAGCCGATGGCTCAAGAGGTCTGGTGGCTCACGTTCGACGCTTCGGGAAAGCTCGTCACCAAAGAGAATGTTCTCGATCGGGAGCATTTTGCGCTCATCAAGCCGGGCGTCACCACGCAGAGCGAAGTGTTCGATCTTTTCGGGCCCTGCGCGCAGAAGTACGAATTCCATCTGAAAAACGAAACCGCCTGGATGTATCGGTTCCTCGACGAGGGGTTCTTTTACATGGCCTGCTGGGTGCAGTTCGATACGAAGGGAGTCGTCACGGAAGTGGGTTACACGACCGATCCCTGGCGGGATCGCGACAACTGGTGGCCCTGAGCGAGTGCGGGCGGTGAGGGGGATTCCAATCGCCCCGACCGCTATCCCGGGAATTTGTTAACGTAGTCGGGCGACGATCGTGTCGCCCGTTTTTTTTGAGGGGCGAAGTGTCGCGCGGGCCGCTGAGGCGGCCGACGGTTGTTCGGACTCAGAAAGGAGGCGGCGCGCCCGATGTTTGCAAAGGAAATGCCGGGCGCCCCATGACGCATGCAAAACCGCGAACGCATCGATCGGCTCTTTCGGGCGGCCGAAGGACGCTGGCCGCAGATTTTCGAAGCGGCCGGGATGGACCCCCGACACTTCGCGAAACCCAACCGTCCGTGTCCGCTCTGCGGCGGCACGGACCGCTTTACGTTTCTCGCCAAGCGCGAACCCGACCACGGCATGTGGTTTTGCCGCGGATGCGGAGCCGGAGACGGCATTCGGCTCGTGAGATCGTTCCGGCACGGGACGTTTTTCGAAACGCTCGAATTCATCGAGTCGTTCCTGGGGCTTCCTCCCTGGAAGGCTGCGTCCTCTCCGGGGGCGCAGAGCGAAGCACGGCGTGCGCGGCGCGAGGCCGCGGAGGCGCAAGCCGAGAAGCGACGCCGCCTCGCGGCGCTCGAAGCGCACTGGGCCCAAGCCGAGCCGCTCGACCTTGAGGCCGACACGCCTGCCGCGCGCTACTTGCGTCGTCGGGGAATCCGCCATCTCGACGGTTGCACCGAACTGCGCTGGTTTGCCCGGGAGCCCTATTGGTCGGAGGAAGGGACGTCGTTTTGGCCCGCTCTCCTTGCGCGCGTCACCGATCCCGAGGGACGGACGACGGCCTTGCATCGCACGTACCTGACGGAGTCCGGGGAAAAGGCGCCCGTTGCTGCGGCGAAGAAGCTGACGGCGGGCGAACTCGGCGAAGGGTTCGTGCGGCTTTTTCCGCCTTCGAGCATCCTGTGTCTTGCCGAAGGGATCGAGACCGCGCTTTCCGTGCACGAGACGGAAGGGGTTCCCGTGTGGTCGGTGATTTCCGTGGGCGGCTACGAGCGCTTTCGCACGCTCCCCGAGGGGCTGCGCGAATTGCGGGTCTACGCGGACAACGATCGATCGTTTGCGGGTATTGCGGGTGCGTACGAGCTCGCACGGCGACTCAAGCGCGACCATCCGACGCTGGTCGTGAAGGTTTTCGAACCCGAGCGGGAGGGGGAGGATTGGAACGACGTTCTGAGGCGCAGGGAGGAACGGGGCGCCCCGAAGTGAAATCGCGGAGGGAGAAAAAATAAAACCGGTTCTCTCTCCGTTTAATGCCCGATCTAGTGGAGAAAGAACCGGTTTTCCTCCGGACGCCTTGCCGGAAAACCGTCAAAGCGTCTAGGGATAGTTAGTATAACACAAGTCGAGAATTATTGCCCGGCGATATCGTGTTCCTTCTTGGGCTCGTTGCGCAGACGGATGTGCAGTTCGCGCAACTGCTTTTCTTCGACGGGAGCCGGGGCCTGCGTGAGCAGACACTGGGCGCGCTGCGTCTTCGGGAACGCGATCACGTCGCGGATCGAATCGGCGCCGCACATCATCGTGGCGATGCGGTCGAGGCCGAAGGCGATGCCGCCGTGGGGAGGCGCGCCGAACTGCAGGGCGTCGAGCAGGAAGCCGAACTTCTGACGGGCTTCTTCCTTGCCGATCTTGAGGGCTTCGAAGACCTTTTCCTGCACTTCTTCACGGTGGATGCGGATGGAGCCGCCGCCCACTTCCCAGCCGTTCAGGACCATGTCGTAGGCCTTGGCGTAGCAGTGTTCCGGATCCGTGAGGAGCTTGTCTTCGTGGCCGTCCAGGGGGCAGGTGAACGGATGGTGGCAGGAAACCCAGCGCTGGTCTTCTTCCGAGTATTCGAACATCGGGAAGTTGACGACCCAGAGGGGCTGCCAGCCCGGCGTGAAGAGGCCGGTCGACTTGCCGAATTCCGAGTGACCGATCTTGAGACGCAGAGCGCCGAGGCTGTCCCAAACAATCTTGGCCTTGTCGGCGCCGAAGAAGATGACGTCGCCGTCCTTGGCACCCGTGCGGGCGATGATCTGGGCGAGTTCGTCGTCGGAGAGGTTCTTGACGATCGGGCTCTGGAGGCCTTCGCGACCGCGGGCGGCTTCATTGACCTTGATGTAGGCGAGGCCCTTGGCGCCGTAGATCTTGACGAATTCGGTGTAGGCGTCGATTTCGGAGCGCGGCATCGTGCAGGCACCCGGGACGCGCAGAGCGACGACCTTGCCGTTGTGCAGGGACTTCACGCCCGAGAAGACCTTGAACTGCGAGTCCGCGACGATGTCGGTGACTTCGACGAGCTGGAGGTTGACGCGCAGGTCCGGCTTGTCGGAGCCGTACTTGGCCATGGCGTCGTCCCACTGCATGACGGGGAAGGGGTTGGCGAGTTCGACGTCGAGCACTTCCTTGAAGACCGTGCGCATCAGGTCTTCCATGATGGCGCGGATTTCGTCCATGCTGAGGAAGGACGTTTCGATATCGACCTGGGTGAATTCGGGCTGACGGTCCGCACGGAGGTCTTCGTCGCGGAAGCACTTCACGATCTGGTAGTAGCGGTCGAACCCGGCCATCATCAGAAGCTGCTTGAAGAGCTGGGGCGACTGCGGCAGAGCGTAGAAGCAACCGTCCTGAACGCGCGAGGGCACGAGGTAGTCGCGGGCGCCTTCGGGGGTCGAACGGGTGAGCATCGGCGTTTCGATGTCGATGAAGCCGTGGCTGTCGAGGTACTTGCGGAAGGCCATCGCGGCGCGGTAGCGCAGGCGGAGGTTCTTCTGCATCTGGGGACGACGCAGGTCGAGCACGCGGTACGTGAGGCGCGTCGTTTCCGAGAGGTTTTCGTCGTCGAGGTGGAACGGAGGCGTAACCGAGGCGTTGAGGATTTCAAGCTCCTGGCAGAGCACTTCGACGCCGCCCGAGATGAGGTTGTCGTTCTTCGTGCCTTCGGGACGGGCGCGAACGAGACCGACCACCTTCAGGCAGTATTCGTTGCGGCACTTGTCGGCGGTGGCGAAGACTTCCGGACGGTCCGGGTCGCAGACGACCTGAACGAGACCTTCGCGGTCGCGCAGGTCGATGAAGATCACGCCGCCGTGGTCGCGACGACGATGAGCCCAGCCGTAGAGAGTCACAGTCTGGCCGATGAAGGACTCGTCGACCAAGCCAGAGTACACGGTACGCATAGTTGCTCCGAGAAAAATGCACCGCCGGGAAAGAACGGTGCGGGACGAAATGGAAACGTTGAGGCGGAGACCGCCTTCGCGTCAATGGTGTTCTGGGCCGCCTCGGTCGCGCCGGGCGCCTCGGCGGCTCTTCGTGGTTTCGGTGCCGCGTGCCGAAGGCACGCACATGACGGCAAGTGTAGCGCTATTAGCTTTTCTTGGTCGGTTCCGCCTCCGATTTGGAGGTCCCGGAAGGCGTCATGACGCCGAGAGAGAGGTGGAATTTCAGCGCCTCGTCGACCGTCACGTGGGAGGGATGGAGAGCCGAGCGGCGGGTCATCACCACGTAACCCGACGTGGGGTTCGGGGCCGTGGGCACGTAGACCGTGACGAGGTCCGGCATGTCGAGCGTCGCGCGCGTGGCTTCCGAGGGGGTCGACACGGTGAAGCCGTAGGTCCACTGGCCCTTGTTGGGGAATTCGATGAGCACGACCTCCTTGAAGCTCTCCGTCTGATCGGAAAGCAGGGTCGAGGTGATCTGCTTGGCGCCCGAGTAGAGCGGACGCACGAGGGGAATGCGGTTGAGGAACGCCTCCCAGAGGCGCAGCACCCACTGGCCGATGAAGTTCGCAGCGAGGATGCCCGTGACGAACACGGCGACGGCCGCCATCACGAGGCCGATCCCCGGGACGTGCATGCCGATGAACGCGTCGGGACGCAGGTGCGGGGGCAGCGCTTCGACGATCGAGTCGCTCCAGCGGATGATGGTTTCGAGCACCCAGAAGGTGACGGCGAGCGGGATCCAGAGCAGGAGCCCGGCGGTGAAATATTTTTTAAGCATTGAGGCGGGCAAACAAGAAAAAAGCCGCGTTTCGGCGCTCTTCACGGCGCGATGAACGCGGCTTTCGGAGACTCCCCGAAGGGCGTCACTTACCGGGTTTGGCGTGCGAAGCGGGCAACGCCTTGTGGCCGCCGTTGAAGTCGGTGGCGGCCCAACCGTTCCCCTTGAGCTCGAACCCGGGAGCGGAGAGCTCTTTGCGGAACGTGTCCTTGCCGCACTTCGGGCAGGTCGTCAGGGGCTTGTCGCTCATCTTCTGCAGGAAGTCCTTTTCGAACCCGCAGGAGGCGCATTTATAAGCGTAAATCGGCATCTTTTTCTGGGGCGGCGAAGCGCCCCGCATGGAACCAGTGAGAACTGCCGATTATACGGAAAACGCGCCGGGGATGATTGCCCCGGCGCGCCCCGTGCGTCGTTCGGGGCGGCCTTGCGCGGCGCCCCGAACAACCGTTCGACTCAGTCCTCCTCGTCTTTGCGTTGGAATTTCGACGCGAGTTCGGCCTGTTTCTGGGCGGGAACGGGCTGATAGGCCTCAAGTTCCATCGACCAGGCGCCCGTACCCTGCGTGATCGCGTGGAGTCGCGTGGCGTAGCCGTCGAGTTCCGAGAGCGGCGCGGTGCCGAGAATCACCATGAGCCCGCCCGGCAGGTTTTCCGTGCCGCTCACCTGGCCGCGGCGGCTCGAGAGGTCGCCGACGATGTCGCCCATGTAGGATTCGGGGGCGGTGATTTCGAGTCGGACGATCGGTTCGAGGACCTGAGGTTCGGACTTCGCGAGGGCGTCGAGGAAAGCCTTGCGGCCCGCGGAGACGAAGGCCACTTCCTTCGAGTCCACGGGGTGGCTCTTGCCGTCGTAGACCGTGACGCGCACGTCCTGGATGGGGTAGCCCGCAACGAAGCCCGTGTCGAGCACTTCGCGAACGCCCTTTTCAACGGCGGGAATGAGGTTGTAGGGAATCGCACCCCCCTTCACCTCGTCGACGAACTCGAACCCGGCGCCGCGCGGCAGGGGCGCGATGCGCAGATAGACTTCGCCGAACTGACCCGCGCCGCCCGTCTGCTTCTTGTGGCGGGCGTGCCCTTCGGCGGGCGCCGAGACGGTTTCCCGATACGGAATCGAGGGCGTGGAGGTTTCGACTTCGAGCTTGAAGTTGATCTTCATGCGGTCGAGAATCGAGCGCACGTGCATGTCGGTCAAGCCCCGGATGACGGTTTCGTTGAGCACCGTGTCGTGGTCGACCGCCATCGTCGGATCTTCCGACTGCATCTTGGCGAGCACTTCGCTCATGCGGCTTTCGTCGCCTCGGCGCGCGGGCTTCACCGCAAGGCCGTACATGGGCTTCGGGAAGTCGATCGGACGCATATGTACGCCCGTGAGGGCCGGGTCGCCGTGGATGACGGAGCCGTAGCAGAGTTCGTCGATCTTCGCGAGAGCGCCGATGTCCCCGGGCGAGAGGCGATCCGTTTCGGCCGTGTTCTTGCCCTGCAGGATGAGCGGGTGAGCGGCCTTGACGGGCTTTTTCTCGTCGTCGACGTAGAGGACGGAATCCTTCGTGATCGTGCCCTGATGCACGCGGAAGACGCCGATTTTGCCGATGTAGGGGTCGTTCACGATCTTGAAGACCTGTGCGACGACGGGCAGATCCTTGTCGGGCTTCGTCACGAAGGGCGTGCCGTCGGCATTGAGGAAGAGCGCGTCGTTGGCTTCGGCCGGACTCGGCAGATGGCGGATGATCACCTTCATGAAGTCGCGGATGCCGATGAGGTTCTTCGCGGAGACGAAGCACACCGGAATCACGTGTCCTTCGCGCAGCGCCTTCGTAACGAGCGGATGCAAAAGACGCGGGTCGACGTTCCCTTCTTCGAGGTAGCGCTCGAGCATCGCGTCGTCTTCTTCGACGATTTTTTCAATGAACGCGCGGTGAACTTCTTCGACGCTCATGATGTCCGCGTCGCCTTCGTCGCGGTCGAAGCAGTCGATCACGCGGGTGCGGTTCTTGGTCGGCAGGTTGATGGGAAGCACGCCCGGCCCCCAGATTTCCTGCATTTCCTTCAGCAGCCCGACGAGGTCCGCATTGGGATCTTCGAACTTGTTGACGACGATCATGCGGCAGAGGTTGCGGTCCTTGGCGGCCTGCATCATGCGGCGCGTGAGCATCTCGACGCCTTGCGTCGCGTCGACGACCGCGGCCACGGATTTGACGGCGTCGAGTGCCGAGAGGTCCTGACCGAGGTAGTCCGAGTACCCCGGGGTGTCGAGCACGTGGATGCGAACCGGAGTGAGGTCGGGCATGGCCGTATCGATGTGGGCGACGGCCAGACGCACCGAGTGACCCACCTGCTTTTCAAGCGGATCGTTGTCGCACATCGTGTTCCCTTTCTCGACGGTGCCGAGCTCGGGAATCATGCCGGAGCGGTAGAGCATGGCTTCGATCAGCGACGTTTTGCCGCAGGAGCCGTGTCCTACCAACGCTAGGGTACGAAGGTTTTCCGTGAGGTAGTTGCTCATGATCATCCTCCTCAAGTCGATGAAGCGTGTTCAACCATTCTGCGCCTGTGCGAACGGTTCGACCATGAGAAGGACTACGGGGTTGACGAAGATCGCAGATGCGGTTTGCGAGTCTTGCGTCGTGCGTGCGAACGGTGAGAGACTCGTCAGGATGTGCCCCGTCGGGGCGCACGCTCAAGGGGGAGCGTGAAGCGTACGACGAGGCCCGTACGACCGTCGGTGCGGTTGGAGGCTTCGAGGCGCCCCTTGTGGGCTTCGACGCACTTTTGCGCGATCGCAAGCCCGAGGCCGAACCCCGTACCGGTCGATTCGCGCTTGCCCCGAACGAAGGGGCGAAAGAGGTCGGGGAGTTCTTCGGGCGGCACGCCGGGGCCTTCGTCCCGGCAGAGAAGAACGAGCGTTCGATCGTGCCATTGCGCTTCGAGTGCGAGTACGCCCCCTTCGGGCGTGAAGCGAATGGCGTTGCGCACGACGTTGTCGATCGCGCGCAGGAGCGCGGGACCGTCGCCGAGCAGCTCGGCGCCTTCGAGGAGGCCCGACCCCCAGTTCGTCTCGACGCGTACGGCCCGGGTCTCGGCTTCGAAGAGCGCGTTGTCGCCCGCTTCGCCGAGAAGCGCTTCGACGTCGACGGGAGCTTCGTGCAGTCCGGCGTTGTTTTCAAGGCGCGCGTACGTGAGAAGCGCCTCGATCAACCGATCGATGGAGGCGACCTCCTTTTCGATGCGGTCCAGACTCGGGGCGACGCGCGCCGGGTCGCGTCGCGCCAGTGCGAGCGCCACGTCGATGCGGGCGAGGGGGCTGCGTACTTCGTGGCTCACGTCGTGAAAGAGACGGCGCTGCCGCTCGATGAGTCCTTCGATGCGTTCGGCCATTTGGTCGAACACGCGGGCGAGCGTGGCGATTTCGTCGTCCGCGGGCCCGATGCTCGCTTCGACGCGGGTCTTCAGTTCGCCGAGCGAGAAGCGTTCCATCGCCTGATCGAGCCGCCGCAGGGGACAGGTGTAGTAGAGCGCGAGCACCCAGGCGACGCCGAAGACGATGAGGGTCGTCAAGAGGCCGATGAGGACCAGCGGAAGGCCGCGCAGCTGCACCGGGAAAAAGCGGATTTTGAGGGGGATCGGATTCGTGCGCGTCGCGAACACCATGTAGGGGTGGCCGGCGATTTCGATCGTACGCACGGCGCCTTCGTCGGATTCGTTGGCGGGGAGGCGCCCTTCTTCCTTCAGGGCGGCGAGCATCTCGAGCGCGAGTTGCGGCACGGGGCGCCCGCTCAGCTCCCGCCCGTTTTCGGCGAGCAGATACACCGTCGGATTGTGGTTCGAGGGGCTCGTCAGCCAGTCGACGAGCCCGGTTTCGCCCCCGTACCGGTAGGCGAGAAGCGCCGTTTCAACCGACTTTTGGCCGCTCACGCGCCAGTCGATCGTCCCGATGCCGAAGTCCTGCTTGCGGGTGAGGTACGCCGTCACGGAAACGAGTGCGGCGGTTGCGAGGATCACGACCGTGAGGCCCGCGAAAAGCCTCCAAAAGAGGCTGCGAAACGAAGGACGCAAGTACATGAGTGCGGACCTCGGGCCGAAACGCGCGCTGTGCGCTTATGCGGGGACGTCGGGGTGGACGACGAGCTGGTAGCCGATGCCGCGGATGCTGTCGATCGTGACGGCTTTGCCGACGACGGCCGCGAGCTTGTGGCGAACCGAGGAGACGTGCACGTCGATGGCGCGATCGTACGGTCCCATCGTGCGGCCGAGCACGCGCGGGTAGATGTCTTCCTTCGGGACGGGCTTGCCGATCTGACGCGCGAGGAGTTCGAGGAGCGAAAATTCGGTCGTCGTCAGGTCGATCGGGCGGTCGTTCGCCGTGACCGTTCGGGAGGTCGACGAAATGGTGAGGGGGCCGGCCGAGAGGGGCATGCCCGGCGTGCCCCAGCGGCTCGCGCGCCTCAGAATCGCGTTGATGCGCGCGACGAGTTCGCGCGGCGGGCAGGGTTTGGCGACGTAGTCGTCAGCTCCGAGCTCCAGACCGATGATGCGCTCGATCGGATCGCCCTTGGCGGTGAGCATCAGAACGGGCACGGCGTTCCTGCTTCGGATTTCGCGCAGCACGTCGATGCCGTTCATGCCGGGCATCATCACGTCGAGAACGACCAAGTCGAAGTCGCCCAGAGCGAGTCGATGAAGACCGTCGGGGCCGTCGTTCGCGCCTTCCGCTTCGAAGCCTTCGAGGGTGAGGTAGTCGACAAGCAGAGTGACGAGCTCCACGTCGTCGTCGACGAGCAGGATGCGTCGGGGCTTTTTGTCCATGGCGAGAATGTAAAGATGCGGGTGGAATTTGAACGAGATCGGGGTCTTCGGAAGATCTTAACAAAGCGTTCGGAGCTTTTTGTTACGTTCGCCCGTCGGAACTTTAACGAGGGCTAAGGTTTCTTGACGGAACGCTATTGCACAATGCAGGTGTGGAAACGGCCGCAGACGCTTCGGGCGGCCTCATAAGGATATTCGGACACCATGACAACAACTCGACTGGTTCTCCCGGCGCTCGCGGCACTGCTCGTCGCGGGTTGTGCCGTGACGCCTCCCGACACGGACAAGCTCGCCCGGGACGTGACGCCGAGCGCGTGGAGCGCGGGCGTCGAAACGGGCGAAATCGAGAGCTTCCGGGACTTCTGGACGCGCTGGAACGATCCCGTGCTCGTCGCGCTGATCGAACGCGCGCAGGCCGCCAACACCGACGTGCTCGGAGCGGAAGCGAATCTTCGCGCGGCCCGCGCCTCGCTCACCCGAGCCAACGCGGCGCTCTGGCCTACGGCCGAACTCAATGCGGGAACGAATCGCAACCGGGCGAACGGTCGCACGACGACGGGCTACGACGCGGGGCTTTCGGGCTCGTGGACCCTGAACCTTGCGGGGTCGCGCTACTTCAGCGCTTCGGCGGAAGAAGCGTCCGTGCGCGCGTACGAACTGACGCTCGCCGACGTGCGGGAAATGGTGGCCGCGGAAACGGCCCAGGCGTACGTCAACATGCGCGCGGCCGAAGCGAGCCTCGAGATCACCCGCCGCAGCATCGCCAACTACGCCGAGACGGCCAAGACCGCCGACTGGCAGTACCGGGCCGGCATGGGGAGTGCTTCGGAAGCCGAGGACGCGCTCACGCAGCTCGCGTCCGCGCGTGCCCGGGTGCCTCAACTCGAAGCGAGCATCGAACAGTACAAAAACGCGCTTGCGCGCCTCACGGCGCAGCCCGTCGACGCCCTGGATTTCGGCGCTTCGGGCGCGATTCCCGTGCCGCCCGACGGAGCGCGCGTCATGATGCCCGCCGAACTGCTCGAACGCCGACCCGACGTGCGCAGTGCTCTGCGTTCGCTCGAAGGGGCGGTTCTGACGCTCAAAAGCGCCAAGAGCGACTGGTTCCCGACCCTCGGATTGACGGGGAACATCGGTACGGACGCGGCCACCGTGGGTGCGCTCGGTGCGAGCGGCACCGGCGTGGCGGGGCTTGCCGCCGCGCTGACGCTGCCGGTACTCAACTGGGGGTCGCTCGTCGCCGCCGAAGAAACGGCCGCGGCCGAGCTCGACCGACAGCGCGCGAATTACGTCTCGGTGTTGCTCTCGGCTCTGGAGAACACGCAAAACGCCCTGACGGGGATCGAGAGTTCGCAGCGACGCGAGCGCGACCTGAGTCTTGCCGTCGAACACGCGCGTTCGGCCGCGACGCTCGCCAAGCTCGAATACAACGCCGGGATCGGCGACTACACGATGGTCCTTTCGACCGAGCGAACGCTGCTCGGTGCGGAAGACACGGAGCTCTCGAACCGCGCCGAGCGCGCGAACAACTACATCATGCTCTACCGCGCCGTCGGGGGCGGTTGGGCCGTCGGAGAAGCCGAACGTGAAAAATCGGCCGCGCAACGCACTTCCGACGACGTGACGGAATCGAAGAAGGAATAAGAACCATGACCGAAAAGGAAAAACAGACGAAAACCGCCCGCGAGCTGCTCGACGACGGGCGCCGTCGGCCCTGGTACGTGCGCGCGGCCGTTTGGGGGACTGTGGTCGCCCTCGCGGGTGCGGGCGGGTGGTATTGGTACGCGTCGAAGGACGCGGGCGCCAGCCCCTCCTACGTCACCGAAACGGTCGAGCGCGGCAACCTATCCGTGACGGTTTCCGCGGACGGCACGCTCAATCCGATGCGTACCGTGACGCTCGGCTCCGAACTCTCGGGGATCGTCCGCGAGGTGAACGTCGACGTGAACGACGAGGTCGTCGAAGGTCAGACGCTGATCGAACTCGACACCCGCAACCTCGAAGCGAAAGTGGCGAGCGCGCGCGCGAGTCTGACGAGCGCCAAGGCGCAGCTTGCGGAAAGCCGGGCGACCCTCAACGAGGCGGAACTCCGCTACAAGCGCATGAAGGAACTCAACCGCCTTTCCGAAGGCAAGATGCCCTCGGCGGCGGACTTGGACCAGCAGCAGGCGGCCGTCAAGACGGCGAGCGCCTCGGTGGACGTGGCCCGTGCGGCGATCGACGACGCGGAGGCGTCGCTTGCGACCGCGCAAACCGACCTTGAAAAGGCGCAGATCAAGTCGCCCATCAACGGGGTCGTTCTCGCGCGCTCGGTCGAACCGGGCTACGCCGTGGCGGCGAGCCTTCAGGCGGTCGAGCTTCTCAAGCTCGCGACGGACCTGCGGGAGCTCGAGTTGCGCGTCGACGTCGACGAAGCCGACATCGGCGTCGTGAAGACGGGGCAGACCGCGTACTTCACGGTGAGCTCGTACCCGAATCGTCGTTTCCCCGCGGAACTCAAGAAGGTGGCTTTCGGTTCGACCGAAACCGAAAACGTCGTCACCTACACGACGTACCTCAACGTCGACAACTCGGACCTCCTTCTGCGCCCGGGCATGACGGCTTCGGCCACGATTCTCACCGCCGAAAAGTCGGGCGTTCTGCTCGTGCCGAATTCGGCGCTGCGCTTCACGCCGCGCGCCGAAAAGTCGGCCCCCTCGGGCATGTCCGCCATGATGATGCGCGGCCCCCACGGCGGCGGCACGAAGAGCGCCAAGGAGGTGACGCAGCACGGCGAAGCCGAGCGAACGGTGTACGTGTTGAGAAACGGTCAGGCCGTCCCCGTGCAGGTGACGACGGGGCTGACGGACGGCGCCCGTACCGAAATCGTTTCGGGCGAACTGGCCGAAGGCGACGCCGTGGTGGTCGATCAGCGCCGCGCCGCCGCGAAGTAAGGGAGGCGACCGGAGATGACGCCGCTCATCGAACTGCGAGGCATCGGGAAGCGCTACGGCACGGGCGAAGCCGCGTTCGTAGCCCTTCACGACATCGATTTGACGATCAACGAAGGCGAGTTCGTGGCCATCATGGGCCCTTCGGGCTCGGGGAAGTCGACCGTCATGAACATCATCGGGGCGCTCGACCGCCCCTCGTGGGGGGAGTACCTCTTTTCGGGGCTGCACGTCGAGAAGCTTTCGACCGACGAACGGGCGCTGTTGCGCCGGAAGTTCCTCGGATTCGTCTTCCAGGGCTTCAACCTGCTCGCGCGCACGACCGCACTCGAAAACGTCGAGCTGCCGCTCCTTTACCGAGGGTTGCCCGGGCGGGAGCGCCGAGAGCTTGCCATGGCGGCGCTTGAGCGCGTGGGGCTTGCGAACTGGGCGCACCACACGCCCGCGGAACTCTCGGGCGGGCAGCAGCAACGCGTGGCGATCGCGCGAGCCATCGTGATCCGACCGAAGCTTCTCCTTGCCGACGAACCGACGGGGAGCCTCGACAGCGCCCGAAGCGTCGAGATCATGGAGCTTCTCTCCGAGTTGAACGCCGAGGACGGCATTACGGTCGCGCTCGTGACGCACGAGCCCGACATGGCCGAGTACGCGCACCGCCACATCGTCTTCAAGGACGGGCATTTGATTCGGGACGACCATCGGAGGACGGCATGATTTGGAACGCATTCCTGCTCGCCATGCGCCAGATTTGGCGCAACCCGATGCGCAGCTTGCTGACGGTGCTGGGCGTCGTGATCGGGGTGGCTGCCGTGATCACGATGGTGACGGTCGGCAACGGCGCTTCGGACGCCATCCGAACGCAGATCGAGTCCTTCGGCAACAACCAGATCATGCTGCGTCCGGGGATGCGTCTCGGGCCGGGTCAGAAGGTGGGCGCCCCCGACTTCAAGGTCGAGGACGCCGAGGCGCTCATGTCGCAGTTGGCGGGGGTCGAAGCGGTGGCGCCGCAGACCTCGAAGTCGATGACGATCGTGGCGAACGGCCGCAACTGGTCGACGAGCGTCGTCGGCACGGACAACCACTACTTTTCGATCGACAACCGCGAGCTCGAGGCGGGGCGCTACTTCGAAGAGGCCGAAGAGCGTTCGGGGGCGGCCGTCTGCGTGATCGGCGGCACGATCCGTCGCGAACTCTTCGGCGCGAACGCCGACGTCGTGGGCGAAAACCTGAGAACGGGGGGCTTTTCCTGCCGCATCGTGGGGCTTTTGAAGACCAAAGGCACGGCGGCGATGGGGGGCGACCAGGACGACCTCGTCGTGATGCCGCTTAAAACCGTGCAACGGCGTCTCCTCGGCGAATCGCGCGTTTCCGCGCTCATGATCCGCATGAACGCCGAATCGGACCGCGAGCGCCTGAAGAGCGCCATCCGCGACCTCATGCGCGAACGGCGGTCGCTCTCCGTCGGGGACGACGACAACTTCACGATCATGGACACCGCGGAAATCGCGGCGAAGGTCGCTTCGACGACCCAGATCATGACGACGCTTCTTGCGGCCGTGGCGGCGGTCAGCCTGCTTGTGGGCGGCATCGGCATCATGAACATCATGCTTGTCTCGGTGACGGAGCGTACGCGCGAGATCGGCATTCGCCTTGCCATCGGCGCGCTCGGTCGCGAAGTGCTGATGCAGTTCCTGATCGAAGCGCTCATGCTCGGGTGCTTGGGCGGCTTGATCGGCGTGTTGCTTGCCTTCGGGGCGTCGCAGGGCCTTGCCGTACTCATGAACGTGCCCTTCATGTTCGATCCGGGCATCAACATCCTCGCCTTCACGGTCTCGGCCGCTACGGGCGTGGTGTTCGGGTTCTTCCCGGCGCGGCGCGCGGCGAAGCTCGACCCGATCGAAGCCGTTCGGCACGAATAATCCCGCACGATCGGGAAAAACAAAAAGGCCCGGCGCTTCGGCGTCGGGCCTTTTTGTCAGCGGTTCGCGCGGCCGCCCGAGGGGCGGCCGGAACGCGTCGGAAGCATCAGAACGGAACGTCTTCGCCGATGTCGTCGATGGGCGAGGACGTGGCGCTCGAGGCGGGCTGAGCGGCGGGAGCGGGCTGGGGGCGCGCGGCCGGAGCCTGGGGACGAGCGGCCGGGGTCGGACGCGGACCCGTGTCGAAGTCGCCGCCGCCCATCGGGGCGTCGCCGTACGACTGGCTGCGACCGCCGAGGAGCTGGAGCACGTCGCCCACGATTTCGGTCGTGTAGCGGTCCTGACCCTGCTGGTCGGTCCACTTGCGCGTGCGCAGACGGCCTTCGATGTAGGCGGGGCTGCCCTTGTGGAGGTAGTCCTTGGCGATTTCGGCCGTGCGGCCGAAGAGAACAACGCGGTGCCATTCCGTTTCGGAAACCGGCTGGCCTTCGGCGTTGCGATAGCGACGCGTGGTCGCGAGCGAAAGCGTGGCGATGGCGCGGTTGCCGTCCGCGGTGTAGCGGACATCGGGGTCGGCACCGAGGTTGCCGAGAAGAATGACCTTGTTGACGGAAGCCATGATTCAAATCCCAAAAATAGAGTTACGTACACTTAAACAGTTAAGGCTTCGCCCGCCCGGTGCGTTTTGGAGGCCGGTTCGCTCAGACCTCGAGCACTGACGAGCCAGAGGAGCATAGCAAAAGTGGCCAGACCGAATACGGCCTCCGCGGAGAAATGTTGGCTCACGGCGCCGCCCGCGGCGCCGCCCACAAAGAGACCGATGTTCTGCGTGGTGTTGTAGATGCCGAGCGCAAGGCCTTTGTCCGCCTTGGGCGCGGCGCGCGAGATCATCCCGGGAAGGGTCGCTTCGAGAATGTTGAAGCACGCGAAAAAGAGCGCGAGCAGGAAGGCGATTTCCCAAACGGAGTGCATGAGGAAGATCATGAGCGCGAAGACGACGCCCATGAGGACGATCGTGCGACGAACGAGCACCGTCACCTTGCGGTTGCGCTCCGCCCAGCCGATGGGCTTCATCATCGCGGCAAAGCCGACGAGCACCGCGGGAAGGTAGATGTACCAGTGGTGCAGGACCGGAAGGCCCATCGACTCGAGTCGCGTCGGCACGACGACGAAGACCGCCGTCAGCACCGCGTGCAAAACGAAAATGCCGATGTTGAGGCGCAGGAGTTGAGGCTCGAAAAGGACCTTCTGCCAAGGCTGATGTTCGCCCGCCTCGGCTTCGGCGGACTTCGGGGCGGGCGGAACGACGAATTTGACGACGAGCACCGCGAGAAGCGCCAGCACGCCCGTCATCGCAAAGAGCCCCGAAACGCCGACGAGTTCCGTAAGGGGAGGCGCGATCACGAGCGAGAGCGCGAACGTGAGCCCGATCGAGGCGCCGACGAAGGCCATCGCCTTCGTGATCACGCGCTCGCGTACGGAATCCGAAATGAAGGCCGTGACGGCTGCGGAAATGGCGCCCGCGCCCTGAAGGGCGCGACCGAGCATGACGGTCCAAATCGTGTCGCCCGCGGCGGCGAGAAAGCTCCCCGCGGCAAAGATAAGCAGACCCGCGATGATGACGGGCGTGCGCCCGTAGCGGTCCGACGCGACGCCGAAGGGAATCTGAAGGATCCCCTGCGTGAGACCGTAGATCCCGAGCGTGAGCCCGACGAGGAATTCGCTTTCGCCGCCCGGCAAGTGCCGCGCATATACCGCAAACACGGGAAGAATGACAAAAAGCCCGAGCATGCGCAGCGCGAAAATGCTTGCGAGCGAGAGACTCGATTTCTTCTCTTGAGACGTCATGCGGGCGTCGGCGGGAGTGGGGGAGTGACCCATGGAGGACTCCTTGTTGATTTTTTTGTTCGGGTGTCGAGAGCGACGGAGTGTTCGGGCCCCGGGCGGTCGCGCAAACGCGCAAGTCGTGCGATAAACGGCTCGGGAAGCGCTCTCGGTACAATGTCGGGGCAGTCTAGCGGGCAATTTTGGCCCGGAGCTTAACTCCCGCCGCGCGGGAAAAACGGGGTGGCAGGCCATGGTGGCGACCAAAGTCGGAGAACGGGCGGAGCGGGACGCCCTCGAAACGATCCGCATTCGGGGTGCCCGAACGCACAACCTGAAAAACATCTCGCTCGATCTGCCGAGGGGGCGCCTCGTCGTGATCACGGGCGTCTCGGGCTCGGGAAAGAGTTCGCTCGCTTTCGACACGATCTGCGCCGAGGGCCAACGCCGTTACGTGGAAAGCCTTTCGACCTACGCGCGGCAGGTCATGGCGCTCCTGCCGCGGGCCGACGTCGACGAGATCGAGGGACTCTCTCCCGTCATTTCGATCGAACAGAAGACGACAGGCTCGAACCCCCGCTCGAACGTCGGTACGGCCACCGAAATCGTCGACTACCTGCGCGTGCTCTTCGCACGGGCGGGCACCCCCTTTTGTCCCGTGCACGGACGCGCGCTCAAGGCCGACTCGGTGGCGGGCATCGTCGAAGCGACGCTCGGTCGTCCCGAGGGGGCGAAACTCATGGTGCTCGCGCCGCTTCCGCCCGGGCGCAACGTCCGCGAGGTCGTGGCCGAGGGACTGAGGGCGGGCTTCATGCGGTTTCGCATCGACGGGGTGGTCGAAACGTTCGACGCCCTTCCGGAAACGCTTCCCGAGACGAGCGACGCTCTCGAAGTGGTGGTCGACCGTCTGCGACTTCGCGCCGATCAGCGCGAGCGGCTCGCCGAGAGCGTGGAAACGGCGCTCGAACTCGCCGACGGCCGGGTTCGCATCGCGGACATGGATTCCGGCGAAACGGAGGATTTTTCTTCGCGAAACGCCTGCCCTTCGTGCGACTACACGGCGGGCGTTCTCGAGCCCAACCTCTTTTCGCCCAATACGCCTCAGGGGGCCTGCCCGAGGTGCGGCGGCACGGGTACGGTCGAAGCCTTCGATCCGGATCTCGTTCTCGTCTCGGACGAACGTTCGATCGCTCAGGGAGCGCTCGAAGGCTGGGGACGCGAGCAGGAAGGCAATTTCGCGCGGATCGCGGCCGCGGCCCGCGCGCTCGGCGTATCGGTCGACGCGCCGTGGAAGACGCTGAGCGCCGAGGCGCGGCAGGGAATTCTGCGCGGAAGCCCCGAAACGCTCGCGCTCGATCCGCCGTTTCACGGCGTGCTCGGCGAACTCGAACGCCTCCGGGGCGACGGGGACGGGCCGATTGCCCGGGCGCTCGAACGCTTTCGGGGGCCGTGCGCGTGTCCCGAGTGCGGAGGAAGCGGTTTGGGCCTCACGGCCCGCAACGTGCGGCTCGGCGATACGACCGACGCGAAGTCGCTTGCCGACCTCCTGACGATGCCGCTTGCGGAGCTCACCGACTATTTCCAAAGCCTGTCGCTGCCGGAATCGAAGCGGCTCGTGGCCGATCGGTTGCTTGAGGCCGTACGGGTGCGGCTCGAATTCCTGCAAAACGTCGGCGTCGGCTATCTGACGCTCGGTCGTCGGATCGAAACCCTCTCGGGGGGCGAGCACCAGCGCATTCGCCTCGCGGGCCTGCTCGGCTCGGGTCTGACGGGGCTTCTCTACGTGCTCGACGAGCCGAGCATCGGGCTGCATCCCGTCGACAACGCGCGGCTCATCCGCACGCTCGAAGACCTGCGCGACCTCGGCAATACGGTGCTCGTCGTCGAGCACGACGAAGAGATCATGCGCGCGGCCGATCGGATCGTCGATCTCGGCCCGGGCGCGGGCGAAGCGGGCGGATACGTGCTGGCCGAAGGCCGGGCCGAGGAGCTTGCCCGCAACGAGCGTTCCGTCACGGGGCGCTATCTCCGCAGGGAGCGTACGGCGCCGGGGCCCGCCCCGATCGACGCGCGCGCTCCGGGTCGCGCCCGGCTCGAACTCCGGGGCGCGTGCGGACACAACCTGAAGAACGCCACCCTGCGGGTGCCGCTCGGGTGCCTCACGGTGGTGTCGGGCCCCTCGGGCTCCGGCAAGTCGTCGCTCGTGAACGACACGCTGCTTCCCGCGCTCGTCGCCCGACTTCAGGGCGGAAAGCGTACGCCTCTGCCCTATGCCGAGCTTCTCGGCGCGGAAGAGCTCGACAAGGTTGTCGTGGTCGATCAGAGCCCGATCGGGCGCACGCCCCGATCGAACCCCGCCACCTACACGGGGCTCTTCGGTCTGATTCGCGAGGTGTTCGCGCAGACGCAAACGGCGCGCGAACGCGGGTACGGCCCGGGGCGCTTCAGCTTCAACACGAAGGGCGGCCGGTGCGAAGCGTGTCAGGGCGACGGCGTCGTGCGGGTGGAGATGCAGTTTCTGCCCGACGTCTACGTTACGTGCGACGTCTGCGGGGGCGAGCGCTACAACCGCGAGACGCTCGAGTGTCGCTTCAAGGGCCGGAGCATCGGCGACGTCCTGCGCATGACGGTTTCGGAAGCGTCGGAACTCTTTCAAAACCACCCGCAGATCGAACGGCGCCTGCGGGCGCTGATCGACGTGGGGCTCGGATACGTTCGTCTCGGACAGAGCGCCGCCACGCTTTCGGGCGGGGAGGCGCAACGCGTGAAGCTCGCCGCGGAACTGGCGCGCGTCGAAACGGGGAGGACGCTCTACGTACTCGACGAGCCGACGACGGGGTTGCACTTCGCCGACGTCGAGGAGCTCCTCGGGGTGCTGCGTCGCCTGACCGCGCAGGGCAACACGGTGCTCGTCGTCGAACACAACGTCGACGTCATGCGGGCGGCCGATTGGATGGTCGATTTGGGGCCCGCCGGAGGCGAAGCGGGCGGACGCGTCGTGGCCGAAGGGACGCCCGCCGAGCTCGCGCGCAATCCCGAAAGCGTGACGGGGCCCTGGCTGTGAGCGGGGCGATGCGCAGTGAAGGACGCCCGACGAGCGTCCTCGTGACGGGTGCGAACGGTCGTCTGGGTTCGGCCGCCGTCGAGCGCCTGCGCGCGGCGGGGTTTCTCGTTCACGCCCGCACGCGCTCGGAACTCGACATTGCGGACGCCGAGGCGGTGCGGGAGACGGTCTCCGCTCTGCGCCCCGACGTCATCGTGAATGCGGCCGCCTATACGAACGTCGCACGAGCGCCGTCGGAGCCCGAGGCGCTGAGACGGGCGAACGTCGAGGGGCCGGCGGTGCTTGCCGCCTGTGCGGCGCGCTTTGACGCGCGGCTCGTGCATTTTTCAACGGATTACGTCTTTTCCGGGGGCGGCCTCAAGTCCCATCGCGAGAGCGACCCCCGACGCCCCGCGGGCGCGTACGGCCGAAGCAAGGCGCTCGGCGAAGCGCGCATCGAGCGCTCGGGCGCGCGTTACTGGATCGTTCGCATCGGTTGGCTTCACGGTGCGGGAAACGACTTCGTCGTTCGGGTGCTCGATCAGGCGCTTGCCGGGAAAGAGATCGTCATGCGGCGCAATCAGTGGGGGCGGCCCACCTCGTACGATGCGGCCGCGCGCCTCTCTGCAGCGCTTTGCGGGCATCCCGAGGTCGCGGGAGGGGGAAGCGCCGTCTTTCACTTCGGACAGGCGGGCGCCTGCGTGAGCCGCTTCGGCTGGGCGCAGTTCGTGCTTCGTTGTGCGGCTGAAATCGCGCCCGATCGGGCGGATGTTTTCCTTAATGCCGCGCGAAGAATGCGGGGCGTGACGCTTTTCGACCCGGAGCGGCCGGAAAATTGCCGGCTTGCGCTGCGGGACCTTGAGGCGCGTCTCGGCATCCGTGCGGACGCGCTCTCTCCGAGTTGGCGCGACGACGTGAGCGCGTCCGTCGCCGCACGACTCGGCGCTCTCGCACGCGGATCGGTCGAGAGCGCCTGAGGGTCGGTTATTTGCCGAGATTGGACTCGAAATTCCAGCTGTCGCGGCACATTTCGTCGATGCCGTACTTCGCCTTCCAGCCGAAGAGCTTGAAGGCGAGCGACGGATCGGCCCAGTTCGCGGCGATGTCGCCGTCGCGACGGGGAGCGAATTCGTAGGGGACGGGCTTCCCGGAGGCGCGCTCGAAGGCGTGCACGATGTCGAGCACGCTGTAGCCGCGGCCGCAGCCGAGGTTGACCGCGATCCAGCCCGTATGCTCCGCCGCGTAGGGCAGCGCGGCGGCATGCCCTTCGGCAAGGTCCATCACGTGGATGAAGTCGCGCACGCCCGTGCCGTCGGGCGTGTCGTAGTCGTTGCCGAAAATGCGCAGGGCGGACAGACGCCCGTTCGCCACGCGCGCCACGTACGGGAGGAGATTGTTCGGAATCCCGTTGGGATCTTCGCCGATGAGGCCCGAGGGGTGCGCGCCGATCGGGTTGAAGTAGCGCAGGCACACGACGCTCAGATCCGGGTAGGCGCGGCACGCGTCCGCGAGCATGGCTTCGATGTGCAGCTTCGTGCGCCCGTAGGGGTTCGTCGGTTCGCCGAGCGGCTCGGCTTCGGTAAGCGGCAGGTGCTGCGGCGTCCCGTAGACGGTGGAGGACGAGCTGAAGATCAAACGCTTGACGCCCGTCGCGCGCATGGCTTCGAGGAGTCGCAGGCTGCCCGTCACGTTGTTGTCGTAGTACTCGAGCGGCTTTGCCACCGATTCGCCCACGGCCTTGAGACCGGCGAAGTGAATCACGGTATCGATCTTTTCGTCGCGCAGGGTGCGTTCCATGGCGTCGCGGTCGCGGATGTCGCCTTCCACGAAGACCGGCGCCCGACCCGCAATGCGCGTGATGCGCTCCGCCACGGAACGGTCGGCGTTCGAGAGGTTGTCAAAGAGCACGACGTGGTGCCCGGCTTCGAGAAGAACGACGGCGGTGTGCGAGCCGATGAAGCCCATGCCGCCCGTAAGGAGAATTCGCATATCGGGAAAAGCGTTGTCGAAAATATCGTGGGAAAATGGTCGAACAACCGACGCTCCGACAGTCTAGCGGTTTTCGCCGATCGATCGGGCGTCCCCTCAACCGCCCCAACGAGGATCCCCGTGTTTTTCCGACCGTTTTTCGCATCCCGAGCCCCGTCGCCTTCCTCCCGAACGAATGCATGGGGCGGCGCGATTCTTGCGATCGCCGCGGCGCTTGCCGGCGCTTCGAACGTCGAAGCGGCCACTGCCGACGAGGTTCGAGCGAAATGCCGCGCCGAAGGGCGTCCGTGCGTGGGGCTCGTCCTTTCGGGGGGCGGTGCCCGAGGGTTCGCTCACGTGGGCGTCCTGAAGGTGCTCGAAGAGTTGGGCGTCAAGATCGACGTCGTGACGGGCACGAGCATGGGCTCCATGATCGGGGGCGCCTACGCGGCGGGCTATACGCCGGAGGAAATCGAAGGGATCGTCGTGGGCGTCGACTGGGACAAGATGCTTGCTCCCCGCACGGACCGCGCCAACCTCCCCTGGCGCGAAAAAGAAAACGACTATCAGGGACTCTCGTCGGGTTCCGTCGAAATCAACGCCCGCGGAGAATTGAAGCTCCCCGAAGCGCTCGTTCCGTCGCAGGAGCTCTCGCTCTTTCTGACGACCTGGACGGGGCGGGTCGACATGGTGAACGACCTCGCGCGCCTCTCCATTCCGTTTGCGGCGCCGGCGACCGACCTCGTGCACGGGCGGCGCGTCGTCATGCAAAAGGACTGCACGCTCGGCGAAGCGATGCGCGCGTCGATGTCGGTGCCCGGGGCGTTCGCGCCGCTCGAATACAAGGGGACGCTCCTCGTCGACGGGGGGCTCGTCGACAATCTGCCCGTCGCGCTGGCGCGCGAAATGGGGGCCGACGTCATCATCGCCGTGAACGTGGGAACGCCTCTTTCGGGGCGGGACAAGCTCACGAACGTGGTGGGCGTCATGGCGCAGATGGTGAACATCCTGACGGAACAAAACGTTCGGGCTTCGATCGAGTCGCTGCGCGAGGGCGACATTCTCATTACGCCCGACCTGGAGAGCGAGCACCTCACGAGCGCCGACCTCAAAAAAAGCCGTCAAATCATCGAGATCGGACGGCAGGCGGCGTTGCAGGCGGCGGAACGTCTCAAAGCCTACGGCGCACCCGAAGCTCAGTATGCGGCCTGGGACGAGCAGCGCCGTCGTCCGATCGTCGAGACGGCGAATGCGAATCACCACACGCTTTCGGGGATCCGCGTGGACCGACGGACGTCGCTCGATCCGGAGCGCGTCGTCGCCGCGGCCGATTTGCCGCTTTACGAGCCGCTCTCGCGGGAGCGCATCGAAGAAGGGACGCGCCGCATCTGGTCCGAGGGCTACTATTCGCGCGTCAACTACCGGTTCGAGCCGGGCCCCAACGGCACCGAAGTGCTGGTCCTCGAGCCCCACGAAAAGCGTGACCGCTATTCCACGATCCGCATCGGCGGGTCGCTCGAAACGGACTTCAACGAGAGTCACAATTTCACGGCCGTTTTCTCGCACACGTGGCACCTGCTCAACGACTGGGGCGGCGCTTGGAAAAACGAAGTGCAGCTCGGCGACGAGCAGTACTTCCGGTCGGAGTTCTACCAGCCGATCGGCACGACGTCGAACTGGTTCGTCATGCCGAGTCTGGAGTATTCGCGCGAGAAGTACGACGTCTACCGCGACGGCAAGGCCATGGCGACGGACCGCTCCGCGATGTTCGACGCGCGGGTGCTCGCGGGTTACGAGATCGAACGACTCGGTTACGCGGGCGTGCAGGTCGGGTACCTCGATCAGCACGAGCGGCGCATCGTGGGGCCGGACTTCGATTCGGAGCAAAGCGAAATCGATACGAATTCGCCGTACGCGGGCGGGGTCTTCTTCATCGACACGCTCGACAGCGTGGACTTCCCGACGAAGGGCGTGCGGTTCGGTCTCCAGGGGTATGTGACGGAAGGGGACGACGCCAACGCCGAGTCCGACTACTACTACCTCGGCGACTTCTGCTGGCCGGTCTCGTGGAACCGTTGGACCGTCACGACGAACCTCCTCGTGGGGCGTTCGACGATGCGCGGCACCTTCCGCCTCGGCGGCGCGAAAAAGCTGATCGGCGCGGACTACGGTCGATGGGTGGGCTCGCGCATGGAGTACGGACGCTTTACCGTGTCGCGCAACGTGAGCGACTGGACGGGCATGAGCATTCCGCTCTGGCTCGGCGTCTCGACCGAAGCGGGGCGCGCCTGGAATCCGAAGGACGACGAACGGTTCGAGAGCGGCCGGGACGACTGGCACAAGTCGGCCTCGATCTTCGCGGGGCTCGACAGCCCGCTCGGCCCCGTCTACCTGATGCTCGGGAAAACCTTCGACGAAGGTACGGCGGTGTACTTCGTCTGGGGCCATCGCAACTGAGGTCCCGAAACGAAACGGGCATGCCCGAGGGGGATTCCCCGGACATGCCCCGAGCGCGTGGAAAAAGGGTTTGGGTGTTGTCGACTCAGTCGGCCTTCGGCGCGGGCGCGTCGGCCGACTCTTCCGCCTTCGGCGCGGGCAGGGGCGGCAGGTGGTCGACGGCAAGCTTCAGCGCGTGAAGCGAAAGGTTGATTTCCGCCGAGAAAAGAAGCGCGCACGTCACGATGAGCGCGATCGCGCCCACGAGGAAAACCGCTTCGGCCACGAGGAGATCGTAGTCGAGGAAGGCGCTCGCCACGCTCGTGACGACGAGGAGAGCCGAACAGACGGCCGAAAGACCCACGCAGAGCATGCCGCGGCGCAGGAGCGAGGCGCGCAGAAAGATGAGGTCGATTTCCGCATCGATGTCGGGCTCGAGGTGGCGGGAGGCGGACTCGCGCTTGGCCATCAGCTGTCGGATGCGGTTCGTGGCGTGGTTGTAGCGCCCCGTCATGCAGATCATCAGAAGGCCGACCCCGGAAATCAGGGTGATCGGCGTGATGGCGGTCGCGAGCGCCTGGTTGAATTCGGTGATGCCGATCATGCCTGCTTCTCCTCGGTGTGCGACGCGGCTTCGTTTCGGTCGCGGTTTTGCTCGTGGAGGTGCTCGACCGCGAGGCCGAGCGCATGAAGCGAGAGCCCGATTTCCATGCAGAAAAACGCCGTGGATACGACGATGAGACCGAGAGCGAGCACGAGCCAAATCGCGGAAATCGTCACGAAGTTGGTCGAGCTGAAGTTCGAAAGGACGTTCGTCGCCACAAGGAGCCCCGAGCAGACCGCCGAGAGCGACAGGCAGAGCATCGCCTTTCGAAGGTACGAGGCGCGGCGGAAAATCAGATGAATTTCCTTGTCGAGCGCGGGCTCGACGAAGGAGCCCCCGTCTTCGCGCTTTTTGATGAGCTGACGGATGCGGTCCGTCGAGTGGTTGTAGCGGTTCGTCATGCAGAGCATCATGAGGCCGACACCCGAAATCAGGGTGATCGGCGTGAGCGCATTGACGAGCATGTTCTGAAATTGTTCGAACACGGATGTCTCCGGCGTACGAGAGGCTGAAGGTTTGAGAAAGGTGTCGTCGAATCGGGAGGTCAGGCTTCGGCGGGAGTCGCTCCGGCGCTTTCCGCGGGCGCGGGATCGGGGATGCGGGCGAAGGTTTCGACGCGCGGATTCACGATGCGTCGATAGTCTTCGGTGCGGATGATGATCGAGCGGTCGAGGTGCCCGGCATTGAAGGCGATCTCTTCGTAGCGACCGAAAAGCGCGCGGTCGACGACGAGCTCGAGCTCGGGGTGCAGGCTGACGGGCGGAATGGCGCCGAAGACGCATCCCGTCAGTTCGCGCACTTCGTCGGGACTCGCAAGCGACGCGCGTCGCCCGCCGATCGCACGGGCGAGCTCCGAAAGATCGGCCTGCATGTCGGCGGGCAAAACCGCCAGGACGTGTTTTTTGACGCCGTTGCCTTTGATCGTGCAGCAAAGCGCCTTGGCGCCCTGACCGAGTTCGGTGCCGCGGATGTCCGCCACCGACTGGCTCGACTTGCCGCCCGCGGCGTGATGAAGGACGCGGTAGTCGGCGTTGCCCGCATCGAACAGGGCGCAGAGTTGCTCGAGAACGTTTTCGACCATGTGATCCTCGCAAATAGGGGAAACGGAGGTCTGCGAAAAGAGGCCTTCCCAAACCGCGATAGAATACGCCAACCCGCTGGAGGGCGGGGCTTTCGGGCCCCTGGGCCTTCCCTAAGTCTTCTACTCTTTTATTTGTTTGGCTCGGTATGTTGTACGGAACCTATCTTGCGTTCGACTTCGGTCTGTCCCGCACCGGCGTGGCGACGGGCAACTCCGTCACGCGCTCGGCGGAACCGCGCGGCATTCTGTTCGCGCAAACCAATGCCGAGCGTTGGGCGGCGATCGAGGCGCTCGTCGAGCATTGGGAGCCCGTCGCGTTCGTCGTGGGCGTGCCGCGGCACCCGGACGGGGCGCCCGGGGAACTTACGGGACGGTGCGAACGCTTCGCGCGGCAGCTCGGAGGACGCTTCCGTCGCCCGGTCTTCACGGTCGACGAGCGGTATTCGTCGGTCGACGTGGAGCACGAGGCCGAATGGATCGACGATCTGTCCGCCTGCGTCATCCTCGAACAGTATTTCGCCGAGAACGCTTCGTCGGAAACCGAAGCGTAAGGAGCAGCCTCCGCCATGAATCAGGTAACGGGCGCCGTGCGCCTTTTTTTCGTAGCTCTCTACATCCTTCTCGTTGTCTTTTTCGTTCTCGTCGTGTTCCCGTTCTGTTCGGCGGCGCAACGCGGTCGTTGGATTCACCGCCTCGCGGGTTGGGTCCCCGCGATTTGCGGCGTGCGCATGACGGTCAAAGGGCGCGTTCCCGACGAGGGCGCCCGCGAGACGGGCATTCATTCGGGCGGTACGGGCTATATGGTCTGCGCGAACCACGTGTCCTTTCTCGACATCTTCGTGCTCGACGCCGTGCTGCCCTCGCGCTTCGTGGCGAAAAAGGAAATCGCCTCCTGGCCCGTTTTCGGGATGATCAGCCGCGGCGTGGGGACGCTTTTCATCGACCGCTCGCGCCGTCGGGCCGTGCTTGAGGTGGCCGAACTCATGAGTTCCACGATGAAAAAGGGCGAGAACGTGCTCTTTTTCCCCGAAGGAACGACGGGGACGGGCGACCGTCTTCTGCCCTTTTACGCGAACCTCTTTACGGCGGGGCCGATGGCCGAAGCCGAGATTCTGCCCGTGGCGCTGCGCTACACGCTGAAGGGCGAAACGACGACCGTCGCTTCCTACGCGCACGAGTCGCTCTTTACGGTGCTGCGCCGCATCGTCTCGACCCCGGGGCTCGGCGTCGAAGTCACCGTGCTCGATCCGATTCCGAGCGCGGGCCGCGAGCGGCACGAACTGTGCGCTCTTGCTTCGGCTCGCATGGCGGAGGCGCTCGGCGTGCCCGACGCCACGGCGGAAAAGGAAGCTCAACGCCGCGCGCGCATCGAAGCGGTGACGGCGAGCCGAGCGGAGGCCTGAGGCCCGAGGGCTCGGGCCGGGGCCTTACGACTTACGATGCGTGCTTTTCCGTTTTCTTCTTCTTGAAGGCGAACGGATCCGCCCAACAGGGGCAGGGCTCTTCGAAGAACCGTCGATCCGGAAAGCGAACGGCCGTGAGGCGTCCGCCCCAGAGGCATCCCGTGTCGATCGCGACGACGTCGGGGCGATTGATGAGCCCCAACATCGACCAGTGTCCGAAGCAGACGGTCACGTCGCGCTCGCGCCGCCCCTCGAACTCGAACCAGGGCACGAGGTGAGCGGGCGCGGAGCCGATGTCCTCTTTCTGTTCGAAGTCGAGTTCGCCCGTTGTCCGATCGACGAAGCGCATGCGCGTAAAGGCGTTGAGAATCGCCCGCATGCGCGCCGGCCCCGTGAGTTCGCCCGTCCAGTCGGTGTTGCCGTACATGCCCTGCAACCACGTCTTCCAGTTGTCCCCGGAGAGGGCCTCGTGCGCTTCGGCGGCCAGGGCTCGCGCTTCGTCGAGCGTCCAGTTGGGGTTGAGCCCCGCATGAGCGAAGACCGTGCCGCAACGCTCGATGAGGAGCGGCTGTCGGCGCAGCCACTCGACAAGCTCCTCGCAGTCGGGAGCCTCCAGAATTTCGCCGATCGTGTCCTTTTTGTGCACCCGTCCCGCGCCCGCCGCACAGGCAAGCAGGTGCAGGTCGTGGTTGCCGAGCGTGACCGCAACGCGCGGGCCGAGCGACTTGATGAAGCGCAGCGTGGCGAGCGATTCGGGGCCGCGGTTCACCAGGTCGCCGACGAAAAGAAGGGGTGCGTCGGCGGGGAGTTGCTCGAGCAGACCCCGGAGACTTTCGAGACAACCTTGAATGTCGCCGATGGCATAAACGGAATCTTGATTCATTTGAAGTTGGCCGGTTGCGGTGAACGGACGGCGCGCGTTAAGCTTCCTGCGCTCGCCGGGCAATGGTCCCAAATTCTAGTCGGAAGCCCGGCGTCCGATCGTTCAACCGCCAAGAGGTTTCTTCATGCTTCCCGTTCGTAAAGTCGTCTTCCCCGTCAACGGTCTCGGCACCCGGTTCCTGCCGGCCACGAAGGCCATGCCGAAGGAGATGCTTCCCGTCGTCGACAAGCCGCTCATCCAGTACGCGGTGGAAGAGGCCGCGGCAGCCGGCATCACGGAAATGATCTTCGTTACGGGGCGCAACAAGCGCGCGATCGAGGACCACTTCGACTGCCACCCCGAACTCGAACACGATCTCGCCTCGAAGGGCAAGGACGAGCTGCTTGAAATCGTTCGCGGCATCGTTCCCCCGGGCGTCAACTGCATTTACATCCGTCAGCCGATGGCGCTCGGTCTCGGGCACGCGGTGCTCTGCGCCCGCCCCGTGGTCGGCAACGAACCCTTTGCCGTGATGCTCGCCGACGACCTGATCGACGGCAAGAGTTCGACCGTCGGCCAGCTCGTCGAAGCGCGTCGCCGTGCGGGCGGCGGCTCGGTCGTGGCCGTTCAGGACGTCGCGCCCGAAGACACGAAGAAGTACGGCATCGTGAGCGTGGACGACGCGCGTCAGACCACCTCGCAGATGCGCGGCATCGTGGAAAAGCCCGATCCGTCCGTGGCCCCGTCCCGCCTCGCGGTGATCGGCCGCTACGTGTTCGAGCCCGAAATTTTCGACTACCTCGCGCGCCAGGAAGCGGGCGTGGGCGGCGAAATCCAGTTGACCGACGGCATCGCCGCGTCGCTTGCGAAGGTGCCCACCTACGCGCACCGCTACGAAGGCACGCGCTTTGACTGCGGCAGCAAGCAGGGATTCCTCGACGCCACCGTGCACTTCGCGCGCAAGCGCGGCTTCAAGATCAACTGATCGACGGCCGATTTCGATAAAAAACGGGGACGCGAAAGCGTCCCCGTTTTTTGCTCCGGGCGCCCGTGCGGGTGCCCGAGAGCGACTTCCGAGCGCTGCCTCAGAGGCCGCGCACTTTTTTGAGAAGCGCGGTCGTCGAGCGTTCGTGCTCGAACGACACGGTGACGGTCTTGGCGCCCCACGTGGCGGCAAGCTTCGCCTCGGGCAGATCCTCGACGTTGTAGTCGCCCCCTTTCACGTAGATGTCGGGTCGGGCGAGTTCCACGGCCTTCAAGGGCACCTTGTCGGGAAACACCACGACGAGGTCGACCGATTCGAGCGCGGCGAGAACGGCGGCGCGGTCGGCCTCGGCGTTGATCGGGCGATCGTCCCCCTTGCCGAGCATCTTGACGGAAGCGTCGCTGTTGACGGCTACCACGAGGCTCGCGCCGAGGCTTCGGGCCTGCGCGAGGTAGGTGACGTGCCCGCGGTGCAGGATGTCGAAGACGCCGTTCGTCATCACGACGGGGTGCGGCAGGGCCGCGGCACGGGCGGCAAGCTCGCTCATGTCGCAGATCTTGGTTTCAAAGGTCGGAGCGGGAAGACGCTGGCTCATGAAAAATCCTCAACGAAGCGCTCGAACCAGGGCGAAGCGACGGCCTCGGCCAGGCTCGCGAAGGCGGCGGTCGCATCCTCCGAAGGTTCGGGTCGGACGAGGCCGTCCGTGCCGAGGAGAACGCGTTCCGGGAGACCCGCACGACGACCCGCCGTGCAGTCGCCCGGCTTGTCGCCGAACATGACGGAGCGCTCGGGATCGAGCCCGAGCTCTTCGACGGCCTTGAGAAGCATCCCGGGTTCGGGTTTGCGGCATCCGCAGTCCGTACGGTAGGCGGGCAGGGCCTTTTCCGGATGGTGCGGGCAGAAATACACCCCCGCAAGCGGCGCGCCCGCTTCGGCAAAGCGCGCCTTCATCCACGCGGTGAGCTTCTCGAAATCGGCCTCGGTATAGTAGCCGCGGCCGATGCCCGACTGATTGGTGACGACGACGAGCTCGAAGCCCGCATCGTGCAGACGACGCGCGGCTTCGAGGACGCCCGGAACCCAGTCGAAGTTCTCGATCTCGTGCACGTACGCATGATCGACGTTGATCACGCCGTCGCGATCGAGAAACGCGGCTCGTTTCCGGGGCGAACTCACTTGTCGGCCTCGACGTGCGGGTACGCCTTGAGGAGCTCGTGCATGTAGTCGCGCGTGCCCTCTTCAACCGAGCGGAAGGGCACGTCGCAACCCGCGGCGCGCAGCTTCGTGAGGTCGGCCTGGGTGTAGGCCTGGTACTTGCCCTTGAGCGCTTCGGGGAAGGGGATGTACTCGATTTCGCCCGCGGACACGGCCTCTTCGAGGGTGAACACGGACTTCCCGGCGGCTTCGCGAAGCGAATTGACCACGGAAAGCGCCACGTCGTTGAAGGGCTGGGCGCGGCCCGTGCCGCAGTTGTAGATGCCGGAGACGGGCTTCTCAAGGAAGTGCATGAGCACGTTCACGACGTCGTCGATGTAGACGAAGTCGCGCAGCTGGGCGCCGTTGGCGTAGCCGAGGCAGCCTTCGAAGAGCTTCACCTTGCCCGTGCGGCGGTACTGGAAGTACTGGTGGTAGGCGACGCTCGCCATGCGGCCCTTGTGCTGCTCGTGCGGGCCGTACACGTTGAAGTAGCGAAGCCCGATGACGGGGCTGCGCAGGTAGTCCATTTCGCGGCGCAGAACCTGGTCGAAGAGGTACTTCGAGTAGCCGTAGACGTTGAGCGGCCCTTCGTAGCGGACGTCTTCGACGAACTCGGTGTGCGCGCCGTAGGTGGCGGCCGAGGAGGCGTAGATGAAGGGGATGCGCAGCTCCTGCGCCCAACGGAAGAGGTCGAGCGTGTAGCGGTAGTTGTTCTCCATCATGTAGACGCCGTCCTGCTCCATCGTGTCGGAGCAGGCCCCCTGATGGAAGATCGCTTCGGGCTTCGGAGCGGTCCCGGCGCGAACGCGCGCGATGAAGTCCCGCTTGTCGAAGTAGTCCGAAATGCGGCACTTGGCGAGATTGAGGAACTTTTCGCTCTTCTCGAGGTTGTCGACGGCGATCACGTCGGTGACGCCCCGAGCGTTGAGGGCGAGAACATTGTTGCAGCCGATGAAGCCGGCCGCGCCGGTCACGAGAATGCTCATGGAGAAACCTTTAGGAAAAGCGGCCGGTCGCCCGAGCGCTCGGCCTGAGAAAAATTCGGAGAAGTCGGACGTGTTGCGACGTCAGCAAAAGAGCTCGTCGTACGTCACGGCGGCGGTGCCGAGTTTGCCGACCACGATACCACCCGCGCGATTGGCGATGGTCACGGCCTGCTCGATGCTCGTACCCGTGGCGAGCATCGCCGCGAGAACGCCGATCACCGTGTCGCCCGCCCCCGAGACGTCGAAGACTTCGCGAGCCTGAGCCGGAACGGTGAACTGCCCGTCCTTGTGGTAGAGCGTCATCCCCTCTTCGGAGCGCGTGAGAAGGAGGTACGAGAGGTCGAGCGCTTCGCGCAGTCCCTGCGCTTTGACCGTCAGGTCCGATTCGCTCGACCAGTCGCCCACGACCTGGCGAAGTTCGGCGCGGTTCGGCGTGATGACGGTCGCGCCCGCATAGCGGTCGTAGTTCGACCCCTTGGGGTCGACGAGGATGGGGATCGAGCGCTTGCGAGCGGCCTCGATCATGGCGCGGATGTGCGAGAGGCCGCCCTTGCCGTAGTCGGAGAGAACGAGCGCGTCGGTCTCGCCGAGCAGGGTTTCGAAAAGACCGAGATGCGCGAGGAGCGCTTCCTTCGCGGGCTCGGCCTCGAAGTCGCAGCGCACCATCTGCTGCTGACGCGCGACGATGCGCAGCTTGACGGTCGTGCGCAGGGTCGGGTCGAATTCGAGCTTGGGATTGATCCCTTCGTCCTTGAGCAGGGACTCGATCGTCAGGCCCGCTTCGTCGCGGCCGACCACCGACAACAAGGTCGAGGTCGCCCCGATTCGGGCGATGTTGCGGGCCACGTTGGCCGCGCCGCCGAGTCGCTCTTCGGTGCGCACGACGCGCACGACGGGCACGGGCGCTTCGGGCGAAATGCGCTCGGCGTCGCCGAACCAGTACCGGTCGAGCATGGCGTCGCCCGTGACGAGAATGCGGGCCTTCTGAAGCGTTTCTTTGTTCATATGTCTGTCGAATGCGGGATCCGGGCGGATCCGGAAATGTCGGCCTCGATTTTACCAAGGGGCCGTACGGCGGGGCGATTCGCGGCGCGAGAGCGGGCGCTGCGGGGTCCGCGAAGCCCGCTCTCGGTAAAATAACAAGATTGGCCCTTCGGGGGCCCTATCAACAGAACGAGATAAGGAACAGACATGCAGGTCGATGGATCGATTTTCAAGGCTTACGACATCCGCGGCGTCGTCGACAAG
>UMGW01017713.1_pt1 | contig 62339 bp, 57 predicted proteins | sample 1965371 | NCBI WGS metagenome assembly UMGW01 (sample SAMEA4836082, study PRJEB28245) | human gut metagenome | biome: gut microbiome; material: fecal sample | place: Denmark | collected 2008
AATATATAATATTTTATAATTTGATATTAGCACTAGTGTTAAAGTTTGTCAAATGTTTATAAAGTTTTATATTTTCAAAAATTAGCTTCGAAAGTATCACTCTGTTATACTTTTTTACCATTTTCTCTCTAAAATAGATTAAAAAGAAAGGTTTTAGCTAAATGGAGTATAAAAATAAGCTAAAATCTTTTCAATGAAAAAATTTTCATTATCAAAAAAAGATAGTAAATTATCTACCCTAGTTTGGATAGCTTTTACCATCTTTCATTTTTTTCATTCAATTCTAAAGTAGACATCTATCAACCTCACTTTGGAAAGAACAAATATTTATTCTTATCTTGTAATACTATTTTTAGTAAAATATTGTTGTTTATATTTATACATTAGCTTGTCACATTCAGAAATAGCGTTTTTCAAATTAACTCCATTAGGATAATATTTAGCACCAAATGAGGCTAAGCATGTTTTTTTCATAAAATCCTTAAGTGAATCAACTAAAATTAAAAATTCTGCCTCAGTACCGGGATAAATCGCAACAAACTCATCACCACCGATGCGATAAAGCATATCGCCTACTAATTCTTTAATCGTTTTTACAAATGATCTTATATAGTTATCTCCAGCTTCATGACCATATTTATCATTAACACCTTTCAAATCATTTAAATCAAAATAAATAACTCCTAAAGGTGTTTCTTCATTATTAGACGCAATCTTCTCCTCTAGCATATAACGATTAGCACAACCTGTTAAAGCATCATAATTAGCTCTTTTAAAAAGTTCCTCATTAAGATTCTTAGTTCCTGAAAATGACTCAAAGCTAATAATAATACATGCACAACAATCATTATCAATAGGAAAGGCTTGAATTAACAAATTTTTTTCAATCAAGGTACTTCCTGACTGCACTAAATGGGGCTTATGTTCACTAATGGTTTTGGAAAACAAATCCATCCATATTTTTTCTGTATAATCAAAAAAAGATAAGAAATTGGAACCTATAAGTTTTTCTTTTGAAATACCTAAAAAGCTTGCGAAGGCTTCATTTACATATTGATAGGTAAAATCATTGAAATGACCTTTTTTTATTATAGGTTTAATAACAAATATTGGACTTGGACAATTATTTAAAATTTTTTCGTACTCCATACATCTAGCCTCCCAATTTATGATACGATAAGATTATACCATATTTGTAGTTTTTTGTCGATTTTTTAAATAATAAAAAGGAAAAAAGACGATTGCTCGCCTTAAGTTCACTATTATACACTTTTATTTAAATTTTTAGGATAGCCACATTTACGCTTCCATCTACCACTAAAGAACATTCCAATTGAAATTAACATACCAACAGCCCAACCAATTGGCCAAGCAAAGAATACACCCTCATAGCCAAATATTTTCCCTAGTACTAAGGCACTTATTACTCTAAGGGCTAAATCAACAGATGTACCAAGAGTAAATCCTAGCATATCAGTTGACCCCTTTAAAATACCATCAAGAGGGATTTTAGCTACCATTAAAACAAAGAATGGTACAACACATAGCATAAACAATTTACCTGATGAAACAATAATATCGATATCTCCTTCTGCTTTATCAGAAATAAATAAGCGAACCCAAAATTCTCTAAATGGTAAAATTATAAGCATTGATACTGCACAAATAATTGCACAAATAATTACTGTAGCACCATAGCCCTTCATTATTCTATCATACTTAGAAGCACCTATATTTTGACTTACAAAGTTAGAGAGAGCATTACAAGCAACTGTAAAAATATTAATAGCAATATAACAAATCTTATATGCTGCACTATATCCACCAGCAACCGAATTTCCTCCAAAGCTTGTCAAAATGGTTGTAATTAAAACACCACCAATAGAAATAAAGCATCCTTGTAAAATAGATGGGGTAGCTAAAGAAACAATAGATTTTAAAAGACCGGTATCAAATAATTTTTCCTTATCAGAATCAAGCTTATTAACACTTTTAAATAATACAACAATTGATAATATAGCAGCTATAGCCTCAGATATTACCGTACCAAGTGCAAGACCAGCACTTGACATATGACAAGGAATAACAAATAAAAAGTCTAATGCTACATTAAGCAATGTGGAAAAGATTAAAAAATAAAGAGGAGTCTTAGAATTACCAAATGATTGGAAAACATACATTGAGAAATTATACATAAATAAGAAAATAATTCCTGCAATATAAATCATCATATAAGAATATGCTTCAGTAAAGCAACCATCACCCTTAGATGTATCAATCATACCACGTAATAAAGGCCACATAATAGCTAAACCAACAATGGTTGTAACAGCACCAAGGACAAGCATTGAAATAAAGCCTGTTGTGGTAGTTTTCTTAACATTCTTAAAATCCTTTGCTCCAAAGAATCTCGCTGCCACGACTCCAACTCCAACACCAAAGCCAACCGCAATATCTAAAAATACGACCGTTACGGGATAAACAATACCAACAGCCTCAAAGCTATTCAAATTAGTAATAAAATGTCCAGCAATAAAATTATCTGCTAGATTATAAAGTTGTTGAAGTGTAACAGATAAAATCATTGGGATAGCAAAAAATAGTAAAATTTTAAAAGGATGACCTGAAGTCATATCTTTTGTTTTCATAAAAAAACACACTTCCTCACATTTTGCTATTATACTCTTTTTTATTTATCATTCAAGAAAAAAAGCATATCAATATAAAAAAATTAATATGCTTAATAAATTAATTTACTTATTATATAGACTAACAAATTTATCAAAATACATTAAATATGTTTTTATTTGTTTTTTAGGATCAGTCACAAAAAGGGGAATTATTTTGGTATAATCCATTTCACTATCAATATTTATATTTTGATTTCTTAATACTTCTTCTTTGAAAAAACTATTAAATTTCTGCTCATAAAAACTTGCAAAATTATCTATTACTCCTAATTCCTTTGATGCGTAAATGAAGCCATTTATACAATACTTTAAATATTTTAAATTATAATAACCAATATATACACAAACTCGTCCACGTAATATTGTAATAAATTGTAAAAAATCAGTTTTAATATTTGTTTCTTTTATTTTTATTAAACTCAATTTATATGTATCTCTATCACATTTATCAAATCTTCGTACAAGAGGTGTAAAATCATAATCTGCTAAAGCTAAGGTCTTAAATTCATCAAAGCACTCAAAGAAAAAATCAAACTGTTTTTCAGGATCAGTTTCAACTAATGGAATGTAACTTTCCCAGTTTCTCGAACCAAGACAATCTATTTTTTTTGCTAAAGAATTTTCTATTTTCATTACTTTATTTTGTATAAAATAATTGAAGCAATAATCTCCAAATATAAGTAAATCGTCAAAAAAACCATTATATTTCTTAAAATAATAATATTCATCTAAATAATTTCTTAAATATAATAAATTATATTCATCAATATATTTTAAAGGTTCAGCTTTTATTTTATTAACTAATTCACAATAACTCATTATAAAATTACAATCCTCGATTACGCCAAAATTCATCTAGCTTTTCAGGTAGCTTATAGTTTACTTCTCTTAATAATTTAATTGTATCTGTAATATTATGAGCTTCTAATATATCATTATTTTCATACCAATAAGATAATTCCCCATCCATAAGATGATTTTTTTCATTATAATGAAGACATATAGGTAAAAAACAATTCTCTAAGTAATCATCTAAAATATCATAATATCCTAAATCTAATAGATTGGGAACAAGCCCACATCTTTTTCGCTTATTATTATAAAAACCAGGATTTATAGGGTTTGTATAATTATTTTTTTCTATTATAAAATCCCAGTAATATACAAACATACCAATCATCCCCATTAAATCATCATTACCAAACATAAAATAATTCATAAAGTAACCATACTTATTATATAAATCCTTAATTAATTCAATTTCTTCAATATATATATCCTTTGACTTAACATATTTTCTAATAATAAGGCTTAATTCCCAAATTCGATTACATACATTTATAATATCAGTATACTTAACATTATTTTTCTTATATTCTATAATGTCTGATTTTACATATTCTTCATTCCATTTAAGTATTTCTTCTTTGGGAAAATTTTTTATAATAAAATCTCTTTTTTCGAACACTACATAACCTCGATGTTCCTTATAATAAGCTTCTGCATTTTCTAGTGTTAATTCTGTTAATTTCATTTTATCTTGTTCCTTTCATTACTCTAAAGCTTGCAGGTTCATACCAATAATCCCTAGTTGATGGATCTGATATTGGTTTAGGTAGAGTATTCCAATTATATTTTTTATCAATATTATTATAATTATAATCTCTAATTGTATATAGTTCCATTCTATAGGAATATCCACCATGCGGCAAATCACCACTCGAATTTATATAAGGATATGGATGGGTTACACATATAAAATCCCAATCATTATTACAACAATATACAATTAATAGCTTATTAGCCGCTTTAATTAAATCTTCACCATATTCTTTCCGTTTTAAATCATATTCTGGTGAAAAAAATCTACAATAGCCATATTTATCCGCATAATTTTGATATCAACTCATATCATTGCTATCATAGTAGCTATAGGGAACATCCCTTCCAATACATAATACCTTTTTCTTATTTTTATAAAAATCCACAACACTATTTACTGCTAAGAAATCTTTTAGTATTTCTTTAATATAATCAAAATCAACCCCCTTTTCCTTTAATGCATCTTCTATTTGCTTTTTCAAGCTAGAATCACTATCTCCTGCATCCTCAAATGTTCCCCATGTATTTACATTAGAATTACTACTTGAGTTTGAGGAAATACTTGGCTTTTTAGGTACAACTGTTATTGTTCCGGCATTTGAGCTACTACTTCCAGTACCTGTTGCGTAAATTAATCCTGCACCTAAGGCTCCTCCAATAGCACCTGAAACAGCAGAGCTCATTCCACCTCCGCCGCCTCCACCAGGTCCAAAATAATTTTCAAATGGATTTATATCATCAATGCCTGACACCATTGAAAATGATGCACAATGCTTTAAAATCCCAAAGTATTCTAATAAATCATTCAGTTTGAAGGTTGTACCAAAGCTTGTACTTACTACTACCTCATCATTTTCATAATTAATATAATAAATATTATTAGCTTTACATTCTAAGCTTCCGTTCTCATAAATTAAATAGGTTAAATCTACATTTTGTGTAACCGTATCAATTTCAAGCTTCAAGGTTAAGCTTATATCTCCATCTGATGTATTCTTTAGATTAAAATCAGATGCTGTAAATGATTCATCAAAGACAACATTATTACTAGTAATATTTTCTAAATCATATTTTTCATTATAGTAATCGTATGAATACTTTTCCGATACATTAATATTTCTAACATAATTACTGTGATTATTATCATTAATTTTAAATGATAATAATCACACAAACAAACAAATTTCACACACAATAAATAAAAATATTTTTTTCATTTTCACACCTCCATTTTATTATTATGTATTAAAAAACTAACCTTCGCCCAATAATACTCACTTCCCTTCATTTACAAATTCATTAATAGTACGCGCAGGAATCATAAAACTCATTCCTAGAATATATTTACCATCATCCCTAAGTCTAAACGCCATAAGACCTAACAAATTACCTTTTTTATTAAAAACTGGTCCGCCACTACAGCCATCATATATTTCAATATTAGTTTGAATTGATAAAATTTCTTCTTTGTTATAAATTACATTTTTATATTCGCTAGTAATTATTCCTTCACCTAAAGATAAACCATATCCTTTAGCATTACCAATTGAATAAATCTTTTGCCCCAAAGAAAATTCTTCATCAATTTTGTTAAAAAAAGAAGTTTTCTTATCGATTTTAATCAAAGCTAAATCATAATTAGATGAAACATTAATAATATTTGCTTCATATTTAATGTCTGGACTATCATAATAATTTATCAAAATATTATTTTTATTTTCGACGACATGTTTATTAGTAATAATAAGACCGTCATTTGATATAATTGTTCCTGTAGCATAAATTAAATTTTTATCTTCTTGAATACTAATTTCAACTGTTTTTTCAAAATATTTTTTAAAGCCACTACCTGTACAAGATGTAATAAGCATTAAGAATATTGAAAGTATAAAGCAAACAGATATTTTTCTCATAAACTCACCCTCTTTATAAAATTAATTTCAAAATATTGTCTTAATCATAAAACTTAATTTGTATTTTGTCAACATTTTTAAAAAAATATTTTTATACAAAAAAGCATACCAATATAATCATTGATATGCTTTTAAATATTAAAATTTAACTATTTCTTAAATATTCTTGCAAATAGTCCCTTTTTTTCATAAGGACTGCTTTCCTCATCAAGAACATGGTAGCCATCTTTAGTAATTGCTCCTTTAATATCTTCAATAGAAACATTATCCTCACAAATAATTTGGCATGTTCCTTTAATATGAGATGAAGATACCTTCTTAATACCATCAAGATGTCTTACATTATCATTGATATGAGCTTCGCACATACCACATTTCATTCCATCAATCTTTAAAGTTACTTGTTTCATTATTTTACCTCGTAGCCTGCTTTAGTAATGGCAGCTTTTAAATCATCAACTGAAACATAATCATGATATGTTACAACTACATCCTTATTTTCTAAAGATGCAATAGCCTCATCAACGTTTTTAACGCTCTTACATGCCTCTTCTACATGAGCCTTGCAATGACCGCACATCATTCCTTCAACATTTAATTTAATTTCCATTTTATTTTCCTCCTTTACTGTTTTATTTTCCTCATAATTAGCTTCAATACGATATGGCTTAAAGAAGTTAATTGTAAGTGCACTTAATACTACTGATACACTTGAAATACTCATTGCAAGTGAACCAATCATTGGTGTCATTTTAAATGAACCATCTGTTAGATAATACAAGAATCCAGTTGATAATACTACACAAACAAGATTATAAAAGAATGCCCAGAATAATCCTAATTTAATTGTAAAAAGAACTCTTTTACTTAGCTTAATAGCATTATTAACATCCATTAAATCATTTCTTAATAGTACAATATCAGCTGTTTCAAGGGCAATATCAGAACCAGCTCCAATAGCAATACCAAGATCAGCAGTAGCAAGTGCAGGTGCATCATTAACACCATCACCAACCATAGCTACAAGTCCCTGCTTTTTATCTTTCAATTCATTAATAATTCTTAGTTTATCCTCAGGTAAAACCTCAGAATAAACCTCACTTACTCCAACCTCAGATGCAATCTTCTTGGCTGTATTTTTATTATCACCAGTAAGCATTACAACCTTAATATGATTTTTCTTTAGTTCATTAATTGCAATTTTAGATGTAGGCTTTATTTCATCCTTAAGGGCAATATAGCCAATTATTTTGTTTTCTTCTGCTATTGCAAGAGGTGTTTTTCCCATACTGGCAAGATCATTAAATTTATCTTTAATATTATGGTCTAACGCACCAATACGCTCCATCATTTTAAGGTTTCCTACATAATATTTATAACCCAAAATTACACCCTCAAGACCTTCTCCTTTAATAGCATTAAAAGAATCAACACTTAATAATGTGCTATACTTCTTAGCATATTCAATAATTGCACTTGCAAGAGGATGCTCTGACATATTTTCAAGTGAATATAAATACGATAGGACCTTATCATTTCCATAATTTTCAAAATCAGTTACTAATGGAGTGCCATTTGTTATGGTACCTGTTTTATCAAATACAACCGTTTTTATATTATGAGCCGCCTCAAGAATTTCGGCATTTTTAATTAAAAGTCCATTAGAAGCTCCCTTACCAGTACCAACCATAATTGCTACAGGTGTTGCAAGACCTAAAGCACAAGGACATGCAATAACTAAAACTGTAATAGCAAAGTTTAAGCTCAGTTCAAGATCCTTGCTAATTAGCATATTTATACCAAAGGTTAAAAGAGCTATTACTATTATTATAGGTACAAACACTCCAGATATTTTATCCGCAAGCTTAGAAATAGGTGCCTTAGAATTAGATGCTTCATCTACAAGCTTAATAATATTAGCAATTGAAGTATCATCACCAACGCTTAAAGCCTTAATCTTAATATAACCACTTTTAATTATACAAGATGAATATACCTTAGCACCATTTTCCTTTAATACAGGCATTGATTCACCGGTAATATTAGCCTCATCAATGGACGCACTACCTTCAATTATAATACCATCACAGGCAATTAAATCTCCTGCCTTGGCAATAATTATATCACCAACTTTAAGTTCAGAAGCATTTTTTAAAACTTCATTTCCATTTTCAAGTACTAATGCTGTTTTAGGAGCTAAATCCATTAAGTGCTCAATAGCTTTCGTTGTCTTCTTTTTACTCAAGCCCTCTAAATATTTTCCTAAAGAAACAAGGGTTAAAATCATAACAGCTGCTTCAAAATATAAATACATATGATATTCCTTATGTCCTAAGGAAATCATAAATAAGGAATAAATACCATAAATAATAGATGCACTAGCCCCAAGAGCTATTAAAGAATCCATATTAGGGCTTCTTTTAATTAATCTTTTATAACCATTTATAAAGTAATCCTTATAAATGTATACGACCGGAATAACTAAAATAAATTGAATAAGCGAAAATCCCATCGGATTAGTATGCATATTAAATGCCGGTGGTGCAGGCCAACCCCACATCATATGTCCCATTGAAAAATACATTATTATAAACATATCAACAAGTGCGAAAATAAGCTTTTGAAGTTTATAATCCTTTTCTTCTTTTTTTACATCCTTCCTACAAGAAGGAATTGCCTTATACCCCGCATTATCAACAGATTTTATAATATCGTTATCATTTAACTTAGATTCGTCACAATCTAGCTCAAGCGTATTTTTAAGTAAATTTACATTAACATTACTAGCCCCATCAAGCTTTGAAACCGCATTAAACACGTGAGCCTGACAAGATGCACAAGTCATACCTTTAATATCAAATTTCTTTTTCATTATTGAAACCTCTTAAATAAATCAATTATCTCATCGATAGCTTCTTCATTACCATTTTTTATACTTTCAACTACACAAGAATGCATATGTTCTTCCAAAATCGAATTAGCAAGTGATTTGATTGATTTATCAACCGCAGATAATTGAATTAAAACATCATCACAATATCTATCATCTTCAATCATTTTCATAATACCATTAAGCTGACCAATCATTCTTTTCATTCGATTAATAAGCTTTTTTTTAGCATCATCATCACGAGGCTTAAGCTTATGGCGTTCTTCTTCATTAAATACCTTATATTTTCCGCTTTCTTCAATTTTAGCTTTTATTAAATCTAAATTTATATCCTCACCCTCGATTGTAGCTTCATTTGTATCTAATGATACTTCTACACTCTTTACATTAGGAAATGATTCTATCAAATCAGTTATATGTTTTCTACAATTGGCACATTTCATACCATCAATTAATATTTTATAAATCATAAAAATACCTCCTACCCGTATTTCAACTCAATTATATACCTACTAGGGGTATGTGTCAAGAAATAATAATAGATTTTTTTTGACATTATTTTAGATAAATGCTAGAATTCGATATAGGTGATAAAATGCAAAACGATGAGCTTGAAAAGCAAAGACTTGCTAAAGAGAAAAAAAGACGCTTAATTATCCAAATAATTTTGATTACTATTGTCCTTCTAGTTGCAATTGTAGGCACAATTTTACTTTTTCCTATTTTTATTAAAATTCAAAATGATGAAGTTTATCGTAATCAAGTAATTAATTATTTAAATGGTTGGGGTTCATGGAGCTGGATTGCAATAATTGGTATTCAAATTTTACAAACAATTTTATGTGTTATTCCTGCAGGACCGATTGTAATCATAACTGGTGTACTATATTCTCCTCTTAAGGCTGCTATTATAACAGTTGTTGGGCAAACACTAGGAGCACTTGTAGTTATTGGTCTTGTAAAGCTTTTTGGGCATGGTTTTCTTACTCTTTTTATTGATCCTAAGCAAACAGAAAAATTTACAATATTAAAAGATAGAAAACGCTGCTGTGTACTTATGTTTTCCTACCTTTTAATTCCCGTTTTACCAAAAGACCCAATTGCTTTCGTTGTACCGTTTACAGAAGTTAAGGTGAGAGATTTCATAATCATTAATATCATTGCTCGTCTTCCTATGACCCTTGTATCGGTTTATTTTGGCTCTAACATTTTAGGCGGAAGCTTATCTTTAGGCTTCTATATCGGCTGTGGCATTGCCATAATTGCGATTATATGCTTTATATTCAATAAACAAATAACTGAATTTATTGATAAAATAACCTCTCCTAAAAAAGCCGAGACAACTGATAAAAAATAAAGAGCTTCGCTTGAAGTTCTTTTATCTTGCCTTTATTTTTTCCATATCAGTAGGAAGCTTAGAGGTTAATTCAATTTTCTTTTTTGTAACGGGATTTATAAATGAAACATAATAAGAATGAAGAGCTACTCTTTTTATATATTTTATATTTCCACCATATAACATATCTCCTAAAAGAGGATGTCCAATTGAGGTCATGTGAACTCTAATTTGATGGGTTCTTCCCGTTTTAAGTGTTAGCCTTACTAAGCTTTTATTCTTATATTGACCAATTGGATGGCATATCGTAATAGCCTTTTTTCCTGTTTTAGATATTAAATATTTTTGACTATTATGCCTATTTCTACCAATTGGTTTATCAATTATTATATCATTAGAGATAATTCCTTCAACGAATGCTAAATAATCACGTCTAAGGCTGTGATTTTCAAGCTCGGAAGACAAAGCTGACATAGTCAAAGGGTCTTTAGCAAAGATTATTATTCCCGTTGTTTCATAATCAAGCCTATGAATATATCTAACCGGCATATCAAGACCTTTTCTCACATAATAGGCCGCCACCATATTGGCAAGCGTATTTTCGGTATTTTTATTACCATCACTATGAATATGACAATAACATGGCTTATTAATGATTAATAGATTATCATCCTCATATAATATGTCAATTCTAACGTTTAAAGGCTTAATATCTAAGCCTTTTTGATCATCTATTGTTAAAACATCATCTAGTTCAAGTCCACTTGTCATATCACATGGTAAATCATTTATCCAAATATGATTTTTTAAAGCCTTAAGTTTTTCGTTTCCTAAATAAAACGATTTAAAAAAGTCTAAAACAGTTGGTTTATAATTATCAATTGTGATTTTATAATTATATTTCATATTACTTTTTTAATAAATCAATGGCCTTGCCTGCACCAATTCTTAACATTGTAAGATATGTTGTATCACTGTCTAAAATTGAATCATAGGTATTTACACCAAATGCTTCACTCTTTAAATGCTTTTTAGTAGCTAAATTAATTTCAGGTTGATATTTCTCACTTAGACCGGTTATTACAACTAAAGTCTTTTTTTCTTCATTTTTTAACTTAAGTAAAATACTCTTTAGAGTATCATCATCACGATAATTTCTTGAAATAAAGATCAAATCATAATTAAGCTCTTCCTTAGTTAAGGCAGAAAGTGGAAGTCTAATCGCATCTTTAATATGAAGACGATTTGAAATAATACTATGAGGTCTAAAGCCCCATTTAACATTTTCAAGAATAGTTACATCAAGTTCTTTATCAAGTGCATCTAAAGCATTTGAGCAGCCTACTAAATCAGCACCTGCTGTAGGACCTACAAATAATACATTTTTTATATTTTCACGTTTTAAAATCATAGTAAAGATTGCCTTTGTATCTAGAGCAGCCTTCAAATAAAAGCGAGTTAAATATTCTAAAGCACCTTTATCAGACTCTGTTTTAATTTGGGCTAAATCCTGATATTGGTTTAGTCGAATATTTGTTTTTTTCGCTTCTTCAAGGAATAAATGATATGAATCAATTTCACTTACGCCTTTGTCTGCTGTATCAATATATTCTCTATCAAAATATAGGCTTATCTTTTGAGGTTCAAGAATATTTATTTTTAAATCAAGTAAGCGCTCAAGAGCCATTAAAAGCTTAGGACTTTGAGGTTTTACATCAAAGGCATTATCCTTATATTCGATTTTGAAGGAATTATCTTTAACTTTATGATATTCAATATAGCCTTTTTTGGTTTTTCCTACTGCTGTTTTAGCATCATCTGAAACGGCCTCAAAATAACGATTTACCGCGCCGTCATTTACAATTTTAGAAGGATATTCTAGTACATCATGCGATAGAATATATTCTCCTTCATTATTATATAAAGCATAATTTGAGCGATTAAAGGCTTCATATTTGGCCTCAGTAATATAAAGCTTAAAGGCATGCTTTAAAATGTCAATAATATGTGTATCAATTAGACTAGCTTCAGTTGCATTTTCTGTTAGAGCATATTCATTATTACCTAAATCTTTGCAATAACGATCATTAACTTTGAAAATAAGTTTAGAACCAGAATCCCCTTTTTTTAGTTTATAGCATATATCTCTTAAAACACCCGCACGATTAGCATCATTAATTAGGCGCCACTCAACGCTTGGCTTAAAATTATAATCAACTTTTAAAACACCATCATTATATGCAAGGGAAAAGCTATTTTCACCACCAAAGCCATATCTTCCTTTTGATTCAAAACAATTAAAATGAGAAAAAGCAACCTGCTTCTTTTTCATTGTTGTATCAATATAGCCGTTTGCGATAAGTAAATTACGACATTCCTTTTTAGATACTCTAAAGGCATTTTTAAAATCATCAACCAAAATGTAATTACCATTTTCACGACCAACATATAAAGGATAACGCATATTTAAAAGCATTACATATACATCATCATCAACATGTCTAAACCAACCATCAAAATAATCCTTATAGCCTTTATCTTCCATAAGAGTTAAACCTGAATCAACATATTCAAGATCAAGATTTTCGTTAAAATAATTAGTATTTTCTAAAATTGACATTAGCATTTCCTTAGAAAGTGTACTTGCAAATGCTGCATTTTCGGTCATATCAAGTTTCACCTTAAGCATATAATCATTAAAATTTAAATATTTATAATGCTCATCAGAAACTGTAACAGCATAATATAGACGACCAAAATTAGAAATTTTCCTTTCATTTTCTTGCATAATGTAGGTATCTTCTAAAATCATTTTATATTCATAAGTTGGATCATACTCTAAATATTCATCATTTTCAATAAGTCCTGTAATTACTCTTTTATTCTTCTCATCCATTTGATATAAAAAACATTTAATCATACTATCGCTCCAATCAATAAGTCAATTTATTATACAATAATTCGTCAAAATAATAAAGAAAAAAATTGACCTATTTTAAAGTCAATTATTTCTCTTATAAATTTCGTAACATCCAACACCAATAGCATCAGGGCCAGTATGACAGCTTATCAAATTTGATAAATAGTTAATATGATTAAATTTAAGCTTAGGTAGTTTTTTTAAAATCATTGCCTCAACCTCATGAGCACCTTCAATATCATCAGAATGTGCAATACCAAAACCTAAGCGTCCTTCCTCATATTGAGTTTTAAATCTTGTCGTAATATCATTAATTAAAGCATTTACCAAAGTCTTTTTAGCTACTCCTGTTGAAATAACCTTTTTATAGGCATCAAGACGACCACCTTGAATTTGAAGAACAGGCTTAATTCTTAAAAGTTCACCTAACGCTGCTGCACTTGGTGTTACTCTTCCACCTTTTTTTAAAAACTTTAAGGTGTCAACCATTATATAAATACTACTATTAAGACCAGTATTTTCAATAAAATCACAAATTTCTTTAGGACTATACCCATCCTCAATCATCGATAAAGCACTATCAATAGCGCCTCTTTGTGTTACAGAAACTCGATGATGATCAGGAACAAATACCTTTCCCTGGTATTCATCTAAAGCTAACGCATAAGTTTGTTTATAAGAAGCTGATAAGCCTGAAGAAAGAGCAATGTGAATAATTGCATCATATTCCTTTAAAATGTTATCCCAAAGTTCTTTAACGTTATATAATGATGGTTGACTAGTCTGAAAACTAGCTTCTTTATTTCTCATAATATCAAAGAATGTTCTTTTATCAATATTTACACCTTCAAAATATTCACAACCATCAATTCTAAAGGGCATTCCAATTACAAATAAATTACCTATATCACTTTTTTCAATTCCTGAGCCCGAATCAGTTACAACAGCTATTTTCATAATATCCTCCAAATTTTATCAATAAATATATTTTCTTTTGATTATCAAAAGAAATAGATTAAAGTAAGAGCTATTTAGATAGCTCCATCATTTTATCTAAAGCTTTTAAAGCTTCTTTACTAACTTTTTCATCCACAAATATTTCATTTTCCTCATTATTTAAAACATTATAGACATCTTCAAGTTTTGTATATTTCATATTAACACAAGAAAGCGTATTTTGTGCAAGAATAAATTTTTTATTTGGTGAATCCTTCTTCATTTGATGAAGGACACCCTTTTCTGTAGCTACGATAAATGTATTACATGAATCATTCTTGGCATACGTAATTAATTGCTTAGTAGATCCAATATAATCCGCGTACTCTAAAAGCTCAGGTTGACATTCAGGATGAGCAATAAGCTTCGCTCCTTCATTCTTCTTTTTAAGTTCAACAATTTTTTTGACATCTAAAAAATGATGAATAGGACAGCATCCTGGCCATACATCAAAGGTTTTGCCACTTAGCTTCATAGCATATTTTCCCAAATTTTGATCAGGACAATATAAAATATCATCACCATTTTTCAAATAATAATCAATAATCTTTAAAGCATTAGTTGAGGTACAAATACAATCACTTAAAGCCTTAACAGCCGCTGTTGAATTAACATATGTTATTATTTTTGTATTTGGATGTTCATCCTTATACTTTTTTAAAGCATCAGGATTAATCATATTAGCCATTTTACAGCCTGCCTTCATAACAGGAAGCAATACATGCTTATTTGGATTTAATATTTTTGCTGTTTCTGCCATAAAATGAACTCCACAAAAAACAATAATATCCGCATCGGTTTTCATTGCAACTTGGCTTAAATACAATGAATCACCAAGATAATCAGCGATATCCTGAATCTCATCATTTTGATAATAATGGCATAAAATAACCGCATTTTTTTCTTTTTTTAATCTTTTTATTTCACTTACATAATCAATCATACATAAACCTCTAAATTGCTTACATTATATACCAAGATTAATCTAAATACAATCTTAATTTTGACTTCTATTTATTTGGTATAAAGCTTTATTAATAAAACTATCAAGAATTTCTAATGCTTTAGTAGCCTCTTCTTCAACAATATATTCACCATGAGCTGGTTTATTTCTAAAATTATTAATATTTTCAGGAACTATATAAGAAATATATTCATCAAGATTATCCTTAAAATAATTCTTTATTCTTGAAGACATTTCACCATCATTATACTTACTATTTTTAAGAAGAACATAAATTTTACCAATTTCTAGATAATCTAAATTGAATTTTTCTCTTTTATAAATTTCTTTTAAATCATCAGGCAATATATCATAAATTTCTTCGCTTGTAAGGTCGTTAAATATATGGGTTAAAATATCTTTTGAGGTTATTTCAATTATTTTAAAGCATTGAAGAGAAATGATACCATAATCAAACATTCCTGATTCACTAATCGAATCATAAAGTGATGGCAAAGTAAAATACATTGATTTAGCTTTTTTAGGAAGCTGAGTTAAAGCAATTATTTTTTTTAGTTTCAATCTTGCCTCACTAAAAAAAGGCATTTCACTACATCTAGCTAAATAATCATTTGTATAATATTGTCCAATCATTACAGGAAGCTCAATTTGTTTAAACTTCATTACCGCTAGAGCCACATAAAAGCTTTGATTTAATGGTAAATGCTTAAGAATAGGAAGTGTAAGCTTCATTATTTTGGTAATTAAAGTTATATCGGCGTACTTAATTAAAACGTCTAAGATATCTGATAATTCTTCAAGCTTCAAAGAACCTTTAAAACTATAAATTCCATTTGAAAGAGTAAATAATGGTTTGCTATCATAAGCATTAGCAATTTCAATTCTTTTTTGAAGCTTATAAGGATATAAATACTCATCCGCTTTATATTCCGTTGCATAGATATACATATTATATAAACTCATGGCCTCGAAAGCACCTGCAAGTGGCAAATGTTTATTTTCTCTTAAAGCATTTTCTGCAAAAGTATCTAAATCCTTTTTATTTTTTTGTTTTAGAATCTCCTTCAAAATTTCTTCCATTTGTACCACCCTTTACTTCTTCAAGATAGGAAATTAAATCAGCTACATATTCACGCTGTAAAATAACATCTCTATCCTCCTCTAAATATTCCTTTAAATATGATAGACCAACCTCTAAAGCAAGCTCATTAATTTTTTTTACCTCTTCATCCGTTGCAATCTCATCTCGTTTAAAGAATGATTTAAACCACTCAGGGTTACTCGCTCTTTTAAAGCCCTCATCATATGTTAAAATCATTTTAATCCTCCATCGTTATTGTAATATTAGCTACATCACCAATACTATTTACCTTCATCTTAAAATTAACCTTTGTATTATCTACATATTTAAATTCTGTCCATGCATCTATACCAAACTTAAGTGATTTTTCAGTATATAAAAAATCGGCATTAGCTAAGCGATTACTTGTAATCGAATATAAATTATCATTTATTTTAGCCCCTAATAGTTGAAGCATTTTAGTAAACATATTAGAATTACTATACTTAAATCCTGATTGATAATACTCATCATCAGTCATAATCGGGCTATGATTAGAATCAAAATTTATTGTCGCATTAGCATAATATACTCTTATACCATTTACACTTTGATTCAAATCACCTAAAAACAAGCCTTGGTCTTTATTTAGCCCTTCATTTGTGAAATAATCAATTAAAATATATTCATCATAAATTGTTGATACCTCATGATTAGCTATAAGTAAAACATTACCACTTCCATCCCCTTTAGAAAAAGGATTAAGTGAATAATCACCTGATTTTGTAACAATATTAGGCTTAACCCACCCCAAAAGAATTTTTGATAAAGATGAATGATCTCCTAAATTACCATCCATCATATCTGCTCCGTATACTTTCCCAATTGTATTAGGATTATATGAATAATAATCATCTAAACCTAAAAGATGACCCGTTTCATGAATATAAGTTGATGAATCCACGTAGTACTTCTCATCATTATTCATAAAGCTCGTAGACGCGAAGCTAACCGCAAACGTCTTCTTTCCATCATATTCCTTTTTACTATCCATAAGTGATGTATAAGCCCACCAAAAATCTGAATTCCTACTAGCCTCTTTATTATACAAAAGCCAAACTCCATCAATATAGCCATCATTATCACTATCATATGAAGAATAATCAACTTTATCATTATAATAGCTTAAGGCTTCAGCAAGTAAAATATCAACACCCGTTTCTTGTTTCTTAGAATATGATTCATAATACGAAAAATCATAATTAGGGGTATACCAATCTAAGATTTTAAAGCTTAAATTTAAAAGATGATTACTTGATTTAAGATAGTATGATGATACACTTTCATACTTAATATCATCGCTACTTCCATTAAATGCATTATTAATATTATCACTAATACTATATGATTTATTTTTAGATATAAAATTAATTGGAATAACCAGACATTTAACATCTCCCTTAGATGGCATAGCATGCGTTACTAAAGGCCCATTAGTATGAAGTGAATCGATTTCTAAATTATAACTATACTCTTCTTTTTTATCCGTGTTAAAAAAACCTAAATTACATGCACTAAGTGAAAAAACAAGAAATATTAAAAGTAAAAGCTTACGCATTAAATCACTTCCCTTAAGAATTATTTAATTCTTCATAATTAAGTCTACTTTGGGTCAAATATTCCTTAAGCTTGGGATAAGCTGATTTATATATCATAAAGGAATATGTTACATTTTCATTATAAATAATGCTAACATAAATATCTGGTGAATAGCTAAAATCAAGACTTACTAAGGCTAGCCCTTCATGCTTAAGAGTTACATTTTCTTTTCCCTTAAGGATAAATTTATTAAAGTCAAGTGTTACTGTTTTATACTTAGGCTTAGACGTTACTAGTAGCCAAATAAAATATGCTAGAGCATAAATTATTAAATAGCCTAAGGTTATAAAGAAGGCCTGATCTACAATTTTGGGCAATAAACTTTGGAAGGAAAAAAATAATATTAGAAGAATAATAAGGCCTAATGCTCCAAATAGTAAAGCTTTTTTAGAGTTTTTTTTAATTTTAATCACTAAAGCATCATTAATTAACTCTAATACAATCATATAATTTTCTTTTCCTTTAAAATCTTAAATGCTATATATAATATATTAATCATTGAAGCAATAAATAAAACCGTTCCGATTGCGATTAATATTATATCCTTAGTTTGAGCAATATCTCCTTCGCCCTTTAAGCCTCGCATTGCAAGGACAATAAAAAGGGAAGCAATTACAAGCAGCAGACCACTTACAATTACATGAATATATAATTTCTTTTGTTCCATTATGTCACTCCTTTTTTTAATTATAGTATATTTTACTTCAAAGATGCAATTAGTATATTAGATAAATAGTAATAATATATTAAAAAAGCACCATTTCCTGGAAGATAAGCCTTAAGATCATCTCTTGGTGAGGTATTATAACCATTATATAAATACTGATTATTTATTGTATTCAGCTGTGTTACTTCAATTGACTTTTCAATTTCACCACAATTTAATAAACTTAATCCTAAAAAAGGGAAATCCCATCCCCAATAGGAAGATAAATCCATATTTTTTAGAATATAGTCTATCGTTTTTACCATTTTTTCTTTATCAACAATCTTTGATTTAAAAAAGCTCATTAAAAAGCCTTCAGTAGGATGATCTTTATATAAATCATATTTGTCAATTACACCATAGGTTTTAAGATAAATACCATCATCTTCTTTAGGTGTAATTATTTTAGATGTTATATCTAGGTAGTCATATCTTTGATGTCCATAAAGCACAGTATCTATCTTAGGCTGTCTTTCTAAGGTATACCGCCAATATTCAAGTTCAAAGCTAGGATTTTGACATCTATCTAAAGGAATTGACTCACAAGCCTCAAGTAAAGGATCAAGCATTTGATATTTTGAGTCCTTTAAGGTTAAAAAAGAAATCATAAAATCAATTGTACCACTAATTAATGGCTCGTATTTTTTAATAATATTTTCCTTATTATATAAATAATATATTTCTTGAAGCATGAATAAAATATGTGGTGCCTGCCAAATTAGAAGTGGTCCAATATTTGAGGGAGAATCTTCTCCGTCTGGTCCTGTCATTTTTGGAAATCTAAGACCCTTATAACCATTTAATGATGCTCTTTTTAAAGATGATGGCATTATACTTAAATAATAATCAAAGCTTTTTACTAAATCACCTACATGATTATTATAAATATTCCATAAGCTATGTATAAGATGCATTTCTAAATGAAATTTTGAATTCCAACAATTATAAGTTAAACCCGATTCTTGAGGAGGATAAATACCCGTTGAATTTACATGAAGCAAGTACTTTGATAATACCATTTTTTTTACTAATTCTTCATTATCAATAATAATACCATTATCACACTTCCAAAATTCATCTAAAAGCTTTCCTTCTTTTATTTCATCAAGTGCTAAAGAAAAGGATACATTATTATCATCAAAAATAAGAGTATTTTCTACAATTTGATATTTTGATGATGATTTTAGTTTAAAGCTTAAACTATTTTTATCATCATATAAAAGTGTCATCCTATCTTCTTTTACTAAAACATTAGGTAATATATCTAGACGGTAGCCGTTCTTAGTATAAGAAGGATAATTAAATTTTAAAGCTAAATTTAAATTATCACTTTGAAGCTTAAAATTAAATTCATCATGATCTTGATAAATAAAGGATATTGTTTTATTAATTTTTTCCTTGTAATTAAAGCTTGATGTCACAATTCCTTTATAAAGGTCAAGCTCTTGTTTTACATCTTTTATATTATTTATGTCAATTAGTTTATCATTATCGTATAAGAGTATTTGCATAAAGCTATACTTAAATGGATACTGACGATTAATCTGATAATTTGGATCATTATCCAAATTAAAAAGCATATAAGCCTTACCATCAACATAGGACGGCTTAATATCTTTTTTATCTTTATAAAACCAATTTTTATTTGACATTGTACTTAAAGGAATATCCTTATAAATTTCATATAAACTTTGGGTCCCCGTTTGATCAAGCGTGATAGCAAAATCACCATTACCAATAGTAACAGGATTTTTTGAATCAATATGGTTAAATTTTAAGTTATATTTTATAATATCACTTTTTTTCACGAGACTTCAACTCCTTTTTACGCCTTAAAGCTTCTTCTTTAACATTCATTCCATAGCCTGAAGGAATTCCTAATGAATGAAAAAATTTAACATATGGCTCTTGATTACGTAAAAAAATTGTTTTCTTTCCTTTAATCGTATAAATAACTAAACCATCTGCATCATAATTAGGCTTATTTCTTTTAGAGTTTTTAGCAACTAAACCATAAACCCAATAAATATCATTATATTTAATCTTCTTAGTTCGTGTTCCTTCAAGAATTAAAGCATAGCTTGAGGCTAAAAAAATATTTGATTTTTTTTGATTTAGGGGTTTGTTTTTTGATGGAACATATTCTGACTTTCTTTCATCAGGATGCTTATTGTAGTAATTTGTAATATAATTTCCACTTTGAACAAGCATTTTTCTTTTCTTTCTTGCCATATAGAAGAAAAACATAAATAAAGTTATTAAAATAAGAAAGATAATAACAAACCAAATCTCTAAGCTATTACTTAAAATCATTTTCTTCCTCCTTCAAAGCTTGAATTTCTTCTTTACGCTTTAAAACATCTTTAGAAAATCCAAAGCCTCTTACCTCTGAGGCTTTAGTCATAAAAGTAAATGCATTAGGATCAATCTGGTCTAATAAACCTCTAAGCATAACATATTCCTTAGCCAAGCATACACAAATAAGCATTTGACCTTCAATGTGATAGTAGCCACCTTCACAATTTATTATTGTACAGCCTCGATGTAAAAGACTGGTGATCATATTTCTTACCTCTTCTGTTTTATCACTCTTAATAAAGACAGCTCTTTTTCCAACACCTCCAAAAACAACGGTGTCTAAGATAAAACCAACTAAAACCATAAATACAACCGCCATTAATCCTTTTTCAAGACCTGTTACAATCATTCCGGCAATAATTATTAAACCATTTATTACGGAATTTGAAATTGAATAAGGAAGATGTAAACATTTAAATGCAATTGATCCAATTACATCAAGACCACCAGTAGATCCATTGGCTCTAAGTGACATTCCTTGACCAACACCCATAATTACCGCTCCAAAGCAAACAATAAGCCAAGATTCAAGTCCAGCAAGGGTATCATATAAGCCAGTGGCTTTTATAATAAATTCAGCAAGTGCTACAAATGTTGGTAGCATTAACGTTGCATATAAGGTTTTCAAAAAATAATTTTTGCCCAATATAGGTAAAGATATTACAAGTAAACTTATATTTATTATATATAAAAAAACAACATTAGAAATTTTTGGTATTAGTTGTTCAAGCAAAATCGAAAGTCCCGAAGCTCCACCAGTTATAAAGCCTGTTGGCCAAAAGAAACAAGAAATACCGATAGAACATATAACAAGTCCCAAATTAATTTCTAAAAATTTAAATACTTCATCACGTTTCATAATTACCTCATTAAATTCAAGTCATTTATTTTATATTGATAGTATTCTCCATACGTTTTAGCGTAATTTTTTAAAGATACATCAACATTTTTAGCAAAATAATCATTATAAAATACTTGATCAATATGCTTAATTTTATTAACAAGACGTGTTGTTTTGGAAGTTAAATCATAAATATCAATATCACGTTGATATTTAAAATGATTTAAACTTGTATAAATAGCATTTTCTGTCATAAAAAAGTTGTATGCTCGTGAATATAAAACACTTTCTTCTAAAGAAAAAATACTATTACCATACAACATATTGCCATAGGTATTAATACCAAGTACATCATATATAGAAGGCACAATATCTGAAGTACAGCTATATTTATCAATTACCTGACCTTTAAGATGAGGAACTCGCATTATACAAGGAACATTATATAAGAAAGGATAATTATAGCTTTGATCACGAAAATTTTCGGGAATTTTTTTTACATAGTTTGATAATCCCTGATAATAACAGTTATGATCTCCAAATAAAGTTATAACGGTATTATCAAGCAAGTTTCTGTTTTCAAGCTCTTCATATAAAGTACCTATCATTTTGTCAACCTCAAGAGTAGTGGCCACATATGTTATAAATGAATTATCTAAATCACTTAAATCCTTAGTACTATCAATCTTAAGTCCATACTCACTAAGCTTTTCATAATATGGTTTTAGACTCTTACGATACGAATACTGGCCATGACCTGTAATTGTAATAATATATGAATAAAATCTTTTATCAGTAGGCATTATTTCGTCACTAAATGAACTAATTAATTCACTATCAAGATTTCTTTCGCCTTCACTCATCCAATCAGTAAAATTTTTCTTTTTTAAAAGTTCATTATAAGCATAATAATTATCAAAACCTACCGTTTTTTCATATACTACTCGATTATAAAAACTATTTGTACCATTATGAAAAATATTACAGGTTATATCCTTGTCTAAGGCTTTTAAAGTATTAGCCATCGACATTGACATAGTATTTTGATAAAAATCATAGTTCGTTATTGCAGAAGTCGGATAAACACCAAGATAAGAGTAATTTTCTGAAATATCCGTTTTTTCCTTTGAATGGAAATTGCTAAATACCGTTGATTCTTCCATCAAACGATATAAATTGGGAAATAACTCCCGTGATAATTCTTCTTGTGTTTTTCCCTTCATAGATGGATCCTTAAACTTTAAGCCATTTGGAAAAGCCTCTTCTGATGCAACAAAGCTCATCCATTCAAATGACTCACAAAGAATAGTAATAACATTATATTTTTTAGCATAGTTTTCTTTAAAATTACTCATTTTAATTTGATTATCATCATATAAAAAGCTAGTAAGCTCAAGCTCATTCATTTCTTTATCATTTTGTTTAGTTTTAGATTCATACATTTGACTTAAAAAATTCGATGTAATTCCCATTTTTTTATAGCTATTATCCGTATTAGAATAAAGCATTTCGTCATAAAAATTACGGTAGCTAACCTGGGTTGAAACAGAAAAATAAAGTAATATTCCCGCCATTATTATTATCCCAAATTTTAAAACTCTATTACGGTTAAATTTATATAATCTTTTTTCATATACTCTTAGATATCTTCCTCCAAAAATAATAAAAGCACTAATTATAATCGCCACAACAAAAAAATACGTAACATTAATTGGTACCGATTCTAAAATACCAAAAGCATCATTTTTAAGCTCAAGCATAGTATAATCAAAAATTTGACCTGTCATTTCATAAACAACAATAAAAATCAAATCAACAACAGCATAAATGCTTAAAATTACAATTGAAACAATATACCGAGCCAATTGCGTTCTTAAGGCATATAAAAAACTTATAACTAAAATTATTTGTGAAAACAAAATCCAAGGCTTTTGAATATAAAAAGCACTAGATGTAATTGCAACTGATACTAGTTCAAATAATAAAATTGCTAAAGCCGTAAAAAGAATTATCCAATTTTGTCTAAAAAATTCTTTAATTAAATTTTTCATATAAAATTTAGCCTCCTATAGCAATCTAATAAACATCATAATTGTTAAACAAATAGTCTTATTATTATATGATAATTTATATATATATCCATAAAGAATATGAAAAAGCATAAATAAAACATCAATAAAGGCTTTTTTAGGCGTAATAATAAACTCAAATAAACCAATTGTTAACATAGATATTATTCCACCTGCAGGTAAATACTTTAACATCTTTGCACTTAAAACATTTTTTAATAATTCTTCTGTGTATCGTATTATTAAAAAAGAAATGAGCATTCTTACAACACCGGCCACAATTTTAGCAAGATTATTATATAAATAAATCATACCGATATTTTCACCCAAATCAACTACTAATTTTAATCTAAAGCCTAAAATAGCAGTGACAATAAAAATAGTTAGAATTGTTATTCCATATAAAATACCAATTCTTTTAGTTGACATATCCTTAATTTTAGTATATTCAATTTTTGAGAAATGCTTATTTGCGTAATTTGTAGAAACAAAAAAGATAAGAAAATAAATGATAATTCTTAAAGCATCAATTATCATAGGTGTTAAATAGCCATAATATATTCTATCAAATAAAGGCTTTGTAAATCTTAAAAATTCAGCAAGAATTGTACATAAAAAAACAATACATAAAAAGATTATAAGCTTAACTTTATAATTATTAAATATGTCTTTTTTCATATAAGCCTCCATTTTTCATTTACATCAATGATAGCATTTATACAAGTTTTTTTCAATGTTTAGGTAGTAAAATTTATAAATATTTATTGCTTATAATTTATTAAAAAATAATCGAGAAGCCATTCACTTCTCGAATTTTATTATTATCTTGCAAGCCAACCGCCATCAACAGCAATTGTAAATCCATTTATATAATCAGAGGCTTCAGATGCTAGGAAAATTGCGGCACCAGCAATATCCTCAGGACGTCCCCAACGGCCTTGAGGAATACGCTCTAATATGGCATCATTACGCTTTGAATCACTTCTGATTTGTTCAGTATTATTAGTCTCCATATAACCTGGAGCTATACCATTAACATTAATTCCCTTACTAGCCCATTCATTACATAATGATCTAGTAAAACCAATTACTGCACTCTTAGAAGCACAATAAGCAGGAACTCTTATACCACCCTGATATGAAAGCATTGATGCAATGTTAATAATTTTACCTTTTTTATTTTGGGCAAAAACAACCTTCGCAAATGCTTGGGATAAGAAAAAAACTACTTTTTGATTAACATTTATTACACTATCCCAGTCCTCTTCTGTTACGTCAACTGCATCAGCTCTTTTAATAATACCAGCATTATTAACCAAAATATCTACTGTACCATATAAATCAATGGCAGTTTTAATTATATTATCAATTGGTGTAGTTGAAGATAAATCGGCAGTGCATTCATTAAATATACCACCAATCGCATCTATTTTCGCCTTAGTTTCGGCACAGCTTCTTCTTGCAACACCTAAAACCTTAGCTCCGGCTTTGGCATATGCAACACATATTGCTTGTCCTAGGCCTGTATTAGCTCCAGTTACAATCGCAACCTTATCTTTAATATCAAACATCATTTTTTACCTCACTAATTTATAAAATTGATAGGGAATAGTCCCAAAGGGCTTAGCTGTATCATTAAGTAAGCCTTTTAAAGATTTAACAAGATCATCTACTAAAAAGGGCTCATTATAAAGTTCATCAGCTAATTCATCGCCATTTAAGCCTAATTCAGTTAAAGCTGTTATGGCTTTATTAAATGGTTTAGAGTAGGATTCATTTTCCATAAAACAAGACTCATAATCTTCACTACTTTTTAAATATGCTGCAAATTCTTCAATAGGCTTTATTTTATAGCTAACATATTTAATAATCTTAATTCGATTTACCATTCTTATAATAGGTCTTATTCCCATACAAAGTAGCACAAAAAAGATAATCGCAAGAGGAATAAAGGCTACACTTAAATAATTATCTAAATATGCACAAAAGAAAATACCTAGTGTCATTCCTATTAAGCTTAAAATGAATGGTAGACATGCAAGTGATAATTTAAATTTACTATACTTCATATAGTTTATTCCTCTAATTTATAAGGAGCTAAGCCTATATTTTTATTAATTTTCTTTAAAAATGAACTTAAAACTTTTATCATAGAATCTATATCATATTTAGATGCAACCTCAACAGGAGAATGCATATATCTTAAGGGAATAGAAAATAAAACAATTGGTGTATCAATATTTGTTTTTAAAATGGTATCACCATCAGTACCTGTTCTTCCTTGCCATACCTCATATTGAAGTGGTTCATTAAGCTCTTTTGCTGTTTCAACTAGCATTTCATTTAACTTTCTATTAATAACAGAGCCTCTACAAATAACGCCACCCTTACCAAGGGCTACATCATTTTCAATATTTGCATTAGGGTAGTCTCCTGAAAATGTCACATCTACAACAATACATAAATCAGGCTTCATCATCATTGCACTACTATAGGCACCACGACCGGTTGTTTCTTCACCAGTTGAGGTTGTAACTAATATTTGGGCATTTGTATCTTTGTAGGCTTTTTTGGCAGCTTCATGAATAATATAATCACCAAGTCTATCATCAAAGGCTCTTGCACAAATCATATTATTTTGAAGCTCTAAATAATTCTCATTATGAATAACAAAGCTTCCAAGCTCGATATTTGACTTAGCCTCTAAAGAGTCCTTAAAGCCTAAGTCAACAAATAAATCACTTACCTCAAGCTTCTCTTTTTTTAGCATATCGCTATTATAGCCCATTACACCATAATATTTTTTATCATTTGATATTATAACTACTCTTTGTCCAACATAAAGCTTCGTTCTAATACCGCCATTAGAATCAACCTTTAAGGTACCATCCTCGTTATAACCATTTACAACTAAGCTTATTTCATCAGCGTGAGCAATAAGCATTACCTTATAATCATTATTCTCATTATAGATAGCCGTCATTGCGCCTCTATTATCAACTACAAAATGGTTATCACTAGTCTTATAATTTTTATATAATACTTTTTGGACACTATCCTCACAGCCAGATGGAGAATAGGCCTCAACTAATTCACGTAATATTTTATAACTCATAATTACCTCTTAAATTTAGAAAACATTGTCATTGTTAAAATAAGTAATACTACACATAGTATTAGTGGAATATAAAAAAGATATTCGTTCTTTATATTTTCTTTAAAAATTAAAACAATCCATATAGCACAAGAAAAAAATGATGCTAAAACAGATAATGATGTTAATTTAAAGTTTGACCACTTAGAATGTGACTTTTGTAAGCTTGTTTTTGGCATAATATACCTCCTATACTAACTTAGTGACTAATAATACTAAAACTAAGGCTTCTAGTACTAAATTTAAATAAATAACAAGGGAGAAATATTTCTTGTCAGTTTTATGATGAAACAAAAGACGGCCAATAAAGGAACCAATTGCACCACCAAGAATAGAACCTAAAAGTAAATTCTTCTCTTTAATTCTAGCACTACCATTAATCGCTCTTTTTTTATCATTTTTATACATCATTAGCATAACTAAAGATGCGATTAAAAGATAAGCACAATATATAATTGTTAAAATTTTATAATAAGTATCATAATTCATAGGCAACCATAATCCTCCTCATATAGGTTAATTATATAACATATACTTAGTTTTTTCCATAAAAAAAATAAGACAATTTATTATAAATCATCTTATTCTTTGTAATTTTAAAGCCTTATTTTTGACGCTTTTTTATCTCATCATACAAGTATAAGCCTAGGCCCGTTATAATAAGTACAACCGAAATAATCCAAATCACCCAAAATAAAACCCCATAATCAGCATATATAAATCCATAAAAGCCATCATCAGGATGGATTCTTAATCCAATTATTGCTTTACATATAGATGAAATTCCAAACAAATATAAGCCGATAAATAATAAATATTTTTTCATTTAAATCACCTGTATTCTTATATTACCATTTTATTTTAATAATAAAAAGAAACAAATTCTCTTTTTTTGTATGGGATTATTTCAAATATAATTCTAAAACACCTATAAGATTTTCACTTGTAATTTCATCATTAATATATGCATATATAATACTATTAATTCCACCGATTAAAAATATACGCTTAGCCTTTTTAGACTCATCTAAGGCTTTATCATTTAACCTAATTTTTATTTCATTTAATATTTCTTCTCTAATATCAGGTGAATTTAATAATTTTACTATAATATTCTTATACTGCTTTATAATTTCAATATAACACCTAATGTTAAATAGGAAATTCTTATCTTCAGAAATTTGATTATATTTTAAAAATACATATTTAACAAACATTCTTTCAAAATTTTGTTTAGTCTCAAAATGTCTATAAAATGTTTCTCGATTAATTTTGGCATTACTGCATAGCTTTATAATAGTTGGCTTATCATCATTTTTAAGCAATTTAATATATTCCTTAAAAATAACTTTATCAGTTTGTTCTCTTTGTTCTTGTTTTTTCATTTACTATAACATCCCTTTTATTTCATGATATAGTAATTATATCATACCAATAAAAAAGGAACTACATACTATGTAATTCACTCTTCTAAAAGTATTAAATTGCAAATATTCCCAGTAATGAACAAACAAAAATAATAAAAAACAAAGTTAAAGCTGATGTGATAGATGTCCACACAACAAGTTGTCCTGCAAGTTCATCATCATTATTCATTTCCGCCGCCATTGGAGCTGATGATACTGCAACGGGAGTACCAAATAAAGCAATTAGGGCAGGGAAGCACATACTATTATCCATTTCAAAGAAAGTTCCACTCTTATTTAAGAGATATGCAACGACAAGACATGCAATAGGAACAATTAGTATACGAGCAAGAGTACCTGCAATAATTTGTTTTTTAAGTCTTGAAATAGCACTAAAGGTAAAATCACCACCCAAAGCAAGTAAAGCAAGAGGAGACGCAATAAGCTTTAAGTTGTTAATTGTTGTATATAAAAAGGGAACATTATCCTTAATAGTAAATAGTGGGGTATCTCTTCCAATTGAAAGTAAAGCTCTAAATCCTAAAAATAAAATACCAAGACAAACACCAATAATTAAAGGATTTTTTATAATTTTAATTAATATATCCTTAACACTAGCCTTTGAATTACCATCATGTACAAATATAGATAAAGAAATTATTGCTAAAACATTATATAAAGGAATTGAAATTGCAGAAATTACCGCCGCAAGCGCAACTGGCTCACTTCTTCCTGCAGAAAGAGATTCGGCAAGAGAAACACCAATTATGGCAAAGTTTGATCTATATACACATTGAAGAATAACACCTTTTTGCTTATCATCTTTTACAAAGAAAATAACATACAATAGACCAAGTCCAAATACAAGTAAAATCGCAATTACACAAAATAATACAATTCGCCATTGCTTGGCAATACCTGCTATATCCGATACATTATAAATGTTAATGAACAACATTGCTGGAAGACAAATTTTAAAGCATAGCTTATTTGCCATTTTCCAAAAACCATCTGGCAAAAGCTTAATTCGCTTTAAAAAATATCCTAGCATAATAATTAAAATGATAGGAAGTACAGCATTACATGTAAATGCTAAATTATCAAACGCAGAAAGAATCATATTATCTAGTCCATTCTTTTATAATTTCATCACCAAGAACACCATCAAATGTTACATTCTTAGTTTCTAGTTTTTCTACATTTAGGCAAAAAATTCCTACTCTTTTCATTTTATAAGGATGCTCCATCATACAAGGTATTCCTTCTAAAGCTTCTTTATTATAACTAAAAGATACATTTTCAAATGATACTAATTTGATTGGCATTTCCGCAAGTCCTAAAAATACACCGGCTGCGATACTCACATCATTACATACCATATTTGAAAAATGAAAAGCTCCTAGGACCGGTGTATATTCATCAACAGGTAAAGCTTTAGTTGTCCAAACATACTCCTCATGTCCACCCTTAGGCCCCATATTATAATAGCTATTAATTACAAAAGGTGTTAAAACATTGTTCATAACGATATCATCGAAGGTGATATTATCAATTTGACCAACATTTCCTCTTCCTCTTCTTGTTTTTATTCTTAAGCCTCTATCCGTATTTTCAAAAAGACATCTTCTTACAATAATATTTTTTATACCACCTGAAGATTCGCTTCCAAATACAACTCCGCCGTGACCATCAGCCATTAAATTATTTTCAATCAAAATATCACTAGAGGCTTGTTTATACTTTAAAGCTAAATCGTATGTTCCTGATTTTATCGCGATACAATCATCACCTACAGAAAACTTACAGCCTTTTATTTCAATATTATTTGAACAATCAGGATCAATACCATCAGTTGTTGGCATTTTAGGATTATTTTTTATATATAAATTATAAAAATTAAGATTTGAGGACATATAAGGATGAATAGCCCATGCTTGTGTATTATGAACATAAAGACCAATAATATTAATATTATTTGATCTTACCATAAAAATTGAATGTCCTCTCCAAGCGATATTCATTACTCTATGATTTATATACCAATCACCATTTTCAGCTTGTCCATCAATTTCACCCTCGCCATAAATGGTAACATTTTCATTGTCAATAAAATTTACTGTTGAGGAAAAATTATTAACCTCTGCTCCCTCCCATAAGCCAACATTCGCATAAGAAGGATGAATCGGATAATCACGACGATTAGTTGAAGCTAAAATTCTAGCATTCTTTTTTAAATATATATTTACATTAGATTTTAAGTATAATGATGTAACTAGATACGTTCCTTCTTCAATTATTAAAGTACCTCCAACAGGTGTTGCCATAATCGCAGCCTGAAGAAAAGCTGTATCATTATTTATACCATCTTTATAGGGATTAAAGTCCTTAAGATAAACTGTCCATTTTTCTTTAGGGGTATGAAAGTTAATAATACCTTGGGCCTCTATTTTATAATCTGAGTCTGGTTCTAAATCATAAATAGTAAAAACATTCCTTTTTTCTTTTCTTATTAAATTGTCATTTAAAAAAATCTCATACTCCTCTTCATTATAATATGGAGTATTACTTTCAAGCTCAATCGTTACTGAACGTGAATTTAAATTAATAATTTTCATTCATATCACCTAACTTGATTATATTTATTTTTTTTATATTTGTTAAGGAAAAAGCCGCACAAAAGATTAAAAGCTTAAGTTTTTTACTCAAGCTTTTTTACATATTTTTAATTATCCATTGATTGCTTTATCAAATTTAGTAATCTTTAAATTCCTTCCAACAACTAAAATAGCATCTAAAGGTTTAATTGTATCAGAGCCCTTTGGCAAGAAGAATTTCCCACTTCTTATAATGCCAACAATATTAATATCATATTTGTTACGATAATCAAGCTCTAATAGACTATGCTCTTCAAAATCATGAGGAATAGCAATTTGCACAATAGCATGTTCTTGATCAATCGAATAATAATCAAGCATTGTATCTGATAGAATTTGTTTAGCATATTGACGCCCTGCATCATCTTCAGGAATTAAAACCTCATCAGCACCTAATCTTTCTAAAACATTTGAATATTCAGAATCATCGACACGAACCGTTATATATTTAACTCCAAGTTCTTTCAAATTGATTGTTGTTAAAATTGTAGCTTGCAAATTATTACCAATTGCCACAACAGCATGATCGATATTTTTAGCACCAATTTCCTCAAGAATTCTTTTTTTAGTTGAATCACAGACAAAGCACTGTTCAATGTATTCAGATACCTGATTAACACATGCCTCATCCACATCAACACCGATAATATCCTTAGTATGTAAAGATAACTCCTTAACAATTGAAGTTCCTAAACGACCAAGCCCGATAACCATATAATTCTTTCCCATAATTATCCTCCATCTATCCTATAATAATTTTACCTTCAACATATTTAACATCACGACTTATAATTAAATTTGTTCTTGATGTCCACATGGAAATAAAAGTAAGTGGTCCCAAACGGCCAATAAACATTGTAACTATAATTAAAATCTTTGTAGCTGCATTAAGAGTTGAAGTGATTCCTGTACTTAATCCTACCGTGTCAAAGGCAGAAATTACTTCGTAGGCAATTGATTCTAACGAAAATGAGGATTTAGCCTCAAAAGCACAGGCAAGTAAAATAGCTATTGCAAGATAAGCTATTTCTACTACAAACAAAATAAATACCTTATTAATTGTTTGTTGATTTATTTTACGTTTAAAAATATTAGGTGTTTGACCTTTTGCAAAACATAAAATTGATACGATTAAAATTGTAAACGAAGTTGTTTTTAAGCCTCCACCAGTTGAACAAGGAGAAGCTCCAATAAACATTTGAATAACACTTAAAAGATATGCAGGCTTACATGCCTCAACCCTAGATTGATCAATTGATGCAAAGCCCGCTGTTCTTGTTGTAACACTTTGGAAGAATGCTTGAAGCCAGGTTATATCATCACCTGATAAATGAAAGAAAAGCTTATAGCCTAAGGCTCCTGTTATTAATATAATAAAGGTAACAATTAAAACAACTTTAGTATGAAGCTGAAGCTTATACCATCTTCTTTTTGATAAAACATCGATAATAACAATAAAGCCAAGCCCACCTAAAGTAATTAGAACCATGATAATAATATTAAGCATAACATCATTCGTATATGGCATTAAAGAAGATAATTCATTTTCAAACATATCAATACCTGCATTATTAAATGCTGATACCGAATGGAACAATCCATATTTTAAAGATGTAAGAAAACTATAATCATACTTAAACCTAAAAATAAAAAATAATAATAAGGCACCAATTGCTTGAATAATTAATGCCAATGGTACAACCTTTTTTACAAGTTGGACAATTCCTCTACTAGTATCTTGATTTAAGGTTTCTTTCATTAATAACCTACTAGAAACACCAATCTTAGCTCCAACAAGAGAATAAATAAATGATACTAAGGTTAAAAAGGAAAGACCGCCTATTTCAATTAATATCAAAACAATAAGATGACCAAATGTAGATAATGTCGGTCCAACTGCTATAGTTGAAAGACCTGTAACACAAGTTGATGATGTTGAAAGAAAAAGGGCATCTAAGAAGGAAAGGCCTTTTCTATTTGTTGTTGAAATCGGAAGCAATAAACAAAGTGTTCCTGCTAATATAACACATAAAAATGATATAATTATTAGAAATTGAGGTTTTATTTTTCTCTTTAGCTTCACAAAATCATCTCTTTTCCATTTAAATTCGAAATCATTATACTCTAAAAAGAGTCACTTTGCAAGTAAACAAAAAAGGACCAAGAATAAACCTGATCCATAATCTCATTATCGACGTTCTTTGATACGAGATGCTTTTGCAGAAAGTGTACGAATATAATGTAACTTAGCTCTACGAACCTTACCAAGACGAGTAACCTCAATCTTGTCAATGATTGGTGCATGTACAGGGAATGTACGTTCAACACCAATACCGTAAGAAATCTTACGAACAGTGAAAGTCTCAGAAATACCTCCACCTTGACGCTTAATTACTAAACCTTCGAAAACTTGGATACGATGAGTATCTCCTTCTACAATTTTAACATATACCTTAACATTGTCACCTGGACGGAATGCTGGTACATCTTGCTTTAGGTATTGTGCAGTAATTTCATTGATTAATGCTTGACCCTTTGCCATAATTTTCACGCTCCTTATCACCCAAAATTCATGAAGCGTTGTCTCTTCAGCGGAATAATGTGCCTTGACTAGCTTTCTAGCCTTTTGTATTTTACCATAAAGACATTATAGTGTCAATTGTTTTTTTATAATTTAGTTTATTTGTTGAAATGTATTTAACAATTCTAAATACTGAAATTACAATACTTAAAATTGTAGCTATAAAGCTTAACATTTAGAGTAATCCTCCATTACATAGTGGAGGACTTTATGTTTAATCATAAACGTCACCTCTTCTATGTGATTTAGAAGTAGTACCGTCATTTATTAATTTCAAGCTCATTATATAACAATTATGTGTAAAAGAAAAGTCAAAAAATTAGCTATTTTTACACTAAATTTTTGACTTTCTAAAGTTATGAAATTATAGCTATTTTAAATAAATTATTTTATTCTTTTTCCTAAACTTTTGTTTTTAATACAATTATGTCATCTTATATTTAATCAATTTTATTTAAATCAATAATAAAATCATATTTTGATAGTTCATAATTATGATGTGAGACTTCAATTATTGTTATAGGCAAATCGAAGAGCTTATCTTTTATTGTAATTGTTGAATCTTTATCAATGGCCGAAAATGATTCATCTAAAAAAAGAATTTTTGGTTTTCTAATCAATGCTCTTGCTAGTCCTATTTTTTGACGTTCACCACCTGATATGTTTTTTCCATTATCTTTAATCATTGTATCAATACCATTTTCACAATTTTTAACAAGATCAGATAATTCTGTAAATTCTATTATTTTATTTAATTCATTGAGATCAATGCTTGCTCCAAGTAAAATATTATTTTTAATTGTATCATGAAATATCATATTTTCTTGAGGAACTAAAAGACAAAAATCATATAATGAATCATTTATATCTCTTATATCTATATTACCATATTTAATAGAACCATCAAATTTAGTATTAATTCCTAATAATATTTTTAATAATGTTGTTTTACCACAGCCTGATTCACCTAATACTAAAACTTTTTTACCATAACTAATATTAATAGTAAAATTATTAAAAATTATTTTGTTTTCATATTTAAAGTATAGATTACTTATTTTAATATCATAATTATCAATTATACAATTACTTTTTGTTCTATCTTCATCCTTAAAAAAACAGTTAATTCTTTCTCTTACTGGCTTAGAGGCTATAATCATTTCAAATGAAACAATAATAGTTGTAATAGTCGATACAACATAACCAGATACTTGAATTGACGCAACCAATGAAGATATTTTAATCATATTATTTACTGCCAAAATTGCTCCAACAATAAACACTGTTATTTGGGCAAGATATGATAATGCAATTGTAATTATTTTTATGAGTTCTGAGCTAATTTTAAACTTTGCTTCACATGTATTCATATTTGTTGTTTTTTTCATCAAGTTCTTTTTCTCATAGTCATATATTTTATAAATTTTAATTAGTGAAATAAATTGAAAAAAATCTGTTATTTTATCAGTAAAAATTTCTTGACTAGATATATGTTTTTGTTTTTTTTGTTGTAATCTTTTAGAGCATAATAACGGAAATAAGGAAATAACAACTGAAGTTAAAAATATTAATATAGCAATAATTGGTGAGATATAGATAAGATAAACAATTGATAAAATAAATAAAAATACTGCCCCAAGAAAACTTAATATTGATTTTAAATAATTTTCAACTAATGAAGATACATCATTTACAACAAGTGATATATAAAATGAATTATTATTACTGTTTAAAGAATCAAAACTAGAATTTATAGTTTTATTATATATATCATCATAAAGATTATCTTTAAACTTTTGAATAATTTTAGCCTTAAGTAGGCTAGTTATATATGAAGAAATGAAAAAAATAAAAATCGATGATATTGCTAAAATAATAACTATTAACAAATTATTTACGCTATAATTATTTATTAAATCAATGACCTTTTGTAAAACATAGGCAATAGCTACTTCTGATGATACAAAAATTAGTTCAATTAAGCAGTAAAAAAACAATAATATTTTATTTTTTAAAAAAATAGACTTGATAAAATCTTTCCTCATTGCAATCACCCCATTTCATTTGTTAATTGTGAAATGTTTTTAAAATAAAATCAACGTTTATTTATCTATTTTAATCAATTAATGAATTTAGTTTATTTTTCTTCTTCTGACTTGATTTCATCAAGTAGCTTGTAATCATCCTTTGTCATTTGATATTTTTCAAGCAAATCCGGACGTCTTAAATAGGTTCTTCTTAAGGATTCCTTTTGACGCCAGCGATTAATCTCCTTATGATTACCATTTTGAAGAACGAAGGGTACTGATATTCCCTTGTAGCTTTGAGGTCTCGTATATTGAGGATATTCTAAAAGTCCATTAGAATATGAATCTCCTTCATAGGAATCCTTTAAAATAGCTCCATCAAGAAGTCTTGTAATACTATCAGAAATTATCATTGAAGGAAGTTCCCCTCCGGTTAAGACAAAATCTCCAATCGAAATCTCTTCATCAACATAATCTCTTATTCTTTCATCAAAGCCCTCATAATGACCACAAACAAGAATTATATCATCAAGCATACTAAGTCTTCTAGCGTCCTCTTGTTTATATTGATGTCCTTGAGGGGTCATAAGACAAATGTGCGAATTTAATGCTTTATTCGCCTCTAAGCAACGGTCCATAATATCACATTTCAAAACCATACCAGCTCCTCCACCATAAGGAGTATCATCAACATGATGATGCCTATCAAGTGAGTATTCTCTTAAATCAACAATTTTAAATTCAATTAAGCCCTTATCAATTGTTCTTTTAATTATTGATTCACTTAAAAAGCCATCAAACATATGAGGAAATAAAGTTACAATCGTTATTTTCATTAGAAAAGCCCCTCTATCTCTTTAATAATGACTCTTTCTTTAGTAACCTTACCAATAAATTCATCGCGAAAAGGAACTAAAGCTTTTTTCCCATTTTCCATTTTAATTACAAGTAAATAGCCTTGAGGTACTTCTCTTACATCTATAACCTTACCTTTATAATCAGCTCTATCATTGTAAGCATCAAGGCCAATTAATTCGTGAAAATAATATTCACCATCATCAAGTGGTTGTTGTTCATCTTCACTAATAAATAGTTCATATCCTTTATACTTTTCAACAAGATTAATATCCTCAAGTCCTTCAAAGCGAACAAGAATATGAGGTGGATAATCCGTTCTTTTTTTTACAACTAAAGGAATATATTCGTCCTTATAGTATAAATAAACCTTATCCTTAACATTAAATCTTTCAAAATCCGATACAACCATAATCTTAAGGTCCCCCTTAAGACCATGAGTATTTAATATTTTACCAATACGATAATAATTCATTTTCATACCTCAACTTCACGTGATTTGGCATCTATGATAGATAGCAAATGACATTTAACTGGTTTATTAGTTTTACTTTTAACATAAGCCTTATATAGTCCTAATTGTCTATCATATGCTTCATCATCAAAATTTTTAAGCTTATAATCAATAATATCGATGTAATCATCATAAATTACAAGCAAGTCAATAATTCCATGATATGCCTTATTTTCTATTATACTAGAAAACTCATATTCATGTAAAGTTTTAGCATGCGAAATATTTTTCATCAAATCCATTTTCAAAACATTTTCAATAATTTTTTTACTACTTAAATCAATATTCATTTCATTTAAAGATTCAAATGGCCTCTTAAAATCAAGCATTTCTAAGATATAGTGATAATTAAGACCATTTTCAAGCATTGTATCTAAATGCTTATTTGACAACTTATTCATACGCTTAGAAATATGATCATTTTTTATTTCTTTAATATCCAAATTAAGTGACTCATATTTTATTTCATTATTGTTTTTAAGGCCTAAAGAATAAAAATGACCTTCAATTGCCTTAACATCTAAGCCAGAAAAATAATCTTCTGTTAAATCAATCCTATTCTTTATAATATTTGGAGCCTTAGCCTCAATATAATCAAAATATTGACCAAATGACGATTGACTTTGAGTATCCTTAGAGTCATCAGAATTAGTAATATCTCGAATAAAAATCATTTTTTCCCGAGCTCTAGTAAGAGCTACATAAAATAATCTTAGTCTTTCTGAAACTGTTTCTCTTACCCATGTGTCCTTATATAAGGCTTTAATCATCGTATCATCAATACCTTCATCATTAATAGGCATATAAATTCCATATTTCAAATCAAAGCCTGTACCTGCTTTTACATTTGATTTATTATAGGCATGATTAAAATCTGCAAAATAGCAAATAGGATATTCAAGACCCTTAGATTTATGAATATTCATCATTTTAACTCCGTGGGATGTAGAAACGTCCATTGAATATTTAGCATCCTCACCATTTTTTATAAGGATATCCAGTTCTTCTACTATTTTAGTAAAATTATAGCCCATCTTAGCTAATTCACCAAGTTTATTAGAAATATATTCTACAGCATGAAGAGCATCGTTAATATTTGATACAAGCTTAACTTTAGAATAAAATCCAAACATCTCCAAAGCCTTATTTAAAATACTTGCACAATCAGTTGTATCTACAAGATAAGATAAGCTTCTTGCATTCCTTGAAATTTCATTGTCTAAATTTCTATTTGATACAATCTCAAAAATTTCCCCATCACTTTTTTGACAAATAAAGGATCTTAAAACGCTCGTAAGGGCGTGATAATAATCACTAGTAAATTTTGCTAAATAATGATAGCTTATAAGATGCAAAATATTTAAAATAACCATTGCTGGATAGGAATCAGAAACAGTACTATCGGCATAAATTACAACTGGTATATTATTAGCCTCAAGAACTCTTTTAAAAATCTCAAAATGATCCTTCCTATCAAGAATAATACAAAAATCATCATAGGTTGCCGGCCTAAAGCCCTTTAAATCCTTATTAAATACCATATAGTTTCCAAGCTTACTTTTAATATCGGAAGCTATAATATAGCCCTCATAATAAGCACGGTCAATCTTTTTTTCTTTATTATAAGGATAATAAATAAAATCACTACTAAAGCCTTTTTCATCACTACATGCTTGGTTATTATAAACAGTAAGACCAAATTTCATTTGGTGAGATTTAGCATATTCTGCATCACCAACCTCTTTAGTCATTAAAAGTGAAAACATGTTGTTAATATCTAAAAGAACCTCTGCTCTTGAACGGAAATTTTGATTCATATCAATTAAATAGCCAGGTGCGTTTTTAAATGTTTCCTGTAACGAAGGATAATTATCATTCGTAATAGGATAATAGTTTTCATATTTTTGTTTAAAGATATTAGGATTAGCATTTCTAAAACGATAAATTGACTGTTTAATATCACCAACCATAAAACGATTGTTGTTCTTAAAATAACTTATAAATATTTCCTGTAAATCTGAAGTATCTTGATATTCATCAATCAATATATACTTAAACTGTTTTTTCATTTCTTCTCTTATATCTGGATTATTTTTAACAAGCCTTATTGCAAGCTTTTGAATATCATTGAATTCGTATAAGCCAGTTTGAGAGGAGTATTCTTCTATTCTTTCATAATATTTAATTAAAATACTAATAAATAAATTAATTGATTTTTTTGATAATAAATATTTATTTATAGCATCATCTAAGGATTCATACCTTGTAAGGGAAGAAAGGGGATCTTGAACCTCTTTTTTTAATTTTAGCTTTAAAAGCGAAAATGACTCATCATCATTTTTACCCTTTCTTGGAAGTGACATTAAAGCCGCTTCCTTGATTCCTTCATAATTATTTTTTAAATAGGTATCAATAATTTCTTGAATTTGCTTATGACTTTTAACTGAATCAGTGCTAGACATTAAATCCTCTAATATTTTTACAGCCTTTTCTTTATAGTTTAAGCATAGTTTAAGATAATCATCTTTAATTTTTACAAAAAAATCATCTGAAAAGAATTTTTCATTATAGTGTTTTAAATAGTCTAAAGAATCATCAAGCTTATCAAGACCATTTATAAGAATTAAAAGATTATCCTTTAAAATGTCGTCTCTTTTATCAGTAAAATTATTCAAATAATCCTCAAGAGCATCATCATGGGCTTCATAAAGCTCATTTAAAATGTCATCAATAATTTCAATTTTTTTAATTTTCATTGATGATGCATCACAAATACCTATATTAGGTGAAACATTTAAGGCATAAAAGTATTTCTTACACATTGAAAGATTAAATGAATCAAATGTTGTAATATAGGCCTGTTCAAGTAAGGAAATAGAATCTCTTAAATCTTGCCTTTCACTAAGCATGCCTCTAACACGGCTCTTCATTTCCGCAGCAGCAGCATTAGTAAATGTTAAAACTAAAAGTTCTGTTGGTTTTACACCCTTTTCAATTAAGTTAGTAACACGACTAGTTAAAACCTGAGTTTTACCAGAACCAGCACCAGCTGATACTAAAACATCCTTATCAAACTCACCATATGCCGCAAGATACTGCATGTCATTCATTGGCATTTTCATCTTCCTCCTTCCACTTTTTTCCTTTAAGTTCAACAATATCCTTATCCGTTTTGTAGCAACAATCCACAAAAGGACAATACTCACAACTAATATTTACTCCATCAATTCTTTTTGCTGTAATATCAAAATTAGCATTCATGATGCCATTATAAGCCTCATCAACCTTTTTAGATACCAGCTCAAATAAATCTTCTACATCCTTATCATTAAAAATCTTACTACTTTTAGAAACTGATGTATCCTTATTTTCTTTATAATTTTTTAAATATTCACCACGATTGTCATCAATATAGTCAACATAATCCGGATGAGTATACCCATCAAGCCTTAAATTCTTTTGAATTTGTTCTTCCAAAGATCCATCACCTTTTTTAGGGAGGACAATATTTATTTTTTGAAGATAAAAGCCTACTAAATTAGCATGTTTAAATTCACTATCATTTTTAAGTAGATAAATATAAACCGGAAGTTGAAGATTTTCACCATAAATTAGATTATCAAGTGATTCCTTATCCTTACCTGTTTTATAATCAATAATAGCTACATAGCTTTTGTCAGATGAATACCAAAGTTTATCAATAAAGCCTTTAAAGATTAAATTGCCATCATAAAGTGATACATCCATCTTCTTTTCACATAAAGTATTATTTAAGGAGGTATGATTTTTATGAGCTTTAATTTCTTCAATCACCAGTTTAATATGTTCTTTCATTTTGTTAAAATAAAAGATATCCTTAGCACTAAATTCATATAATCGTTCCTCAAGAGCCTTATTTTTTTCGTCTTCGAACCTCAATTTGGAAGACACTTCAAAATCGAATGAATCATTTTCATTTTCAAAATCCTCTAAAATAGCGTGTGCAAAGCTTCCAAGCATCGCATCTAAAGTTGGTGTAAAGGTATCAATTCTTAAAATTTTTTGACAATAGTACTTAAATGGACATTGAAAATAATTATGAATATCAGTATATGATAGGGTAAAAGGTTTTCTTATCTTATTATGAAATACTTCTTTATTTAATCCCTTATATTTATTATCATAGGAATTATACCCTAAGCCATCATAATAATATTTGAATAAAATTTCATTTTTTTCATTATATTTAATATAGTCATCTAATTTTTTAGCCATATAAAGATCATCTATAACCTTGTTATACCCAACTTCATAATCATTATGCTTTATTTTTTCAATATTTAATTCATCAATTAATGGTGATGGATTATTAGCCTTAAAACTATGCATTGAAGAATAGGTAATCGTTATATTAGGATTTTGATTCAAACTTGCACAAAGTTTAGCCTTTGTCCATTCATTAATACTTTTGGTTGTATCCAGTCCTAAAGCTTGAGCTTCTTCATCAAGAATAAATCTTTCATCCTTAATTACCTTACAAGCATCAAGATTAAAATTAAGTAAAAATACATATTTATTCTTATTAAAATCAAGCTCATCCATGTCAATAAGCTCAATAGTATTATCATATTTAGAAGAGTCAAATGATATCTTTTTAGCCAAATAAGGCCAATATTTTAAATCATCTTTTGGATCATTATCATAAAGCTTATAAGCATTAATTACTTCTATCAACTTATTTAAAATAGTATTATCATTACTTTTTAATAATTCTACAATTTCTTGGTATTTTTTTCCGTCCTTAATATGATTTATAAAATCATGATAAATATTCGTACTTTCTATTTCTTTATTTTGAGGTAGTTCAAGAGGAATTTTATAAGCTTCTAGATATTTTTTTATTACAAAATTATAATCTGAATCTAAATTGCAAATTTTAATATCGTTTAATTTTATCCCCTTTTGTATTAATTTTATGATTTGCCTAAACACATAGGCAACCTCATCTTCAATTATGGGAAAATAATGACAGGATAAATGCAGCAAATTAAGAGTTACAAAAGGATAAATAACATCAACTTTAGCATCCGTAAGTAATGAAATAACATACTTAAGCTCTAAAGAATCATCATAGCCTACAAATGTAAAATTATGATTCTTGATACTATTAATAAATATAATATCCGTCTCAATTAAATTAGAATTTAATAAGAAATCATATATTTCCTTTAAAAAAAGTCCTTTTTTTGAATCATAGCTTCCATTAAGCATTAAAAGAGCATTAATATAAGCATCTGCAATTTCTGGCTTTATATTGTAATGATCAGAAAGCTTTAAAACAGCATTTTGCTTAACTTTAAAGGTTAATCTTCTTTTTAAATCCTCTAATGTCATAAAGCTATAGTTAAAAAAATTATTATCCTGATTCAATTTTTCTAAAATATCCATTTTAACTTTGTTAGGACAAATGATATATCCTTCTAAAAAATCCATAGTTATCCGACTCCTTTTGAAACTATTATAACACTAATTATTACATCATTTATGTAATAATTATTTTTTTGTACAAAAAAACTCTCATTAGCTGAGAGTTTAGTTTGTAGAATTAATTCTACTTTGATTCAATATTTAAACGAACCTTTACACCTTCCTTAGAAGCCATTGCATATAAAATAGTTCTAATTGCTTGAGCAATATGTCCGTTTTTGCCAATAACACGACCAAGATCAGCCTCGCTAACCTTCGCGCAATAGGTATAAAATCCATCACTTTCGCCAAGATTTAGAACCTCTAGTTCTTGCGGAAAAGATAATAGTGGTTGGATTAAGTTTTGAATTAAAGCTTCAAAATTTCCCATTTTGCACCTCCACTAATTACTTAGTAGACTTAATGCTTTTAAGAATATTCTTTACAGTTTGAGTAGGTTGAGCACCATTGTTTAACCACTTAGCTGTAGCTTCCTCGTTTACATTAACGATAGCTGGGTTAGCAACTGGATTATAAGTACCTAAAACTTCTAGGAATCTTCCATCACGAGGGCTCTTAGAATCGCATGCAACGATACGATATTGAGGGTTCTTGTGAGCACCAAATCTTTGTAATCTAATTTTAACTGCCATAAAATAATTCACTCCTTTATCAATTTTACGGTACAATTATACCATAAAATATTTGCTTGTCAAGTATTTTTTCTTGACAAAGAATATTTTATAAATGAACTTTCAAAAACAAATACTCATCATATAATTTTTACTTAAAAGTAACAAAATTTTTACCAACGCCAAATAAAATAGCACAAATTGTTAGAATCGCTATAACCCAATATAATACACGCCAAAACATTGTTTGTCTTGATGCATAATCATGAGCCACGATTAATGCTACTATAGTTAAAACTAAAGATGATATGTCAGTCAATAAAGTTGGAATCTTATAGCCATTGATTGTCCAATTAATATTAAATTGGTCACAAATAACCTTCAAAAGCCATGCTACTGCATTCAATACTAATGCTAAATATGCACCGAAACCTAAACCACCTGTTTTTCCTGTTTTTGCCATATATAAGCCTCCTTAAATTCTTCTTCATTATAACATACTTTGACTTTTATTTAACCTTTATTTTAAAATTTTATTTATTTTTTAACCTTTTTTCATTACTAATAATTCCCATTACAATTCCCTTCATCATTAAAAATACGTATAAAAAAGCAATTACAATAGTTGAAAAAACACCATATAGTTTTTCAAAATTAGCAAAGCTTGTCACATACACAATAAATATCGATGATACAATTGTTACATAAATAAGTGAAAAAATAATTCCTTTATTTAACTCCCTAATACGAACATCAATCTGACAAGCCGTTTTATTTATCAGACATAAAAAGCCATAAAGCATCAATAAAAATACTAAGTATGTCAAAATAGTAACTAAAGCTTTAGCCCATGAATATTTTAAAAATGTATTACAAAGGCTTATCAATAACAAGCCTGCCGATACAATTACCATTAGCATAATAACTAAAACACACGATACTACTTGTGTTTTAATTGTTACTCTAGGCTTTTTTATATCATAAACAATTTCACCTGTTTTTCTTAATTGCGTAAAAAACTTCGATGCGGAATATATAGTTGTTAGTATAAAGAAAATAGAAACGCCGGCATTTAGATCAAATGATATATAGTTTTGAATTACACTTGGCAGTTCAATCTCTAAATTAAATCTTGTACCAATCTTTACGTATAGATTTAAGCACAAATATAAAAGTGGTACAAATGACAAAATAAAGAAAAAGGATAATGTTCCCGCTAATGTATCATAACGTTTATTTTTACAATATTTATATTTCTTTAGATATTCTTTAACCATAATCATATATACCTTTCTTCTTACATTCTAAATCATTTATGCTTCTTTTAAAGTAGTTTCAAAGGGAAACATCTTCCATCCATGATTTTGTGAATCAAATTGATATAGTGAGCAATATAAAGAAATCTTAATATCATCGCCATAATAATTATAGAAAATATCTGATAAAACATTATCTTCTTTAATATTTAAGTGATTCATTAAATAAACTCCTTTAATTACTGTTTTAATCCCCGTATCAGATAAATTATCATTGTATTTATCTGATATACCAAAATAATAGGCAGATTTTCTTGATTCATCAGCTGAAACATATCCTGAAACTAAATAAAGCTTTGCATAATCACTATAGCTAGGATCCTTCATATTATCTGACAAATGATACCACTTTGAAAAATAAGATGGATTAACCTCAAGAGCATTTTGATAGTTAATTTCAATTTTTTTAGTTTCAATACTCATATCCAAAAGTAATACCGCAGGTGCACCGTTTTTAACCGAGGTTATTCCCGTTATTTTAAGTTCTTTGCCTAAATCTAGCTTACCATCACAAATTTTTTTATCAGAAATCACAGTAATAAGATGATCATTATCATACAAAACAGCCTTTTTGTTGGCATCAGAACGATCAGTTGACATAAGAACACCATTAAATGTTACAATACTACCGACACCATTTTTCTTTTCACTTAAAGATATATTATCAATATCATTATAAACATCTAAAATAGTATTACAATCCTTAGTAATTAAAGTATAATCATAATCTTCAGGGCTTGATGTGATATTAGTAATTAATTCATATGCCACTTCAAGTTGGTTATTTTTCCTAGAAAGTAATCCCTTAACCTTGTAGTAACAATTTAAATATCTATTTTTTAAATAATCATTAAAAGCACTATTTGAAACTCGAACATTAATATAGGATGAATCATCTACAAAAAGCATTAGCTTATCCGTATTATCTGTAATAAGTTTTACATACATACCATCAAAGCTTACCTCAAGAGTTGAATTATCATCAAGCTCTTTACCTAATTCCTTTATACTTGCAATCATCATTTGATCTTTACTAGGTATTGAGCTTGATGATGAATTAGTCTTAGAGCTTATATTTGATGATGTACTTTTTGATGAGGTTGTTTCACTTTTAGTAGTTGTATAGTTTGATGGTGTACTTGTTTTGCTACTAGTTACTGACCCACTGCTTATTTCACTACCAGTTGGTTGCAAATTATTACTATTAGAAATATTATTTTTACACGAAACTAAAACCATTAGGAATAAAAATCCTAATATAATAAATTTTCTTTTTTTCATCTTATTCTCTTCTTTCTCTACTTTTATTTTTTTATAAAGATACTTAATAGCATGGTACGTGCCATAAAAATTAAATTAATTTGTCTATCAATAAACTCTTTCATTTAGTTAAATTATACACTTTTTTTAGTTTTTTTAAAACATAATATTTTTCCAAGAAAAAGTAAACCCTATAAAAAGCTTTATTTAAAAACAAATTTTGTCATTTTTTTAAAGTTTACTCTTTCATATTTTCTTAAAATGTAATATCCTATACATGTACAAAAAAACAAAAGGAGAACAAAAAAATGAAACCAATTAAAGAGGGTAAAGTCAGAGAAATTTATGATAATGGGGATAGCTTAATTTTAGTAGCTACGGATAGAATTAGCTGCTTCGACGTTATTTTAAACAATACTGTAACAAATAAAGGAAAGGTACTTACACAAATGAGTAAGTTCTGGTTTGATTTTACAAAGGATATTTGTAAAAATCATGTTATATCTTTTGATACAAAGGATATGCCAGCATTCTTCCATAAAAAGGAATTTGAAGGAAGAAGCTTAATGTGTAAAAAATTAAGCATGTTACCAATTGAATGTATTGTAAGAGGATATATTACTGGTTCTGGTTGGGTAAGCTACCAAAAAACAGGAACTGTTTGTGGAATCAAGCTTAAGGAAGGACTAAAAGAATGTGATAAGCTTCCTGAGCCTATCTATACTCCTTCTACTAAAGCAGAAATAGGAGACCATGATCTAAACATTAGCTTTGAAGAAAGCATTGATGTACTTGAAAAGCTATATCCTTCTCATGGTGAGGAATACGCAACTAAAATAAAAGATTATACAATTGCAATTTATAAAAAATGTGCTGATTATGCACTAACTAAGGGTATAATTATAGCTGATACTAAATTTGAATTTGGTCTTGATGAAAACGGTGATGTTGTCATTGGTGATGAAATGCTAACACCTGATAGTTCACGCTTCTGGCCTTTAAGTGATTATATGCCTGGAAAGCCTCAAAGTTCATTTGATAAGCAATTTGCAAGAGATTGGTTAAAAGCCAATGACCATAATTGGACATTACCAGCTGATATTGTTGATAAAACAATTAAAAAATATCTTCAAGCCTATAAAATGCTTACTGGAAAAGAACTAGATGTCTAGTATTTAGGACTTATTACTTTTGTAATAGGTCTTTTTTTATTTGACATGAAATTTGCATTTTAAAAAAAGAGTGATATAATAAAGTTGTAAATAGGTTTTAACCTATAGTGCTCATAAGCGAGGCTTAGATTTTCTAAGACAGCACCAAGCACTTAATTACGATAAATAAATCGTGACGCAGCTCCAATTCAGTCACCACGCTGAATCTTGCAAGCATTGGCAAGTTTGGACACGCTTCTAGGGTGGTACCTTTAAGAGCAAATGCCAAAAGTAAGGATGTTATTAATAATGTCCTTACTTTTTTAATTTTTAGTTTTATTATTTAGTTCTAACCGCAAAACTTCTTTTTTCGAAAAGGTTTGCGGTTAAAAAGCTTAAATAGATTTTAGAATGTTTTCATTTAAAAGAAAATCAAATAAATTTAGCATTTTATATCCTCTTTCTAAATGAATCAAAGGATTATTATCCATTGTGATTATTATTTTTTTATAACCATCATCCAAGCCTTTAAAAGCATTTTCTTCTCTCATTCTAGTACTTTCATTTTCAATTGATAATGAAACCTGAATATAATATAAATCATCATGCGACCTTACAACAAAATCTATTTCTGACTCTTTATTTTTTCCAATATCAACCTGATAGTTTCTTCTTAACAACTCTAAATATACAATATTTTCAATGATATGAGTCATTTCCATTTGCCTATATCCTAGTCTTTGATTTCTAAGTCCTAAATCACAAATATAATATTTATTTAAAGTTTTCAAATATTCTTTTCCCTTTAAATCATATCTAACTGCCTTATAAAAAAGGAAGGCATCACATAAATACTTCAAATAATTACTAACAGTATCATTGTCAACCGTTTTAAAGCCATTACTAACCAACGTATTAGCAATTTTATTTGGAGAAACGTAGCACCCTATGTGAGAACATAATAAATCAATAACTGCATTAAATACTTCTTCATTTCTTATTTTATTTCTATCGATAATATCCTTCGTAGCTACTGTATCATTTATCATCTTTAAATACTCATGTTTTTCATATTCTTTATCCAAAGAATTTATATATGGTAATCCTCCATACTTAATATATTCATTAAAAGCAGTATTTTTATCCGTTTTACCATCATAAAATTCTTTAAAAGATAATGGATATACTTTAATTTCAATTCCTCTTCCTCTTAATTTTGTATTAATTTCACTTGATAATAATTTAGAATTTGATCCAGTAATATATAAATCACAATTAAAATCCGTTTTAATACCATTAACAACATCTTCAAATTTATCCATTAATTGAATTTCATCAATAAAAATATAATATTTTTTATTATTTTTTATTTTATTATCTAAATATTCAAATAAAGAATTTGGATTTCTAAGCTTTTCATATCTAATAGATTCTAAATTGATTTTAATAATATTTTCTTCATTTATACCTGTTTCAATTAAATAATCATAAAAAATTTTAAATAGCAAAAAAGATTTTCCACACCTTCTAATTCCCGTAATTATTTTTATTATATCTTTATCTTTATAATCTATTAGTTTATTCAAATAATAATCTCTTCTAATCATAGTATCACCAATTTAATTATAACCGAAAAACTTTTTTTTACAAGTTTTTTGCGATTAAAAAATATAATTAATTTATTATAAGCTTATATAGTCAAAAAAATAAGCCTAAATAAATAGGCTTTAACTATAATTTATTGCTTAATCGTTGGATACGATTTGCAACGAAAGGTGAATCGTCGCATTTAATTTTGCAACGATTTTATCGGATATTAAATGGCTTACTTCTTCTTGTAATAAGTTGTTCTTCCTTTTCCACTTTTTTCAATCAACCCTTTTTCTTGTAAAGATGCTAATAATCTTATTAGCTTATCCTTAGTAAATCCACTTATTTTTTCAATATCTGATCTACTATATAAATAATTATCTTTTATTGAGTCTATTACTTTGGCTTCATTTAATGATAGCCTATAATCTTCAATCACTGGCAATGTTATAGAAATTGCTGAGGGTGTAACATTATAAGTTAGTTTAACATAAGCATTTTTATAAGCTTCATTTATTCTTTTTATACCAGTAGCAAACGCTTCTATAATATTCAATCTTCTAAATACATTAGCAATAATAGGATTCCTAAGATATGAATAATTTCCTTTTATATAATCTTCCTTAGTCATATCACCATCAAGTCCACCAGGTGATGATATAATTATCTTATCTTGATACATCTCAATTTTTGTATTTGCATTAATATCCCAAGTTCTATGAACAATTGCATTTGCCAATGCTTCTCTATATGCTTCAAAGGAAATTAATTCAACCTTTTTTCTAAAACCACCATCTATTTTTTCAACAATGTATTCTCCTTTATAAATATCAAGAGAATCGTAATATTGCTTCAATATAGATTCTCCTGCAAAAGTAACTCTTTTTTTTAATATATTTATAGAATTACCAAATATAGCTATATCTACTCCCGGAAAATCATTTTCATCAGATAACAATTTAGCTGCGTTATTATATCCAAACTTAGAATTATATAAATTTAAGCTTTTTAAAGTATCAAGATTAAAGTTTTCTAGGTCAATTATTTCCTTTAATTTTTGACAAAGATATGAAAATTTAAGATTAGCTTCATTAGCATTTACTTCTTCAAATGAAATATTCATTCCTGCTAAAATTAACCTTTTTTCTTCAATCGCATCAACTTCAATAGTTGATGAATCATTTCTTTTATACGCTTTACCATTGTATCTATATGGTGTATTAACACCTTGCATTACATATAAAGAAATAGTTTTATCATCATTAATTTTTAAGGAATAATCAGGCTTTGGTTTAATTGAGTCATTAATTTGATTTTCAATATTTAAGCACGCTTCTATAGGATTATCTATTCCTACCACATCAAAATCATCCGTTATACCAAAAATAATTTCTCCATCATTATAATTTGCAAAAGCACTAACCGTTTTTAAATAATTTTTTGATACTTCTTTTTTATAAACTACTTTTTTATTTTTTATAATCATCGTATCATCTGCTTTCTATTTAAATTATATTATCGATTGATATGATTTGCAACGATAAGTGAATCGTCGTATTTATTTTTGCAACAATTTTGATATCGATGCATTATGATATTTAAAAAGCAATCTTGAATTGATTAGTATCATTAACAAGATTGCTAAATAATTGAGTTTAGTTTATGAAGAAGCTTGGTTTTCTTTTTTTATTTTTTAATAACTACGTTGTAGGACGGGCTTTCAGCTTCGGACATACCGTTGGTACTTGTCTCTATACATTATTCGAGTTGTTTTAATAACGTAGCTATTCAATTTTAGAAAATACCTTCATATTTTTTAATTTATAAAACATATCTTCAATATTTCTAGCTATTCTAGAAGAATTTATAATGGATCCTACTTCAATATTTTTTTGTAAGCCATTGAAGGATAAATTAGCTGAAGTAATCAAACTTTTTTTTGAATCAACCGAAATAACTTTTGCATGGAGTGCTTCAATTCATTTTTTACTTTTATTAAAATTATAAATTTCTAAAAATCTTCCTTTGTAAAGTAAGAGTTTATCAAGAATATCTTTTTTTGAATCAAAATCATTTAAAAACAATTTAACTAATACACCTTTTTTTATTTTAGAAACAATAATATCCAGTAAATCATCAAAATAATCTGATATACTATAGCCTGTAATTAAAATACTTTTTTCCGCATTTTTAAGTAGTTCATACATCGTCACTGATGTAGGTTCAGCTTTTATTGAAAATGAATTTGGAGCAGTAACAGACAAATCTATACATTCATTTTTATTTTTGCCACTTAATTCTATAAACATATTCAACAAACATTCAGCTTCTTTTTGAGATAGAGATGGGAATTCATTTAAAATTGAATCTATTATATATTTATTGTCAAATTCAACAATATTATTTTTTATGATAATATATTCTTCTATTTTATTTTGTAATAACATAACATTAATTTTATTCATTATTCTAATCCACAAATTTCCTTAACTAAATCTTTAAAATAAGCCAAGTCAGAATCATCAGAAATAGGTATAATTGTATTTCTATTTAATAATCTATTTCCGTTTTCACATGCAGTTTCAGCAATCATACAACAAGCATGACAAGCAGATATATTCAAATTTTTATCCAATGCTGAATACATACATTCAGGATCATTTGTACAAATCAATGCTTTCTCAAAAGCAGATTTAATTATATCAAGTATCTTATTTGGCTTACCTAATTCAACTAAACCTCCAAGTGAACCCTCCTTATCAGAACTACCAGTATATATTAATATACCTTGCATTGTATCAGAGCAATAAATTCTTTCTTTAATTGAAGCAGTTGAATATCCTGATTTATCACCCATTTCTTTAATTAAAAGGTGACTAAACGTATGCATAAGCATATAAAGAGCTCCTCTAGGATTTGTCACAGTCCAATTTCTAGATAAATAATACTCAGTAAAAGCTTTTTTTACTATTATATCTAATTTTTTAACAGAAGTATTATTCAACCATTCATTTATTTTATTTTTATCAAATTCAATAAATATTCCCTCACCATGAACTTCAATAGCAGGCAACCAATCTTTTTTTTGTAACTCAACAATATTAATTTGTTGCTCAGCTTCAGGATCAGGGGCATCTAATCTTGTAAACCCTTTTAAACACATAATTTCTCTTAAACGATTAATTCTAATAATGTGAGAAAAATATGGTTTTAATATATCTGGAACAGGATCTTCTTCTGCATTAAATATTAAGGGACTTCTCTTATTAATTGGATTATTATGATTTTTTATAGCATTATATTCTGACTCTTTGATTGAAATATAATCTTTAACACCTTTTTCAATATTATTTAAAGCATTTTTAAATTCTTCATAAGAATAATCATCTTTAAAAAAAGTATCATAAAAAACTTCTTCTGGAGTTTTAGGTAAGTAAGTCGAAATAGTTCTAAATGATTCTAATTCCCTTTTCTTATCTTCTATTTTTGTATATAGTGGATCAATATAAGGTGGAATTGAAATTGCACTTTTAATAACAGGAAAGTAAACATTTGATGCACCTCTTTGTAATACTTGCATAGTTGAATTACATTTAACAGGAGCAAATGTAGGCCTAAATGGATGATATCCTGAGCAATGACATTGCGTATCATTATTTTCTTTATTAGTAATACCAGATAAAGATCTTTTTTGATGACATAATTGACATTCAACAAAAATATCTCCTAATGATGATAAATATCCCGTACTATACATTTTTAATTTACCTTCACATTTTTTTCCTTTATGAACCCAAGCTGAATAATCAAAATCATCCATGTGTCCGTTTGAACAAACTCTAACAAATCTAGATGGATAAGCGCTTCTACCACAACCTTTAATTGGACAGCTAGGACCAAATTTCAAATATGAAGCTTTGTATTCATCTTTTTTTAAATTTTCTGATAAACTAAAAATATTACCACATTTCGAGCAAATATGAATATCTGGAAAAGGAATAACTGGTATATCCTCTGAATTAAACTGATTACCAGTAGGGGGAACTTTAAAATAATTAACTCCAATGTATGAAGCAAAGCGAGAATCTTTAATCTCCAAACCTTTATCTGGCCATAAATTAAGATCTGTTATAGTAACACAATCTTTTTTTGCATCTATAATAGAACCCGGACCAAATGTTGTAATAATTTGACTTGGTCTTGCATCACCTATTCTTCTATTCATAAATTCAATCCTCCTCTAATAAATATAATCCAGAGCTTTGGTCTACTTCACGCATTGATTGTAAAGTTCCTTTTTCTGTGGTACTTCGATAATCTGAAAATGGAACTAACAATCTTGTTCTATCTTCTTTATAACTTCCTGAATAAACAACATCAACTCCACTAGAAACCTCTTTTTTCCATTCACTAATGAAGTAATTAATTTCTCGTTTACCATCATTAATAGCCGAAGGATCAACAATGCTCATTCTTCTAATAATTATATCGATAATATCATTAATTTCTTTATCTGACATCGAATTTATATTTTTAGGTTCTTCAGACATATTTTCATAATACATTCGAATTGCCATAATAACTAATGCATGAAGCACTCTATCTCTAGCTCTAGCTGCAAATGGTGTTGCAGTTGTTCCTTCAACATATCTATAAAGTTGCTTATGGTATGCAGCAAAATTTTCGTAATGAGATAAATCACGTGGTCTATATGGATTATATAAAGTAATAACCAAGCCAGGATGAGAACGACCAATTCGGCTTGTTGCTTGAATATATTCAGAATTTTGCTTAGGTTGTCCAAGAACACACATTAATCCAAGTCTATCAACATCCATACCTACAGCAATCATATTTGTTGCTATAACTGTATCAATACACTTAGATTTATTTTTATAAACATCCATTTCTAATCGATCTAATTCTTCTTTTATTTTTTCAGATGAAATTCTTGATGTAATCTCTTTAGAATTTTGAATATATCGTTGATGTGAATAACCATGCATTTTACATATTCTTTTAATTCTATCAGGGATGTCGTCTTGTATTAACCTTGCAGCACCACCTAATTCACGTATAGAGTTAAAATATCCAACTAAAGTATAATATGGATCAATTACTGAAGAATATCTTGGATCTTCACTTAAATTCTTAGTTTCCTGCAATACAGCAGCAAACGTTCTAAGTAATGTTGTCTTCATAGAACTTCCATTTGCACAAATTCCAATATACTTTCTAAATGGTTCTTTTTCTAATGAAACTTCTCTTATAAAATATGAATCAGCCGCATCTAATCCTGACGGTGGAAATTGAAAGAATTTTCTTCCATATAAAGCATTAATTTGTTCAGAAGCATTTTTTATTGTTGCTGTAGAAACAATATACTTCGGTCTAATTTCTTTACCATTAATTGAATATGTACAAAGATGTTCAATCATTGTTTCATATCCACCATAAATTGTACCTAAAGGGCCAGTAATTAAATGAAGCTCATCCTGAACAATAAGCTCAGGTGGTAAAAATTGTTTAACCATATGAGAGCATTGACTAGGTAAAACATCTTTAATGGCATTATGTTTTTTAGGATGCGAATTATCTCCTATAGCTATATATCCTTCTCTATCACATTTTCTATTAACTCTACCAAATAATGTATTTGTTTTTATATTCCACGGTAAGGTTGCAAATTTATCAACAGTACCCAATACGATTGTTGGGCATTTATAATAAATCTCTTCATCAACTAAATAAATCGGCAAAGAATATGCTTCCCTATTAGTTGGATACTTAGTGTAAAAGCACTCTTTATCAAGGCAATACATTTTCAATTCATTACGGTTAGCATCAAAGATAAATGAATTTTCTGTTTGATTATGATTTGCATCCCATTCAGGATAATAGTTCAAAGGTTTACCACAAAATGGACAAGTTGGCACTTGTTTAGCAGCATCCTTTTTTCTTTTTTCTGAATTTGTTGCATTTCCATCCTTATCAGGTTTAAAATCAATAAATTTATTTGGAACAACACTATCACCAACCCAAAATCCTATTGATATACGTTCATTTCCAAGTAAACTAGGATTTTTCAAACGTAAATATTCTGCTGCAACAATCATCTTAGTAAGTCTATCTCTTTGCTGAGTTGTTAAAAGACGTAATGTATAACGCAATATTATAGTTACTCCGCCATCTAAGTTATAATCTGTATTAGAATCTCTTCTTAGTCTTCTATTAACAATTGTAAAAGCCATTAATCCTAAATAAGCTTCAGTCTTACCTCCACCTGTAGGGAAATATAATAAATCTACAATATTCCTTTCAGAATGTTCTGGATGTATAATACCATTAATATTTAAAAGAATAAAAGCAAGCTGGAATGGACGCCAGCAAAATTTATTTACAGATTTATCAAAATCAATTAATTCATCTGCCTTTAAAAAATCTTCTAACTTGCATTCAACATCAGCATGTTTTTTTGAAAATCTTTTAATTGCATTTTGAGTATAAATAATTCTATTCATCATTTCAAAAGCTTTATAAGCAATTAAATCATTTTCTAATGAATTAATTCCAGCTAAAATTCTATCATGAGCATTTTGACATTTTGAAATAATTACATTAAAATTATTCATTTTACCATTAAAATACTTAATTTTAGGGCTTAATTTTAATTCATTTATCCAATCTTGATATTTTTCAGCAAATAATTTTAAATCCGATATATTTTGATTTTTATTTTTAGCAATTGAAAATTTTAAAGTTGAAAAAAAATTTTTAGGGAATTCATTAAAATCCGCACTAACTTTGTTTATTTCTTGCTCGGGAATAAACTCTGTGCATATTTTTCTACATATTAATCCATCATTATTCCAAGTGGCAGCACAACCTCTTCCTCTTGCAAAAATAGGTTTTTCAATATAATAATATTCATCATCAAATGAATTATTTCTTGCAAAGCTCTCAGAAACAAAACCTTGTTCACATTCAATCTCCATTTTTACTTGAAACATCATTGATTCAACTTCATTATTGTTCGGACGTTTATTCACCATAAAAATGCTTACTAATGAATACCCAGACTTTAGATTGTATTTAATAACTGAAACTTCGACTCCAGAAACTGTTCTTTTTGAAATAGATTTATTTATTTTAGATAAATCAAAATCAAAGGTTTCATAAACAGTTTCTCTTTGATATTTAATAATTTCCTTTTTTTTTAGAATCAACCTCTTCTAGGTTTTCGTAATTTTTTTCTACTTTTTTAGAAAAATAGTCACCCCAACTACAATTAACTTTAATATTTGATGTATTTTTCTCAACATAGAAGCTTAAACCAATTGATGATGTATTAATTAGTTGTTTATCATTTTTTTCGGAAAGATTTTCTTCTGTTTTATCACTATCATATTTATCTGTATCAATAAACTCATCATCACCGTAATCATACATTATCTCATTATCTGGAGACAAAAAACCAGTAATATATTCAATATTAGGGCGACCAGAAAGGAGCTCATCAGGTTTACTTGGACCTAACAAGTCCATTCTAATAGCTTCAATAATTTTTTGTCTAACTTCTGATTCTAAATTCGCATTACTCATAAATTACCTCTTAATTAAAGCTCTTCGCTAATCCAATAGTATACTTAAATGTATTACCTGATTTTATATTTTCATCTAGAATTAATCTATAATTCCATTTTTTATTGTCACGGTCACATTTAGAAGCATATTCACACCATTTTATTGCCTCACGAGCCTTACTTATAACGTCCGGATTATCCTTTTCGTTTGATCCTTTTACCTCTATAATATATTTATCAGTTTCTGTTTCAACAATAAAATCAGGATTATACTGCCCATTTTTCCAAAAAATTCCAAGTTGATTTTGTTCAAGTCTTATCCACTTTAATACTTCATTATCATCATCAATAATTATTGAGAAAATTCTTTCAGTATCACTATCAAAATTATTTTTTTCATAATATGATTTTTTGTAGCCTTCAAAAACATATTTTCTAATATTCTTCTTATCATCAAAAGGTTTCTTAATATTTTTAATTCCATCCTGCTTAATATTTTTAATTCCTTTACTGAAAGTAATTAAATCCTTCTGAATATGATATGTGTAATCCATTTTATCAACAATATGTGCTCTTATTTGAGTACTGATGTCATTAATAATTAAAGAAGCATATCTCCTAACAATTTTCTGTTTATCTTCTTCAGTACCCTCTATTAAATTTAAATATTGATCAACCATATCTAAAATGAAATCCGCATCATCTGATGATAATTCAGGCATTTCAAGTAACATACATGCTAATGTATTTCTAGGATTTTCATCAATTAAAGTGTATGCTTCAATTGATTCTAACAACTCCTTATTAATTGCATCATATCTTTCAATTTTTGATGCTGCAACATCAAAATCTAAAATATTTCTTTTTAAAATAAATGATTTTATTTCAGTTTTTAAAGTTGGTGTAACTAAAATCTTAGGAGTTGAAATAAGTAAACTCTTATATCTAGTAAATGTTTTAATAAATTCATCTTTAGACTTAATTTTCTTTTGACCACTAAATTTACCAGTATCAGTTATAACTTCAAGAGTTTGATTTTTTGACTCAGATGAATTTTTTTCATCATTAGTAGATATAGGTTCTTCGAAATTAAACAAATTAACAATAGGTTTATCTACCTTTTTTTCTTGTATTGGAGCAAATGTTTTTTGATAATCATCATAAATTTTTTCCAAATTTCTTACATCATTTATATCAGTTTTACTAGTCATTACGTGTTCAACAAAAGATAATTCATCATCATCAAATAATGATTGAACATATACTTGTTTTCTTGGTTCAACATCATCATCAAGATTTTTAGTTCTAAACGCTTTATTATTTTTTATATCATCTAATAATTCTCTATAATGATCATGAGCTACTATATCCAATGTATCAATTTCTTCATCACCTGTTATATGACCGAATGGCAAACGCAATCCTCTACCAATTGTTTGAAGAGCTAAAATATCACTTTTAGCAGCATTTAGTGGAATAATAGTATAAAGATTATTTACGTCCCAACCCTCTTTTAATTTGTAAACATGAAGTACAATCTCAATTTTGTTTTCTGTACTTTCAATAGAAAGTAATTGTTTAATATTCTCTTCTGATTCATCACCACTCATTTTTGAATGAACTTCCATTACTTTCCCTTTATATTTACCATCAAAAAAAGTATCACTTTCAATCAATTGATGAATTTTCTTTGCATGTTCTGTATCTCTACAAGCAATTAAAACAATTGGCTTAACCAAAGGCAAATTATTTTCACTACAATATCTGACTAATGAAAGTTTTCTATTTTCATGTAATGTTAGTCCATCAATAATTTTCATTTGTTCAATATCTTCTTTAGAATATCCATCCATATTTGTTCTTCCAAGGACAACAGGAATTTTTAAAAATTTTCCTGCACCTTCATTCAAACCGTATGAATATATTACATTTTTATATTTCTTAGGAGTTGCAGTAAATTCTAAACCAAGAATTGGTTTTAAGGAATTAATGGCATGCATTGAGGCAGGAGCATAATATCTGTGAGCTTCATCCATCAAAAATACTAAATCATCGTATCTTGAAAGTATCTCAGAGAAAGAAGCACCTAATGTTTCATCAAATTCATGAAAATCAAAATTCTTGTCTTTACTATTAAAGATTTTGCCTATATTAAATACAAAAATTTCAATATCTTCTCCTTCGCCTCCAATAGAATCGTTTTCTGAACTAACCCATTTATATCTATGATAATTATCTCCATCATAAACCTTAGGATTACCAATAACTGATTCTAAACCTTTAAATATGTACTTGGGACTTTCAGGTAATGTTTCTCTTCTTAATTTATCATAAATCGTATTACCAGGTGTCAAAATAAAGAAATGCTTATAGCCCTTAGTTTTATATAGATAGTAAATAGCAGCTCCCATTAACCTTGTTTTACCAATACCTGTAGTCATATCAAAACAAAATGAAGGAAATTCAAAATCAAATGAAATTGATTTAGTCGAATTTGACTGCTCTGTGGCCGTCCTAGCAATAAATTCCATAGAATCTTTTTGATAATCACAATTAGATGAAATTTTATCTAAAATTGCTAAGGCTTCTTCTTGAGGATCTCGAAGACTCATAGCAAGAGATATTTTTGTAACATCCATTCTCATTTTAGTTTTCCTCCTTTATTTCAACACATTTTGGTAATACTTTTTTCATAATATCAACTATTTCAATATTATCTGGTAATCTTAAATCTGATTGATATTTCATACTATATATCGTTAATGATTCATCATCAGATATACAATTGGCTAGTTCCTGTACATATTCACCATTTACAAAATCCCTTGTAATATGGATAAAATGCTTTTCAGTTGAATAACCATGAATCAATCCATTTTCTTTATATTCATATCCTTCAACATCACAAATCGCTTTTTTCAATAATTCAGAATTAAATGTTGGATTTATTTGATAAAAGCCTAAAATAGGATGTTTAACAAACAATGGATTAGATAATTCGTAAAAATGATAACCACCACCATTTAGCCAATTAACTTCTTTCGTAATTCCACCTAAATCTGTTCCATCAATTATCTTATCTAATCTAACTTTGCAATGTGTATAAGCCTGATTTCCCATTTCAATACCGATATATCTGCGATTCATTTTATGAGCTACAGCACATGTAGTACCAGAGCCAAGAAAAGAATCAAGTACTAAGTCTCCTGGATCAGTAGTCATTTCGAATATTCTTTTTATCAAAGATTCAGGTTTTTTTCCAGATGGGAATAGAACCCCACCTTCTTTTGTAACATTGATCCAACTAAAGCCGTCCCAATAAGTACCAATTTTTTCTTTTTTAAATATTTTTTTCCCATCTTTTTCAGCAGTGTCTTTCAGCCAAATTAAAAGAACTTTTTGCTTTCCCATGAGTCTTATTTCAATATTTTTGCCTTTATTTTTACCAGATTTAGGAATGTAAGAACCAATATACATATTATTCTCAGAATCTGTAGCATCCCATATTCTAGTTCTAATTGAAGTTTGAGCATTAGTGGTAGTCATAATATCATCAAAAAACTTGTCGTAGACTTGTTCTTCTGATATTCCTTCTAATTCTGCAACTTGCTTTACAGATTTAATTTCATAGTCTAAAACCTTATAAATATCAATATCCTCACCAGAACCATCTTTAATTGTTTTATAAAATACTTTTTTACCTTTATTATATAAGACTGAAGTATATTTAAATGACTTATTATCCTCCTTCATTTTTTGGATATAACTCATTAATTCTGTTTTTTTATATACTGGTTTAAATGATTCAAATTTTTCCATATTTTTGCAATAAACAAGAATATATTCAATATTCTTTTTTAATTTTTTATCTTCACCGCCTCCAGAAGCACCAGCACTAACTTTGGCATTTACGGCAATCATATTCAAATAGTTATTTCTACCAAAAATTTCATCACATAGTACTTTTAAATATGCCATTTCATTGTCATCTATTTGTATAAATATAGTACCATTATCAGAAAGTAACTTTTTCAATAAAGATAATCTCTTTGACATCAAATCTAACCATATACTATGTTCCAAATTATCATCATAATGATCGAAAGCAGATCCAGTATTATATGGTGGATCAATAAAAACACACTTAATTTTTCCTGTATATTTTTTTTCCAATGCTTTTAGAGCTAATAAATTATCTCCATGAATTAACATATTCTCACTATTAGGATCACCATATGATTTTGTCTTATCTTCAATCAATAATCTTCTTTCAATATGATGCCTATCTTCCTTACCAGTCCATGTTAATTCCAATCTACCATTTAATTTCATAGATTCCTCCTAAAATTTCATAACTATTTTTGCTAAGAATATTGGATTTATTTCATACAGTTTATCAAACTTTATCTTTTCTTCATTAGCATTACGTTCAATTTCTGACACCCTATCAAAATAAGATAGTCTCATTTTGTCAAGTAGTGTTTCTTGTGCTTTAACAGATTTTAAATAATCAATTTTTTCTGAAAAATTTACAATTGTTTTTGAATGTTCTTTCATTCCATCAATAGTTTTTTGCTTTTCACTAATATCAATATCAAGAAGTGACTTTCTATTTTCAGTCCAGTTATCAACTTTTCTTGAATTGTAATCTTTATATTTTTGCACTTTTTTATCATGTTCAAAAATTGCAGCTCCAGTAACTTTATCATATGTTTTTTTAATTAAAGCATCTTCATTATTTGTAGTTTTCCAATCTTTAATAGCTGCATTATCAATATGTTCTATAATATTAATAAGTTCTGACTCTGAAACACTTATCGGACCCCCTTTAGAATCTGTAAGCATTAAAACAGGAGCTATACATCGATTTTTATCAACTAAACCGCCAATAAATAAGTATCCATGATTTAATCCAATAAATTCAAAGGGATTATAGTCAACTTTAACTTTTTTAAAAATCAGATTTTCAATCTTGGACTCATCATAGTCCTTCCAATAATCCAATTCTTTAAAAAATTTTATTAATTCTTTTTTAGTATTATTTAATTCCCTTTCTTTTTCTTCTTTTGTAGTAACTTGCAAAATTGATTTTAGAGATTTATTGGATTTCTCTCTTTTGGCATCAATCGTACGGTTTAGCTTGTCGAATGATTTTGTATATTCGGAAACAGAATTACATTTTTGATAAATATCTAATACTGTTTTTTCGAAATTTAAATCATTCGCAAGAAGACCAAGTGCTTCATCAGATGCACCAAATACACCTTCAAACAACATAAATTTTTTGCTTAAAATATCATATACTCTTTTATCAGCTTCATTTTCTGTATTTAAAAAATTTATAGCAACAACATCATCATTTTGACCATAACGATGAACACGTCCTATTCTTTGTTCAATACGCTGTGGATTCCAAGGCAAATCATAATTTATAATCGTATTGCTAAATTGTAAATTTAAACCTTCTGCACCAGAGTCAGTGGAAACAAAAATCTTTCCATAATTTTTAAAATAATCAACCATTGCATGTTTAAATTGAACACTTAATGGATTTTTATTATTTGGATTTTGTACCCTCCATGCTCTAAAAATTTCTTTTGAATGATGCTCATTTTGATTTCCATTAAAAAGAACAATTTCATCCTCATCAAATCCTGAAGAAATCAAAGAGTCAAAAATATATTTTTGTGTTCTTAATGATTCCGTAAAAATAACAATTTTCTCACTAATTCCTTTTTCTTTTTGTGCATTTAATGCAATATTAACTGCTTCAATAAGTTTAGTCATCTTAGAATTATATTTAATCTTTTCTGCTGTCTCAATAATACTATCGACAATTTGAATCTCAGATTCTATTTTTTCTTTAATATAAACTGCTTGTTTATCCTCTGCATTTTCCACCCAATCCTCTTGTTCATCAGAATCAAGCAAAGCAAAAAATTCATCCAATGAAGTTTCTGTGGATTTTGTTGAAGTTCCTTCTTTTAATTTTTCCAAACGCCTTTTCACCTTTGAAAATGTTTCGATTAATGCAAATGATGAAGACGCCAGCAATTTTCTAATAACTAATATACATAAATTTCTATTTGCATTTGGAAAACCAAACTCTGAATTTTTAACATATCGCTATACTAAATTTTAAGATGTAGGGGGTATAGACTATAAAC